>Ga0207933_1000136_pt1 | contig 74519 bp, 59 predicted proteins | sample NGESurdeep092012_4_FD_184488 | JGI IMG/M metagenome (GOLD analysis project Ga0207933, IMG submission 184488) | Arctic peat soil microbial communities from Barrow, Alaska - NGEE Surface sample F53-3 deep-092012 (SPAdes) | ecosystem: Environmental > Terrestrial > Soil > Wetlands > Peat ...
GTCATGTAACAAAATCTCTGGTGAAGATCTACTCCTATGTGGATCGTCATCGCGTGCCTTCCTCCTGTCGGTCTCTGTGCTTCGAGCACATCTCAGGAAGGTACGCCTTCTTTCATCCCATCTGAGCAAAGCGAAGGACCTTGCGACTCGCCGGCAAAACGCGAGGTCCTTCGCTTTGCTTAGGATGCTAGATACATTTGACGATGTTGTGTCCATGCCGGCAAGCTGGCGATTGCAGATCCTGGGGCACAAAACATTTTGCTGGCTTCTTTTGCCGATTCTCTGGATAATCAGAATTGCTCTGGCGTCTCCGGCACATGGGTGGTTGACGGGCAAAACCGTCCGCCTCCAAGCATGTGGCCAAGCGCCCCTATGAATGTCGTGCAACGAGTCTTTTCGCCGACGAAAAACCGCCGGCTGAATGAGCTGGTCGGCCTGCTTCTGCTGGCCTTCGGCCTCCTCCTGCTCCTATCGCTCGTCTCCTATACACCGCTTGATCCCTCGCTCGATACGGCAGGCGGCTACCTGTCCGGCCGGCCCGCGCACAACTGGATTGGCTTGCTGGGGGCGGGCGCCAGCGATCTGCTGTTGCAGAGCCTCGGCGTGGCCGCACTACTGTTGCCGCTGCTGGTGGGCGGGCTGGGATGGAGTTGGCTCCGTTCGCGGAAGCCCGGTTCTCCGGGTTCCAAGCTGGTCGGCGCGGGACTATGCCTGGTCTTCGCTCCGGCGCTGGTAGGCCTGCTGCCCGGTCATCTCCAGTGGGCCCATACGATCCCCATTGAGGGCGTCACCGGTCGCATGATGGCCGATGTGCTGGTACGGTACCTGAATTACCCCGGCGCGCTGGTGCTGTCGATCGCCGTGCTGGCGGCCGCGCTCTATCTGACCACCACCTTCAGCGTCGGCAGCCTGCGGCAATGGTGCGCCGTGCATTTTGCGTTCATCGCCACCACCCGCGACCGTTGGCGCAACTGGCGGCGTGGGCGCGCGGAACGGAAAGAGTCCCGCCGCGCCAAGCGGTCGCTGGCAAAAGAAGAGGCCGCGCTGGCCAAGGCCCAGGAAAAGAATCCTCGCGTCTTCGAGGACACACGCACTGACGCCATCCCTACCCGGGTTCGCAAGCGGCCTGACTTCTGGGTGGAGCCGGTGCCTGCCGCGCCCGCCCAGGAATATCTGAGCGAGTTCGCTCGCCAGACCGGCGACTGCCCTGCTCCAATTCGGACGAAGGAGGATTTGCACGGGGTCGAGCTCGAAGAAGCGGAAGGTCCTGGGGTTCCGGTTCAACCGATCCCCTTCGCGGCCCCAGCCCGTGCCGCGGCGCCTACCGAGTTGCATGTCCAGATCGGCGCCCGCGCCGATGCCGCCGCCAAGCCGGTCACGCTGACCGCCAAGGCGGTGGAAGGATTCCGCCTGCCGCCCAGCACGCTGCTCCATCGCAGTGACGAGAAGCAGGTTGTCCGCGAGGAGGTTCTGCGCGAGGAAGCGCGGGTGTTGGTCGAGAAATACGCCGAATTCGACGTGCATGGCCAGGTGGTGCAGATCAATCCTGGCCCGGTTGTGACTACCTTTGAATTTCGCCCCGATGCCGGCGTGAAATACAGCCGCGTCGTCGGCCTGCAGGACGATCTATGCCTGGCGATGCGCGCGGAAAGCATTCTGATCGAGCGCATGGCGGGCAAAAGCACGGTCGGGCTGCAGGTGCCGAATGCCGAGCGCGAGACCATCTGGCTGCGCGACATGATTGAGGCCGACAGCTTCCTGCGCAGCAAGTCCAAGCTGACGCTGGCCATGGGCAAGGACATCAACGGCCGCATCGTCCACGCGGATCTCGCCACCATGCCGCACGTGCTGATCGCCGGCTCAACCGGAAGCGGCAAATCCGTGGCCATCAACGCAATGATTATGTCGGTCCTGTTCAAGGCGACGCCGGAGCAGGTGCGGCTGATCCTGGTTGACCCGAAGCGCGTGGAACTAGGCATGTACGAAGGCGTGCCGCACCTGTTCACACCCATCATCACCGAGCCCAAACTGGCCGCGAACGCCTTGCGCAACGCAGTGCGGGAGATGGAACGGCGGCTGAAGTTGCTGGCCTCGCGCAGCGTGCGCAATCTGGAGCAGTACAACCGACTGTTCGAGACCACCCCGAATCTGTTCGACGAGACCGGCGGCTTCGAGGGCGAAAAGCCGCTGCCGCAGATCGTCATCATCATCGACGAGTTGGCCGACCTGATGATGCTGGATCGTGCCAACGTGGAGGAGTCGATCACGCGGCTGGCGCAGATGGCCCGAGCCGTCGGCATCCACCTGGTGCTGGCCACGCAGCGGCCTTCAGTCGATGTCATCACCGGCCTCATCAAGGCCAACGTGCCCAGTCGGATCTCCTTCCGCCTGGCCACCAAGGTGGACTCGCGGACCATTCTGGATTCCAACGGCGCGGAGTCGCTGCTGGGTCGCGGCGACATGCTGTTTCTGCCGCCGGGAACCGCGCGGGTGCAGCGCGTGCATGCTCCGTTTGTTACGGAAAAAGAGATTTCCGCGGTGGTTGAGTTCTGGAAGGCACAGGGCGCCGTCGAATACGCGCAGGGCTTTCTGGAAGCGCCGCACGACGAGAAGAGCAAGGATGGAGCAGACGCGACTGAAGGGAGCGGCGCGGACGACGAGATGTTCGAGGACGCGATTCGGCTGGTGCTCGAGTTTGGCAAGGCCTCCACTTCCCTGCTGCAGCGCCGCCTGCGGATCGGCTACGGCCGCGCCGCGCACCTCATCGATATGATGGAGCGAGACGGCATCGTCGGCCCAGCGGACGGCTCACGTCCGCGGGAAATTTTGAAGCCGGCGGCATGGCTGGAAGAGGTCGAGTCCTCGCTGCGGTAAACTGCCAGACATTTATCAATGAACACAACAGGCGAGCCCTCGGGCTCGCCTGTTGTGTTTGGGAACAACGAACCTGCTTATTGCGAGCGGTGGAAATACCGAGCTATCGTGCGGACGAAACGGCGGCCTGCGGGTGGCGTCGCGACATTCCCGCCCAGAATCTGCTGGAAGGGTACGTCGTGGCCGTAGAAAGCGCGGGTATCGGACGTGTTCTGGTTGACCACGGTTCCATTCAGGTCGATGCCGGCAAACAGGCCCCGGCTGCGGGAATAGGTGAGCAGTTCGGACTTCAGCGTCAGGTTGGTTGCCGCCGCCGCGTTCCGGCCCACCGGGCCCGCCGAGGCAGCCGCATCGCCGCCGATTTTGAACTTGCTCTTCAGCAGGTCCTGAAAGCCCCGCCGGTTGACTGCGATCAGCACCAGGTCTGTCGCTTGGCCGCCGATCTGGAAGCCAAAGCTGCCGCCGGCGAGTTGAATGAATGCAGGCGCGCTCCAGCCGCGAGCCGTCCGGCAGGTAACCACTCCCTGGCCATAGGTAACGCCTAAGACGAAGGCGGCTTTTTTATAGGCGGGAACAACGGCCACGCAGGTTGCGTTGGACATGATGCTCATGGGAATCGATTTCGCCGGAATCGACTCGATTTCGTGGATGACTTCGGCGGCCGAATTCAAGCGGTTTACCAGCTTGCCGCGGCTGGTGGCGGCAAACCCCGGCAATGTCGCTGCGGTCACGGCACAGGCGCAAACAGCCAAAATAAATTTCTTCATAGTTTTATGAATCCCTTTCTCACTCCCCTTGACGATGAACGCCGGAGATGCGCGCAAAGAAGTGCGCTCTTGCCGGTCGTTTTTACCTTACATAAGTGATTATAGGCAAGTTTGGGCAATGCGACGCGAGCGTCCTTTGACTCGCTCGGGAAGGACAGAATTTACCGAGAAAGGGTCGCTGACTTGCGACAGAATATGGAAACCGCAGTCCCGGTAATGCGCTTCGCGGAGTTTATCCCGAGCGTAGCCAAGGGGTTGGGAGGACAGTTCGTGGAGACGTTGCGCTCGCGTCCGGGACCAAAGCAAAAAAGCAGCCCATGTGGGGCTGCCTTTTTGGGTTCCGCTCTCGGCTACTAGGACTTCACCCTGTTGAAGTAGCGGGCGACAGTGCGAACGAATCGGCCGGCGCCGCCGCTATGAGGCGTTGCGACACGACCGTCGAGGATATGGTGGAACGATACGTCATGACCGTAGAACGTCTGGGTGTCGGAAGTGTTCTGATGTACCCAGGTTCCGTTCAGATTGATGCCGGCAAAAATACCCTGGCTACGCGAGTAGGTCAGCAGTTCGGATTTCAAGGTAATGTTGGTATCCGCAGCGGCCGTGCGGCCGACCGGTCCCGCCGCGGCGGAAGCTGCACCGCCGATTTTGAACTGGCTGTTCAGCAGGTCCTGCAGCCCCTTGTGATTCACTGCAACCATGACGAGATCGGTGGACTTACCGCCGATCTGCAGGCCCCAACTGCCGCCTGCCAACTGAATGAAGGCCGGAGCGCTCCATCCGTGGCGGGTCCTGCAGGTAACTACGCCCTGGCCGTAGCTGCCGCCGACGATGAACGCGGCCTTCTTGTAACCGGGAACAACCGCCACGCACTCCGCTTTGGATACGATCCAGTTCGGAATTGCGCTGGCAGGAATGGACTGGATCTGCTTAATCACGGTCGCCGCGGCATCCAGACGGCTCTCTAAATTCCCACGGCTATCGCCCGCAAAGCATTGCGAGCTCACCAGAGTTACCACGCATACACACAGAGCCAAACTAAGCTTCTTCATAGATTTCGCAGACCTTTCTGCTTGCCTTATTTATATAGAAATGTATAGGGATGAACGTCGAAAACCCACAGATATCGCTGCAGCTCTTCGGTGCTTCTACCGTCATTTTGTAGGATGCAGACGTGTCAGGAATGGTTGAACCGGTAGCCGAACAAAAAAAAGGGGGTTGCAGCCGGCACTTACGCCGTCTGCAACCCTGATCTCCCAAATCCATGATCGATAAATCCATTTGAACCCGGATTGGCAGATTGGCAAAGAGTACGGAGGGGCTGCGCCTTCAGTAACGCACTCTGCTGGCGCAAGCCGCGCCAGCAGTGAGCCAGAAAGTAGTTCTATCGGCTGTGCAAGCGTGCGCTTTCAAGCGGGATGGGGACCTGCTCCACGATCTCCACGTTGAAGCCCTGCAGCGCGGGAACGTGGGTGGGGGTGTTGGTCAACAGGCGAATTTTGTGGATCTGAAGGTCCGACAGGATCTGGCCGCCAAGGCCGACCTGGCGCAGCGTGCGCTGCTGGCGGTCCTCACTGCGCTCCTGGGCGCGCAAATCGCGGTGAAAGACAAGCCTGGGCAGCGTGCCTTCCGGCTTCGCTCCGGAATTCGGATCAATACCGAAGCCCTTGGTGTTGTTGTGCAAATAGACCAGGGCGCCGCGTCCGGCCGCGGCGATCATCTGCAGCGAGCGGCGCACCACCTGCTGGCAGTCGCAGAGCGGCGTGCCGAAGACATCGCCGGCCAGGCAATGAGTGTGGACGCGGACCAGGATCGGCTCCTCGGCTGCGGCCACGTCTCCGTACACCAGGGCAACGTGGCTCTCGCCGCCATCGACTTCACTCTCATAGGCGATCATGCGGAACTCTCCGAACGGAGTGGGCAACATGGATTCCGCCACGCGATGGATGTATCGCTCGTTCTGTAGACGATAACGGATCAACTCGGCGACGGTAAGCATCTTGAGGTTGTGGTCGCCGCAGAACTCGGTCAGGTCGGGAACGCGGGCCATGCTGCCGTCGTCCTTCATAATTTCGCAGATGACGCCGGCGGGAACCAGACCGGCCATACGGGCGAGATCGACCGAGGCCTCGGTTTGCCCGGCGCGCACCAGCACACCGCCGCGGCGGGCACGCAGAGGAAAGACATGTCCAGGGCGAGCCAGGTCGGCGGCGGTCGAGCGCGGATCGAGCGCGACCCGGATGGTGCGGGCACGGTCGTGCGCGGAAATGCCGGTGGTGACGCCCTCGCGGGCCTCGATGCTTTCGGTGAACGCGGTGCCGAAGCGGGAGGTATTTTCCTCCGTCATAGGCCGCAGGCGCAGGTGGTCGGCGCGGTCCTCGGTCAGCGTCAGGCAGATGAGCCCGCGCCCGAAGCGGGCCATAAAATTGATGGCATCGGGCGTGACAAACTCGGCCGCGAGGGTGAGGTCTCCCTCGTTCTCGCGGTCTTCATCGTCGACGACCACAATCATGCGCCCGGAACGCACTTCCTCAAGCGCGGTGGGAACATCGACGAACGCGTTGGAGTGGGCGCTCACGATGTCCATTGTATCGCCGCCGCAAGCCGGAGGTGCTAGACGCCAATAACGCCGCAGAGCTCCTTCACGGAGTCGGCGCTCTTCTGTAACCCGGCTTGTTCCTCCGGCGTCAGCTTGATCTGGATGACCTCTTCCAGGCCGCGTGCGCCCAGCTTGCAAGGCACGCCGACAAACAGATCGTGAATGCCGTATTCGCCCTGCAGATACGCGGCGCAGGGCAGAATCTTCTTCTTATCCTTGAGAATCGCTTCCACCATTTCGGTTGCGGCCGCCGAAGGTGCATAAAAAGCGCTGCCGGTCTTCAGATACTTGACGATCTCGGCGCCGCCGTCGCGGGTGCGCTGGACGAGCCGATCGATGGTGGCCTGGTCCATCAACTCCGTGATGGGAATCCCGGCGACCGTCGAGTAACGGGCTAGCGGCACCATGGTGTCGCCGTGGCCGCCGAGCACGAAGGCGGTGACGTTTTCGACGCTGACCTTCAGCTCTTCGGCGATGAAGGTGCGGAAGCGTGCAGAGTCGAGCACGCCGGCCATACCGAGGACGCGCTCGCGGTTGAACTTCGAGAGCTTGAACGCGGCCTGGGCCATGGCGTCGAGCGGATTCGAGACGATAATCAGGAAGCAGTCCGGAGAGGCGGCGACGACTTTGCCGACAACGTCCGACATGATCTTGTAGTTGGTGTGAAGCAGGTCGTCGCGGCTCATGCCAGGCTTGCGAGGAATGCCCGCGGTGATGACGACGACATCGGAGTTGGCCGTAGCCGCGTAGTCGTTCGAACCGACGGCGTGGACATCACGCTTCTCGATCGGCATGGCTTCCATCAAGTCGAGAGCTTTGCCCTGGGGCACGCCTTCGACGACATCAACCAGAACGATATCGGCCAGCTCTTTTGCCGCGATCCAATGTGCGGTGGTTGCGCCTACATTGCCCGCGCCTACGATTGACACTTTCTTTCGCATATTGCTCCCTCTTTGTGAATGCTTTCTCTTAACTTCTTCGCATCCGCCGTCGAAACGCAGGTTCCTCGACTGCGCCGCGCTCCGCTGGAAATGACAATCGCTTACTTGGCTGCATCCATATTGGCGATCATTCTCGTGGCAAATTCGCTGGTGCCGATCTTGGTGGCGCCTTGCATCTGCCGTTCGAAGTCGTAGGTGACAAATTTCTGCTGAATGGTCCGCTCCAAGGAGTTTTCGATCAGCCGCGCCGCCTCGCTCCAGCCAATGAAATCGAACAGCATAACGCCGGAGAGCATGACAGAGCCGGGATTGATGACGTCTTTGTCCGCGTACTTGGGAGCGGTGCCGTGTGTCGCTTCAAATACCGCGTAGCCGTCGCCGACGTTGGCTCCGGGCGCGATGCCCAGGCCGCCGACCTGTGCGGCGCAGGCGTCGGAAATGTAATCGCCGTTCAGGTTTGAAGTGGCGAGCACACTGTATTCATCCGGGCGCACGATCACCTGCTGAAAGATGGAGTCGGCAATGCGGTCGTTGACTAGTAGCTTCCGCTTCCATTTGCCGCCGCCGTGACTGGCGCTGATGGAATCGATCACAGCCTTCACCTCCGCATAGGTGGCGTCGCAGAATTTCTGCGGCGCGTGTTCGAGGCCGGGCTCAATCAGCGCGGCGTTCTGCTCGACGGTGAGATCGGGCGTCGCTTCCACGTTGCCGAGGATCCAGCTCTCGCGCTCGGTAACAACGGCATCGCGAAACTCCTCGACGGCCACTTCATAGCCCCACTCGCGAAACGCGCCCTCGGTGAACTTCTGAATGTTGCCCTTGTGCATCAGGGTGACGGATTTGCGTCCGTTCTTCAATGCGAACTGGATGGCGGCCCGCACCAGCCGCTTGGTTCCTGTGATGGAGATGGGCTTGATGCCCACGCCGGAGTCCTCACGAATTTTTTTCTTCGTGCCCGAGAGCATGTCGTGATTAAGGAAGTCGAGGACCTTTTTCGCTTCCGGAGTTCCCTGCTTGAATTCGATCCCGGCGTACACGTCTTCCGTGTTTTCGCGGAAGATGACGATGTCGAGCTTCTCCGGATGCTTCACCGGACTGGGAACGCCATGGTAGTAGCGCACCGGCCGAATGCAGGCATACAGGTCGAGCGTCTGCCGCAGGGTGACGTTGAGCGAACGGATGCCGCCGCCGACCGGCGTGGTGAGCGGACCTTTGATGGAGACGCGCAGGTCGCGGGCGGCCTGCACGGTATCATCCGGCAGCCAGTTCTGGAAGCGGGCGTAGGCCTTTCCTCCGGCGAAGATTTCAAACCATTTCACGGCCCGCTTGTCGCCGTAGGCTTTGTCAACCGCGGCGTCGAAAACGCGCTGCGAGGCGCGCCAGATATCGCGGCCTGTGCCGTCGCCTTCAATGTAGGGAATGATGGGGTTGTCAGGAACCTGATATGCGCCGTTGGAGTACTGAATGGGCGCCCCGTCTTTCGGAAGCGCATTGCCGCTATAGCTTGCCTGCATCGAACTCGAGCTCTCCAGTGCCAAAAAATTGATCTTTAACAGGCTACCATTCCATTTTGAGCACAGGCAAAATGACTACCCTGGCTGCATATGAAATGGAATATCCGAAAAACCATTCGCAGACAATTTGAGAAATCAGCACGGACGGACTAGCATGGCGAGCATGCGCACAAGCTGCCGATTTTTTTCACCTGTCGGATCGTTAGCGCTCCGGTGCGCGCTGTTAGTCTCGCTGGCGGCGGCCTCAACGACGCCCGTCTGCCAGGCTCAATACGGCGGCGCGCGCAATCCCTCCATGGGCAACGTGCAGCACGGTCTGCCGACCTATCTGAAACATGCCGGAATTGCGCAAAACCTAAACCACAAGCTGCCGCTGTCGGCAAAATATGTGGACTCCACGGGAAAGCCCGTGGTGCTGGCCCAGTATTTCGGAAACCGTCCGGTAGTGATGGCGGAGGTCTATTACAGTTGCGGCATGCTATGTCCGCAGGTGATGCACGGGGCGGCAACGGCCTTGAAACAGACCGGGCTGAAGCCCGGAAAGGATTACGAGGTTGTCATTACCAGCTTCGACCCCAAAGACACGCCCCAGGAAGCGGTGGGTGAAAAGCAGCGCTTTCTGGGGTGGTTGGGCGATCCGGGCGCGACCAGCGCTGTGCACTTTCTAACGGGAAAGCAGCCCGCCATCACTGCCATGTCCCAGGCCACGGGCTTCCATTTTGTTCCGGTGCCGGGGCCGGATGGAAAGATGGATCAGTTTGCGCATTCCAGCGTAATCATGGTGGCGACTCCGGACGGCAGGCTGTCGAAGTACTTAGCCGGCATCCACTATGTCCCGCGCGACCTTCGGCTGGCACTCGTCCAGGCCTCGAACGACAAGATCGGTTCGGCGGCGGACTTGTTTCTGCTCTACTGCTGCAGCTACAACCCCTCCACCGGCCGATATACCGTATCGATTCTGCGCATTCTGGCATTCGCGGCCATGGTGACGATCATTATCTTGCTCGGGCTATTCTTCCTGCTGACACGCAAGCCGAAAGGGCGAAATTTCCCGCCGTCATCGCCGACTGCGGCGTAGCCTTGCAGGCTGCGCGGCAACTATTGTTCGTCGAGACATTTTTTGCAGAACAACGTGCGGCCAAGATGCTGCCGGCGGCCTTCCTCCTCAACCACCCAGGGACGCAGCTCCCATGGTGGGTTATGCCGCACGTGCTGGCCGTGGCCGCAGGAGAGATCGGCGACCCAGTCACCGTATTCGTCCTGATGAAAACCAAGGATGGTTTGTGGTTTCCCGGAATCCATATTTTCCTTTCGGCGCTATTTCCTCAGCATACCGGTTTCGACCGCGACGGAACACGCCCGATGGGGCGAGGCATAATGGATCGACGAGCGTTCATTGCCTGTGAGTGAGCCTGGGACCCACGTTTACGATGTCCTGGTGCTGGGCGGCGGCGCCGCAGGACTGATGTGCGCGCTCACTGCCGGAAAGTGCGGCAAGCGGGTTGCGATATTAGAACGCGCGGAACGCATTGGCAAGAAGATTCTGATCTCCGGCGGCGGACGCTGCAACTTTACCAATCTTCATTGCCGGGCGGAGAATTTTCTGTCGGGTAATCCACATTTTGCCAAGTCGGCCCTGGCGCGCTATGCGCCCGCGGACTTTCTTACCCTAGTGGAGCGGCATGGGATCGGCTACCACGAAAAGAAGCTGGGCCAACTGTTTTGCGACGGCTCCGCGCGGCAGATCGTCGCCATGCTGGAGCAGGAATGCCATGCTGCCGGAGTGCGGACTTTTTTGAATGCCCGCGTCGAAGGGGTGCGCAACACCATCGGCTTTCAGGTACGAACGTCCGACGCAGAATTTTCCGCCGGCGCGCTGGTGGTGGCGACCGGCGGCCTCTCGATTCCAAAGATGGGCGCAACCGGGCTTGGTTATCAACTGGCGGCCCAGTTCGGCATTGCGGTGCGCCCATGCCGCCCGGCACTGGTGCCACTGCTGTTCTCCAGTGAGGACCTGGCGTGCTACGGCGATCTGGCGGGGGTCTCCGCGGAGGCTGAGGCTAGCTGCGGCGAGCGGCGCTTTCGCGAGAACATCCTGATCACCCATCGCGGTCTGAGCGGGCCGGCGATTTTGCAAGCTTCTTCCTATTGGAAACCGGGAGAGGCGTTGGAAGTCGATCTGGCTCCGGGGCTGGAGTGGACGGCTCCGATGCGCAATCCACAGGCACCCCGCACACCGGCGGCGTCGAAAATGCTCCTGCGCGACCTGTTGCCGCATCGGCTAGCGGATCGCTGGCTGCAGTTGCACCCGCCGGCAAACTGGACCAATCGCGCCTTGGGGTTGTGGGAAGAACAACTGCATCGCTGGAGGATTTCTCCAGCAGGGACCGAAGGCTACGCCAAGGCGGAAGTGACCACCGGAGGGATCGACACTGCGGAGCTTTCCGCAAAAACCATGGAGAGCCGCAAGGTGCAGGGACTCTTTTTTATCGGCGAAGTGGTCGATGTGACCGGGCAACTGGGAGGGTTCAATTTTCAGTGGGCGTGGGCGTCGGGATTCTGCGCCGGGCAGGCGCTCGCAGGATGATCGAAAAAACAGGCATGGCCGGAGCCATGCCTGTTTTATGTGTGAAGCGAACCTAGAACCTGTTCCACAGGAACTGGTTGTATACATCGTGGTGGTACTGCACCTCGGGGGTTTTGACGAAGGTTCCCAGCAGGCGAGGGCAGCGGTCCGCCGAGGCCTGCTTTAGGTCGGCATAGCGGCCCTTGACGCCTTCGCCCAGCAGCGTGGTGGTCCACTCGGCGGCGCGGAAGTGCTCGAGCGCAGTGTAGATGTTATCGGGAAGATAGCGCTCTGCCTGGCGCAGGTTTTTGATCTTCGAGACCGACCCGTACAGGCCGGACTTGAAGATGGCGTACAGCACCAGATAGGGGTTGGCGTCCGGGCTGACGGAGCGGATCTCAACGCGGGAGCTTTTTTCGTTCCCGATCGGGATGCGCACCATGGAACCGCGATCAATGGCGGAAGTCTTGATCTGGTTCGGCGCTTCAAAGTGCGGGTCGAGGCGGCGATAGGCGTTGACGCTGGCGTTCAACAACAGGCAGATGTCATTGCCGTGCGTCAGGATACGGTCGCTGAAGGACCAGCCGAACTTGCTCAATTTCTCTTCGCCCTTCGGGTCCCAGAACAGGTTCTTGCCCTTTTTGCTGATCGAGACGTTGGTATGCATGCCGCTGCCGTTGACGCCAACCACAGGCTTCGGCAGGAACGAAGCGGTCAGGCCCATGTTGGTCGCCACCTGGCGGCAGATCAGCTTGTAAAGCTGAATCTGGTCGGCGGCGGCGACCACTTCTCCGTAGCCATAGTTGATTTCAAACTGCGAGGGCGCGACCTCGGGATGGTCCTTCTCGTTCTCAAAGCCCATGGCTCGCTGCACTTCCGCGGTGGTATCGATGAAGCTGCGCAGCGGGTCGCCCGGCAAGGAGTGATAATAGCCGCCGGTGTTCACATAATCGAAGCGGCCGGTTTCGTAATACTGGCGTTCGGCATCGATCCCGGCGAACAGAAAGCCCTCGATTTCGTTGGCTGCATTCAGGGTGTAGCCTTCGCTATCGTACTGGTCCTGAGCGAACTGCTTCAGCACGCTGCGAATGTCGCCGGAATAGAGGGTGCCGTTCTTGTCGATGACCTCTCCAAAAACCAGCACCTTGCCGGCGCCGAAATAATCCGCCGGGGCCCAGTAGAAGGCGCTCCAGTCGATGCCGAGACGCAAATCGCTCTCCCGCTGAGCGGTAAAGCCGCGGATCGAGGAGCCGTCGAAGGTGAGATTGTCCCAGCTCTTAACAAGGAATTTCTTGTCGTAATCGAGCATGTGCAGACGGCCTTCGAGATCGCTGAACAGGACCGTGACCGCCTTGATGCGCTTCTCGTCCGTCAGGTACTTCAGGCGCTCTTCCTGAATGGTATGCGGGGCAACCCGGTTCTTGCGCTGCTCTTTGGCCTGCAGGTTCAACTGCTCCAGCTCTTCGTATGGAAGCGTCAGGAAATCGCGAAGTTCGGTTGGCATGAGTCTCCTTACAGAAATTGAATGAACCGCCCCGTCCAGCTCACGTACCCATCACATTTGTTCGGAAGCAGGCTTTGCGAGTAGAGAATTATTCGCTACTCAAACCTTACGTGACGCAGCTTACCGCGTAAACCGAAATAGAATTTCTTTATCTCGCGCATAGGTTCTGTTTATATGCCGTCCGGCGGTCAGGGCAGCGCGGCCATCTGTCGCTTGCTGCCCCCAGCCAGGAGAGGGTTTCCACCACGTTACAATCGCATTCAATGCTGCCTTTTTCGACTCTTCACGCCGCGTGGCTCGCGGCCGCTTCCCTTTTTGCAGGCAGCATCAACGCTGTAGCCGGAGGCGGCTCCCTGCTTTCATTTCCGGCGCTGTTGCAGGTGGGCGCCCCGCCCGTCTTTGCCAACGCCACCAATACCGTCGCGCTGCTACCGGCGGAGATCACCTCTGCAACCGCTTACCGGCGGGAACTGCGGCGGTATCGCTCAATCTTGGTGCCACTGCTGGCAGCCGCGCTGGCGGGCAGCTTTCTGGGCGCTCGGCTGCTGATGTCCACCGGTCAAGAATTGTTCTTTCACATGGTGCCCTGGCTGCTGCTGGCGGCAACCGTGATCTTTGCCCTGGGTCCCAAGCTGCAACGCCGGTTGTCGGAGAAGAATCATGGTCACGCCAGCGGAGTAGGTCCGGTCGCACGAATGCTGCTGCCGCTGGGCATCTTTATCGTGTGCCTCTATGTAGGATTTTTTGGCGCGGGTTCAGGACTGCTGCTGATGGGCGTTTTGAGCATCGCGGGAATTGAGGACGTGCATGAGATCAACGCGCTGAAAACGGCGATGATCAGCGTGTCGCGGAGCGTAGCGGCGATCACGTTTATCATCTATGGCGCAGTCCTGTGGCATTATGCGGTGCTGATGATGATTGCCGCCAGCACCGGCGGGTATGTGACCGCCCACATTGCCCGCAAACACCAGCCGCACGGCATGCGCCGGCTGATCATCGGCATCGGCTTCTTTGTGACGGCCTACTTCTTCTGGAAAATTCGCTGACCCATTCCGGCGTGCCACCCAGGGTGTAGAAAATGAGTATGAGCCACGAGGGGATCCGCTTCGTCTCCGAAGACGCTGCCAGGAAGGCCGCGGCCGCCGAAGAGTTGCCGCAGGCCGCCATTCAGCCGGAACATGTCCAGGTGAATCAGACCGAAGGCACCGGCGTTGAGATCGACTGGAAAGACGGGCACAAGAGCCGGTGGACCTTTGCCTGGCTGCGCGACGCGTGTCCTTGCGCGACCTGCGTGCAAGAGCGCGAGGCGAACAGCCGCGAGCCGGGGCAACCGAAGGTGCAGCCGAAAACCGCGCTCCCCATGTACAAGGCTCCAGTGCGTCCGAAGCAGGCACGTCCGGTTGGCCGGTACGCCATCAGCTTCGACTGGAACGATGGACACACCAGCGGGATTTATTCATGGCACTATCTGCGTTCCATCTGCCAGTGCGACGCGTGTGTTACGCCTGCTGCAAAATCGTAAGGACTTCGTCCACGCAGGAGGCGCGCCGCGCGTGTTGGCGATTGACCGGCTTGAGGAAACCTTCCTCGACGGCGCGGTCGAGCATTTGAAACAGCGGCTGCCAGTAATCCTCCGTATCGAGCAAAATCACCGGCTTCGAGTGCAGTCCCAGTTGCGCCCAGCCCAGCATTTCGCAGGTCTCGTCCAGAGTGCCGTACCCGCCGGGCAACACAACGAAGGCATCGGCCAGCTCCGCCATAATGAGCTTGCGCTCGTGCATCGTCTTGACAACCTGCAGTTCGGTCAGGCCGCGATGGGCCACTTCTCGATTGGCCAGGTACTCTGGAATGACGCCGATGACCTCTCCGCCGGCCGCCAGGACCGCGTCGGCGATCGCTCCCATCAGCCCCACGGACGCACCCCCATAGACCAACCGGAGACCAGCCCGAGCCATGGCATCGCCAAGCTCCGAGGCCAGTGCGCGGTACACTTCGCGCGCGCCGTCGGAGGAGCCGCAATAAACACAGATGGTTCTCACATTTGCCATTTGCACTCCAGTGTATCGTCGAGGACTGCACGATACACTGGAGGGTTGCATGCCCTGATGAGAGTTGTGCGTATCAGCCGGCAGCCGCCGCAGGAGCCTTCCCTTTCGTGTCTCGATTGCTTGACAATATGAATCCACAGCAGCGCGCGGCGATTGAAAATGTCGATGGCCCGCTACTGATCCTGGCCGGGGCGGGGTCGGGCAAAACCCGCGTCATTACACATCGCATCGCCTATCTGATTGAAGAACGCGGCGTTCCCGCGGATGCCATTCTCGCGGTCACCTTCACCAACAAGGCGGCGGCAGAGATGGCCACGCGCGTGGAGCGGCTGCTGGAGCATGGCGGCCTGGCACGGCCTCTGCAGGCGACCTTCCACTCCTTCTGCGTGCGCGTGCTGCGGCGGGATATTGAAGCCTTGCGGGTCGAAGGCCGCGGACGCACCCGGGACTTTGTCATTTACGACGAGACCGAGCAGCAGGCGTTAATCAAGCTGGCCATGCGGCGCCTTGGGCTGGATGATAAGCAACTGACGCCGCGCACGGTGCTGTCGCGGATTTCCTGGGCCAAGAACCACATGCTGGCTCCGCAGGAAATTTATCTGCAGTCGCCGGACCCGAAGACGGAGCGCATCGCGCATCTCTACGACATCTACAACAAGGAACTGGAGCGAGCGAACGCGCTCGACTTTGACGATCTGCTGCTGGAAGCGGTGCGCCTACTGCGCGCCGCGCCGGAAGTGCGCGCGCATTACAACCGACGCTTTCGCTATCTGCTCATCGACGAATATCAGGACACGAACCGGCCGCAATATGAGCTGATGAAGCTGCTTGCGGGCGAGGAACAGAATGTTTGCGTCGTGGGCGATGAGGACCAGAGCATCTATTCGTGGCGTGGCGCGGACATCAAGAACATTCTGGAGTTTGAGAAGGATTTTCCCCGCTCGAAGGTCATCCGCCTGGAACAGAATTACCGCTCAACCCAAGTGATATTGGAAGCCGCGGGGGCGGTGGTGGGCAACAATATCCAGCGCAAGGGGAAAACACTGTGGACCTCGCGCGAGGGCGGCGCTCTGATCGGCTATTACGAGGCGCTGGACGGCGAAGGCGAGGCGCTGTTCATTGCCGACTCCATCCAGAAATACATGCGAACGACCGGACATGAGGCCGAGCCGCCGCGCATTGCCGTGCTGTACCGGACGAATTCGCAATCGCGGCTAGTGGAGGAAGCGCTGCGACGCTACGGCATCCAGTACACGATGGTGGGCGGCTTCTCGTTCTACGACCGCGCGGAGATCAAGGACATGCTCAGCTACCTGAAGCTGGTGGTGAACCCGAGCGACTCGATTGCGCTGCAACGCTCGATCAACACGCCGCCGCGCGGCATCGGCAGGACGACAATGGAGACCCTCGAACGACTGGCGCTGGAAACTGGCGTGAGCACATGGGAGGCGATGCGGCAGGCGATCGCCGGACGACTGGTGTCGGCGCGGGCGGTGTCGGCCCTCGATGGATTTCGCCGCATGATCGAAGACGCGCGAGCGATGCTGGCTCCCGGCCTTGCCGAAAAGTTGGATCTCGACATTGCGCCCTCCGAGGCGGGCGCAATGTCGAACGATACAGCGGACACCAGCTTCGATTTCGGCGAGCCGGATGCGAACGAAGCCGCAAACGACGCCGATGATCTGGCCGCCGCATTCGATCCGACGGAGTTTTCCCCGTTTGCAACCAATGCATCGACGCCAAAGCTTGTCTCGGCAAGGGAAATGCGGTCGGGTTTGGGCTCCTCGGAACCAACGGAAGAAGCGGCGTTCCGCAAGCCCGGCGAAGCGGCCACCCTGCCGGAGCTGCTGAAGTTCCTGATCGACCGCAGCGGGTATATTCGCGTGCTGGAAGAGGAAGCCACGCCGGAGTCGCAGTCGCGCATCGAGAATCTGCGCGAGCTGGTGAACGCCGCCCAGGACGCGCACGAACGCGGCGAGACGCTGGTGGAGTTTCTCGACCACGCCGCCCTCGTTTCCGACACCGACAAATACGATCCGCAATCGCGCGTCACCCTGATGACCCTGCACGCCGCCAAGGGACTGGAGTTTCCCATGGTCTTTCTGGCCGGCATGGAAGAGGGCCTGTTCCCGCACTCGCGCACCTTCAACGATGGAGAGGGTCTGGAAGAAGAACGCCGGCTTTGCTACGTCGGCATCACCCGCGCGATGGACGCCCTGCTGGTGACCCGCGCCCGCTTCCGCCGCCGCTATGGCAACGATGCGCCGGAGCACTCGACGCCCTCGCGTTTTCTGGGGGAGATTCCCGGCCGCCTAATCGAAGACCTGAGCGCTCCCGTGCCCACCGACACCTGGGGCGGCTACGCGGCCCAGTCCACGCGCTCGCCCAGCCAGCGCCCAGCGCATTGGAACTATGAAGACGAGGACCAGAGCATAGCGGGTTCGACCCCGCCTGCAGGTTCGCGCCCACGGCCTTCCCATGGCGCCGGTTCGATCGACAATATCGCGGAATTCTTCGGCGCGCGCGGAGGGAAGTTTCCACGCCCTAAGCTGCCGGTTGTGGAGCCGACCGGCGCCACCGGGTTTCGCAGCGGGCAGCGCGTGCGCCACCCGAAATACGGCGAGGGCGTCGTCTTCCGCCGCGAGGGAGACGGGGAGGACGCGAAACTTACGGTACAATTTTCTCGGTTCGGCGTAAAAAAGTTGGTGGAGAAATTTGCGCAACTGGAGCGAATGTAACGGCTCCGCTTGTCTCCCGATACCGATCGATCCAATCACGCTCCACAACATAGAGAGAGAGTTTCCCGACAGATGGCAAATACCAAGACGATCACCGACACGACGGAACGGAAAAAAGTGAAACGGGCGGCGCGCAAGAAAGCCGCTCCCAAAGCGAAACGCACCGTCCCACGCGGTTCCAACAAGCAAAGGGTGAAGAAGTTGTCCCGCGGAATCAGCAAGCGGTAGAGACGCTTCGGCATTCGTCTCTTCGGACGAAGGGGACCTGGACTTTGAGAAAAGCCGGCGTACCCTTCGCGACGCTCAAGATGCAGGTGCCTGTCCCGGCATGAACCTTGAAATGTCGCTTTGAGGAGCCCCGCCCTGTCGAAACAGATCTTCGCCAAGAAATCCATCGACAAGCTGATCCTCGACTCGGAGAACCCGGAGACCCGTCTCAAGAAAACGCTGGGACCGGTGTCGCTGACTTCACTGGGTATCGGCGCGGTCATTGGCTCCGGCATTTTTACCGTCATTGGCACGGCGATTGCCGGCCAGACTTCCGTCAGTTCCTCCTTTCTGAATACTCCAGTGCTCGACTTTCTGGTGCATCACACCGCGCTCGCGGGCCGACCGGGCGCGGGCCCGGCGCTGGCGCTGTCCATGCTGCTGGTCGCCATCGTATGCGGATTCACTGGCCTCTGCTATGCGGAAATGGCTTCCATGATCCCCATCGCGGGCAGCGCTTACACCTACACCTACGCCACCATGGGCGAGCTGATCGCCTGGATCATTGGCTGGGACCTGATTCTGGAATACGCCTTTTCCAACATGGCAGTTTCGGTCGGCTTCGCCGCGCACATGGTGGATTTGATGGACTGGGTCGGGATTCATCCTGCGCTGCGCTGGATTTCGCCGGCATATCTGCCCGGCGGACTGCAGGATCTCGCCGGGAAAACGCTCTACACGCCGGGCTGGCACTTCGGCTTCAACTTCCCCGCCTTCATCATCGTCATGCTGCTTACGATCGTGCTGGTGCGCGGCATCCGCGAGTCGGCGCGGACCAACAACATCATGGTGCTGCTCAAGATCGGCGCAATTCTGGTGTTCATCGCCGTGGGGTCGCACTTTATTCACACGTCGAACTGGCACCCGTTCGCGCCCAACGGATGGTCAGGCGTGCTGACCGGTGGCTCGATCATCTTCTTCACGTACATCGGGTTCGACTCGATCTCGACGGCGGCCGAAGAATGCAAGAACCCGCAGCGCGACGTGCCCATCGGCATCATTGCCACCCTGATCGTCGCCACGATTCTTTATGTCGGTGTGGCCATCGTGCTGACCGGCTTGGTGCCCTGGCATTCGCTGATGGACGACGCAGCGCCAGAGGTCAACACGCTCCGCATGATGGCGCACCGGACCGGCAGTTCCCTGCTGCACTGGACCCATCTGGTGGTGCTGCTGGGCGCGCTGCTGGGCATGATCTCCTCCATCCTGGTTTTTCAGATCGGCCAGGCGCGGGTCTGGTTCGCCATGTCGCGCGACGGCCTGCTGCCATCCATGTTCAGCAAGGTACATCCCCGCTTCCGCACGCCCGCAGTAGCCACCTGGATCGCAGGCGTAGTCGTCGCGCTGCCGGCTGGCATCCTCGACATCGGCACCTTTGCCGATCTGTCGAATATCGGCACGCTGTTTGCATTTGTGCTGGTGGCGATCGGCGTCGTCATTCTGCGCTATAAAGAACCAAACCGGCATCGCGGCTTCCGCTGCCCCGGCGGCCCGGTAATTCCTGCGCTGAGCGTCCTTTTCTGCGTGCTGCTGATGGCCGGTCTGCCGGTGCTCACCTGGATCCGCTTCTTTGTGTGGCTTGCCATCGGCCTGTTGATCTACTACTTCTACAGCCGCCATCGCACGGAGTTCGCTTCCAGGAAACGGCCCCGTTGACCATGGCGTCCCGACGACAATCCGCCCCTCCCCGGGCTGCTGTGATGGATTGGATTCGCGGCCTGCCCAAGGCGGAGCTGCACCTGCATCTGGAAGGCACGATCGCCCCGGAGACGCTGGTCGAGATGAGTCAACGGAACGATGCCGATCCGCTCGCGCTGGAGGCGGCGCGCTCCCTGTATCGCTATGACGACTTCGGCGGCTTCCTGCTGGCCTTCAAGGCGATTACAGAGCGCTTGCGCACGCCCGAGGACTACGAGCTGGCGGCCTACCGCATGATGGAGACGCTGGCCGCGCATGGGGTAGTCCACGCCGAAGTCTACGTATCGGTGGGCGTGGTGTACTACTGGCGGCGAATTGATTTCGAGCCGCTGTTTACCGGTATGGAACGCGGTCGGTTGCGCGGCGAGCGGGACTTTGGACTTTCTCTTTGCTGGATTTTCGATGCGGTGCGGCATTTCGGCGTGGACGAAGCAGCGCGTGTATTTCACAAAGCCGCGGAGATGAAAGTGCAGCATCCGTCGATCGTCGGCATCGGCATCGGCGGGGACGAGCGCCGTACCGGTGCCGAACCGTTTCGTGAGCTGTACGCTGAAGCGCGTCGGCACGGCCTGCACCTGACCGCCCACGCCGGAGAAACGGTGGGGCCGGAGGGTATCTGGTCGGCACTCAACATTGGCGCGGAGCGGATCGGCCATGCCCTTAGCGCCCGCCACGACGAGGAACTGATGGAGGTCCTGGCGCGCAAGCAGGTGCCACTGGAAGTCTGCATCGCCAGCAATCTGCGCACCGGCTGCTGCGAACGCCGCGAGGACCACCCGGTTCGCCAGTATTTCGACAGCGGCCTGATGGTAACCTTGAACTCCGACGATCCCGCCCTTTTTGGCAGCAATCTGGCCGATGAATATCTTGCGGCGCACGAGCATTTCGGCCTGACGCTGGAGCATCTGCGCGAGCTGGCGGGCAATTCCATCGAGGCCAGCTTCCTCGCGCCGGGGCGCAAGCTGGAGTTGCTGCGGCGGGTGGAGCAATATCCCGAACTGGTAGAGACATAACGCCGGATTTTTATTTTGGCTCCCCGAAAAAAGGAGCGCGGATTGTTACTTGGTTGCGCTCCATTTTGCGGTAAGATGCTGGCATGAGATGCCTGAGTTTACGACTGGTCAGCCGGTTCACTCCGCAGCGGAAAGTTGAGTGCGAAGAAGTGAAAACAGAAAACTCATTGTTCGCGAAAGCGCCGTGGGGCCGCATCCTCGGCTGGACTTCCGTCGCCACCGGTGCGCTGACCGTGGGCTATCTGGTGGGCCGCAATCTTCGCGCCCGCTATCGGTTACATCGCCGCACACCCTACGACTTTTATTCCCACGCCGGGGATAAGGGGAACGGCATCGAGTACGGCGTCGGCATCTAGACTTCTGCTTCTCCGCCTACTCTTAGGTAGGATTCGACGATGAACTGCGTTGCAGCGATCGATTTGTTTGCACGGAAAAGTTATATGTCGAGCAACACATATCCTATTGAAAACTGAAGGAATAAAGGAAACGGCGTTTCTACGGGCTCCTTTTAATTTTTGGATTTGGTGCATACGAAATACCAATCCTCGTTCTGGCAGCTCCAAACGCGTTGCGGCTCCTGCAGATCGATAGCGTGAGCATCCGCGACCATATCTTGGGGATTCTTTGCATAGCCCAGAAATACCAGCAGATCGGATTGCGGAAGAATTTTCCTCTGCTCGACAGGCGACCGCAGGAGCAAGTCTTCCAATTCCCAAGGGGTTCCCATGATTTCTGGTGTGAGTCCATCGCTAATCGAATGTGAGCGAGAACCAAGGAGGATGTAATGCTGATAGGTCCAGCCACTATTGAACATCGTTGATCGGGTTCGGCGAAAATATCGTGCTGTGGTCCAGTAATAAGGATCGAAACCGAGTTCCGTCCCTACCGGTCGATCTTGTATGTCTAGGCCAAGCCCCGCACGTTTATCGACAACGACGGGTAAGTTTTCAATGGTTGCAATTTTATTAGCCACTGGCCGAATTCGGACATTCGCCAGAGCCAGTACCGCAACGGCGTATATGCAGGCTATCGACGCCACGGCAATACGGATGCGGGGCGAGAAACGCGAATGGCCACTCGATGCCGCAAGAGCAGCCAACCAGACAATCAGGATGAGTCGTGCTGAAATGGCATCCACCGCGTGCAAATTGGGGGGGAGTAGAACGAGAATAACGGCGAGCAGCAGTGCGCAGGTCAGCAGAACATCGCCAAAACTTGAATTATGCATTCTCCACCTTCCAAGGAAACCTTGGGAAGCGAACAGGATAGCCAGCGCCAGTATTACATAAAGAGAAAGACGATCTAGTTGGGTAGTTAACCTGACTCCAGCATACAAAGACAGATATTGAGCCCTGACTATCGCTCCCAGCGCGCCCATCGGATCGTAGATCCGATGCGGTTTGTTGACCACAACATGCTTACTGGCAAAATATGCGATATACACTAAGGAAAATGAAGCAAGAGCCACATAGAATATCTCCCGGCCGAACCTGGCAAAGCGTCGATACAGCCCACGAGATCGTATCGATGTTCGGAGGAGCTCCTGTAACATACGCCATCCTAGATGCAAGGCAACGAAAGCAACTACCAGTGCGACAGGTATTGGGTGAGTGAGAGCCATGAGCATAACTGTCCCAAGAAAGAATGTCCCCATCCTGTTACTGCGATCCGATACTGCGCGAGACCAGAATCCAAGCGCCCAAAAAGCAAGTCCGAGCGATAGACAATAATTGTAAAATCCCATGCCCAGCGGCCAGCTAAGAAAAAGCGGAATGGCGAAAAGAGACATCACATCACCACTGGGACCCACGGTCAAGGCTAAATAACGAAATCCAAATGCAGAACACACAATGACGGCACATACCAGCAACTTATCAGCTATCGGAAACGAAAATATCCGTCCGAAAATGATCAGGAAATAATAATGAAGACAATAAGGTGTGACAAGATGCCTCACATAAAAGTAAGTCGAAAAATGATTGGAGCCGGAAAGCAGACTAGAGAGGACAGAGGCTATATATAGATGCATCGGACTATCTTGTGCAGGAAACAGCGGTAGCGACAGTATCCATACACAATAGATTAGAACCAACAAAGCAAAAGGAATAAGCGCTGTGCGTTGAACAGATTTCTCATTTTTGTCCAAGATGCATTTTCCTCTCAAGCTTTCCAGTAATACTACATTTGGTTAACAGACCAATTAACGGGAGATCGCATCGATGGCCACAGTTGAATGAAAATCACCTGGCCTTTTTACTAATACGTTTCATTCGTTGATTCCCGCTTACGTATAAGAAACATGTAAAGCTTCCGCGGCCACGCGGGGTCCATACAGGTCTTTCAATCCATAAACTGGCAGCAGGTTTCCTTACGATACAACTGTCCGCGTTTATTGTGACGAAAAAGGCCCGGATTGCTCCGGGCCTTTCGTATCTTCCCGCTACATACGCGTCAGGCCTTCCCCGCCAGTTGTCGCAGCACATATTGCAGGATGCCGCCGTGCTGGTAGTAGAGAATCTCCTGCGGCGTGTCGATGCGCACGGTCGCGGAAAACTCCTTCTGCTTGCCGTCGGCGGCAGTAGCTTTCACAGTCAGTTTGCGTCCATTGGAAAATTTGGCGTCCAGCAGCGTGCGCAACCCAGTGATATCGTAGACCTCCTCGCCGGTCAGGCCGAGCGATTCGGCACTCTCGCCCGCCTCAAACTGTAGCGGCAAAACCCCCATGCCAACCAGGTTCGAGCGATGGATGCGCTCAAAGCTTTCCGCAATGACCGCGCTGACGCCCAGCAGCTTTGGCCCCTTGGCCGCCCAGTCGCGCGAAGAACCTGAACCGTACTCCTTGCCTGCCAGAATGATCAGCGGCGTCTTGCGTTCGGCATAGCGGACCGATGCGTCGAAGATACTCATCGGCTCACCTTCCGGAAGCAGCCTCGTTACACCGCCTTCGGTTCCGGGAGCCAGCTTGTTGCGAAGCCGCACGTTGGCGAAGGTCCCCCGCACCATAACTTCATGGTTGCCGCGACGTGAACCGTAGCTGTTGAACTCCGCGGGCTTGACACCATGTTCGACAAGATACTTCCCTGCCGGGCCATTCAGCTTGATCGACCCCGCCGGAGAAATATGGTCCGTGGTCACGCTATCGCCCAGCAGCGCCAGTACCCGCGCGCCGCGAATGTCTTCGACCGCTTCCGGCGCGGCTTTCATGCCATCAAAATACGGTGCTTTGCGAATATAGGTCGAATCGCCTTCCCACCCATAGGTGTTGCCGGTGGGGAATGTCAGCTTCTTCCAGTTGTCGTCACCCTGAGTAACGGTGGCATACTCCTTGCGGAACATGCCGGAATCGATCGAGCTGTCCAACACCGTTTGCACTTCCTGCTGCGACGGCCAGATGTCCTTGAGATAGACGGGGTGGCCCTGCGAGTCTTTGCCGAGCGGATCGTGGTCGAAGTCGTGATCGATTCGGCCAGCCAGTGCAAAGGCCACGACCAGCGGCGGTGACATTAGATAATTGGCCCGCACTTCGGAATTGATTCTGCCTTCAAAATTACGATTGCCGCTGAGGACAGAGACCGCCACCAGGCCGTGATCATCGATGGACTTGGAAACATCCGGCGGCAGCGGACCGGAATTCCCAATACATGTTGTACAGCCGTAGCCGACTACGTTGAAACGCAGCTTGTCGAGAAACGGCGTGAGGCCAGCCTTCTTGTAATAATCCGTCACCACGCGCGAACCGGGCGCAAGAGAGGTTTTTACCCAGGGCGGCACGCAGAGACCCTTCTCCACCGCTTTCTTGGCGAGCAGGCCAGCCGCCACCATCACCGTGGGATTCGACGTGTTTGTGCAACTGGTAATCGCAGCGATGACGATCGAGCCGTGGTCCAGGTACTTGTCCACATCCACGTTAAAACGTTGCTTCACGGAGGCGGCCACGCCAGGCTCGGGCATTCCTTTTTCACCACCATTTGCCGCGGGAGTTCCGCCTTCGCCGTCCCAGCGCTGCACCTGGCGTTCGCCGTTGACCGCAGCGGAAGGCCCTTTGAGCGCAGGTAATTGCTTCCCAAAGCTTGCTCCGACTTCGCTGAGCCGAACGCGATCCTGCGGGCGCTTCGGTCCAGCCACGCTTGGCTCCACGGTGGCAAGATCAAGCGCCAAGGTTGAGGAATAGTTTGCCTCCGGCGCGTCGGGAGTGTGGAAGAGGCCCTGCTCCTTGTAATATGCCTCAACCAGTGCGATCTGCTCTTCGCTGCGACCCGTTAGACGCAGATAGCGCAGCGTTTCTGCGTCCACAGGGAAAATAGCGCAGGTCGCGCCGTATTCCGGCGACATGTTGCCGAGTGTGGCGCGATTCGGGAGCGACAGTTCGCTGACGCCGGCACCATAAAATTCTACAAACTTGCCGACGACGCCGTGCTTGCGCAGCATCTCCGTCACCGTCAAGACCAGGTCGGTCGCCGTGGTGCCTTCGCGCAGTTTACCGGTCAGCTTAAAGCCCACCACCTGCGGCACCAGCATGGAGACGGGCTGGCCCAGCATGGCCGCCTCGGCTTCAATTCCGCCGACACCCCAACCGAGCACGCCCAGGCCATTGACCATGGTCGTATGGGAGTCAGTGCCGACCAGCGTGTCGGGATAAGCCTGCGCAACACCGTTTGCATCCGGCGGCGTGGTGAACACAACGCGGGCCAGATATTCGAGGTTCACCTGGTGGCAGATCCCCATGCCGGGAGGAACCGCCGAGAAATTGCGGAACGCTGTCTGACCCCACTTTAGAAACGCATACCGCTCCACGTTGCGCTTGTATTCCATGGCTACGTTGATGGAAAACGAGTCGCCGGTGCCGTATTGGTCCACCTGCACGGAGTGGTCGATGACCAGCTCGGCAGGCTGCAACGGATTGATCTTTTCCGGATCGCCGCCCAGCGCGCGCATGGCATTGCGCATCGCCGCCAGATCGACGATGGCAGGCACGCCGGTAAAGTCCTGCATCAAGACGCGGGCCGGCATGTAGGCGATTTCACGCGACGGCTCGGCCTTCGGGTCCCACTTCGCCAGAAACTGGATGTCGTCCGCGGTAACAGTCTTCCCATCCTCGCGGCGAAGAAGATTCTCAAGCAGAATACGCAGAGAATAAGGGAGGTTGTGCAACGCTACGCCGTGCTGCGCGAGCGCGCTCAATTTGAAAATTTCATAGGTGCGATTGCCGGATTTCAATTCTGACCGGCTGCCAAAACTGTTCATGATGAATTCTCCTCAAAAGAAACGTGCGAGGCGGACAGGCGCGAATGCCGATGCCCGACGAGCGAAGAAGTGGGTCGCAACCATTTTACGACCGCGTCAGGACGATGAGGAATAGGGGCGGAGTCTACCCGCAATCGGGTTTCCCGCGGTGCCACCGTTTCAGAGAGATAATCTTGGGCACGAAGAGCATGGCGATTCGGCAGCCAATTGCCGCCTGCACCTATGGTAGCGCCGAAGGTCGAGGAAAATAAAGTCTTGGGTACGACGGATCTGGGTGCCCCATCTTTCGCGGTTTTTTCGAAGGGTGGGAGTCAAATCTTCGATAGATGGTCGGGACTCACTCCCACCTTGCTTCGCAAGGATGGGCACCCAGGCGCAATTTAATTGTTATTTTTCAAGAAGTCATAGACCGCTCTTATGTAGCTCTTGAACGTCAGACCGTCAGGCCCTACAAGTTTCAGTTGCAAATGCGCTACACCTTGTTTATCTACTTGGACTCCTGCGGAGCCTTTGACTATACCCGAAAAACCTATCGCTCTAAATGATAGAACCTCCAGCTTTGAGTCTGCAAAATCTACTGCGCCGCTATCTTCTGCAACATATAAGGCTGCTCTAAATAGTTGATCGGGAGTAGTACCGGGAAATGCCTGCCCGTATGGGGTAGTTGGGGTGTACCAATTTTCAAAGGCAATATTTGCTGCATTCTCTCCTGCTTTTTCAGCTTGCTTGGCAGCCTTCGTTGCGGCTTTGTCTGCTTGTTTCTGTGAATTGTCTTTTGCCTGTGCTGGAATGCTCATTGCAAGGCAGACTATAACCAACGCAGTAATAAACCAACGACTCATTTTTGACCGACCTTTCTGATTTAATGCTCTGTCTTAGAGCTTGGGGGATCTCTACAAATCGATTTCGACTGGTAGTTCGGCTGTTTCGTTTGCGAAGCATACCTTGCACGAAGAAATCTGCGCCAGCGCACCACTACAATGCGCTAAACGAGGATTTAACTTAGGCCGGGCTTGCTCTCTCGAATCAAACCATCGAGGGTGTTCGTATCGCTCTCTTCCCAAGGGTCCGAGAACCCTTGAAAGGTAACGGACGCTCGGACTGTCAGTGTGGAAAGTTGCAGGAGAAAATGCTCGGCGAGGCCGGTCGTATCCAGTCTCCATCCACCTGCCACCACGTTGACTTCATGGGGCACGAGCGTAATCATACCGTCCTTCTCCTGATTGCTGCTTTGGCTCAGTCGAGCAGGCGAAGGAATCTCAATCTTCCATTTTGCTGTGACTTTCTCAGAACTGTGATTCGCCAGCTTAAGAAAGATTTCATACGCTCCCTGAGAAAGAGACCCAACAATCTTGCAGCTCTCTGACATTGTCGATACCTCTACAGAACTTTATCAGAGAGCGCAACGACACTAAATATCTCTTCCGGGAGGTGCATCTGTCTGCCGCGTTTTGTTCGAGGAGATGGGTGAAGGTTTTATCCCATTCGCTGCGCTCTATAATCTCTTTCCCCAGATGAGATGCAACCAACACGGCGCATCTGGGCACCCCGCGTTGACGCAATCCAGTATATGCGATATTGTATATACAGATGCGATTCACTTGGGACGCGCTGAAATATCGCAGCAATCGCCATAAACATGGCATTGGTTTCGATACGGCAGCGCGGGTTTTTCTTGATCCCTTCCACATCACCCGTCAGGATCGAGTGGTGGAAGACGAAGCGCGCTGGCAGACCATCGGCATGGTGAACGGTGTTCTGCTGATTCTGGTCGCCTACGCCGTAGTGGACGCGAAAGAAGAGGTTATTCGCATCATTTCAGCACGCAAAGTCACTCGGCAGGAGCGAATCGAATATGAAGAAGCGAGCGAAATCTAAACCAGTGATCTACAAGTTAGAGCCTGGGCAATCGCTGACCGCACGCCAGAAGCGGGAGATACAGGCGTTGGCCGCGCTGCCGGAAGACAAAATCGACACTTCGGACATTCCGGAGCTTCCACCCGGTGCCTGGAAGAACGCGGTACGGGGCAAGTGGTATCGTCCGGTGAAACAACCTGTATCCATCCGTCTCGATGCGGATGTGCTGGCGTGGCTCAAATCGAAGGGCACCGGTTATCAAACGAAGGTGAATATCTTTCTCCGAGAGAGAATGTTGAAAGAGATTGGCAAATAGGACCTTTCGTCCGACGGCTTCTATGCAGCCGCACGCACGGAAAGTGGCTTCACCTTGGCGCGTTTCTTTTGCGAAGCTTCCCAAAGATCGCGCTGCATCTGGAGACGCAGCCAGAAATCTGCTTCTGTGTGAAATGCTTCCGCTAGACGGAGGGCCATGTCCGCGGAGATTCCGGCGCGGCCGTTCAACACGCGCGACAGCGTCGGACGGGTGACTCCAAGATGCCGTGCAACTTCCGTGACAGAGCGGCCAGCAAGATAGTTGGCGAGAATTTTTCCGGGATGAGCCGGGTTGTGCATACGCATGGTGGAAACTCCCTTCCTCAGTGGTAATCCCGATAATGGACGAGGATTGCATCCTCGCCGTCAAAAGTAAATGTAAGCCGCCAATTCTCGTCGATGCTCACCGCCCAATGGCCCGCCAGGTTGCCCGTCAGCGCGTGGAACTGCCAGCCGGGAATGTTCATCTGCTCCGGCTTGTCTGCAATGTTCAGCGCAGCAAGCTGCTCGTTGAGCTTTGGGGCATGTTTCGGTTGAATGCCGGCCTTGGAGCCGGTACGGAAAAACCTTTCCAACCCCTTATGCCGAAAGCTCCGAATCATTTCTGTTGATTGTACGCCGTAACGACACTGTATACACGTAAAACCGTCTGATATCTGCGGGGGAATCCGGCACCGCAGCTTTCGCGATAGACTGCACCTATGCGGCCGGCATTCGCATTTCTCATCATCGCCGCCGGAATTCTTGCTGGAGCCCGGGCAAACGCCTTGAGCGGAAATCCGGTATCCCGCGCACCGATTCAGCAGGCTGGGCCGTCGCCTTCAGCCGCTCAAAACGGGACGCAAAGCTCCGAACCCGGCGCGAAGATCGTCGTGACCAACGCCGACGATTCCATGGCCCACTGGAGCACCTGCGCCCAGCCGAATTGTCATCCGGGCGGCAAGGGTATTCCCGTCATGACCGACCAGACGGTAGGCAACTACAGGCCCTCGATCGACGGGGCCTCCATGCTCTTGACGGAGACGTTGGATTCGCAGCACTTCTACACCAACGTTTTGTGGCCGTACAAGACGAAGGCTTGCAATTCCTGCACGCAGATACACACGGATTTTTGGGTCTACCCGATTCCTTCCCCCCACATTGCCACGCTGGAATACGACACATTCCTGTTCGACGGCACGAGAAAGCTGGACCTGATGTGGGGACTTCAGTGGAATCAGCGCAAAGAATTGTGGCAGGTCTGGAGCCAGGGTGGGGATCGCTGGGTGGATACCTCGTTGACGACCGGGCCCTGGTTTGGCGCCTGGAACCATATCCAGGTCGCCGACCATCGCGTCATCGGCGACTCGGACTGCGATGGAACCGAATGCATGCATTACGATTCCCTGGCGCTGAACGGAACGACCTACACGCTGAACCTGACCGAACCAGCGGGGCCGATCCATCCCGGCTGGCGTTCCTTGAGCGGCTTCCAGTTCCAACTGGATGCGAATCCCGTATCCCACGGCACCGCCGCGGTAAGCGAATACATCGACAAGGCGAACATGTGGGCAAAATGAGCCAAACGCACTATGCCGGCGTGTCCGCATATGCCTCGCCCCATGAGTGCTGGCCCTGTCTTTTGGCTCCCTGAACATGGCGCTTCGCGGCGGCGTCTTCGAGGATCGAATTCATTTCTCCGCCGATCAGAATGGCCGCTCCGCTCAGGTAGAACCAGAACATCAGGATAATCAGCGTGCCGAGTGAGCCGTACAGCATTCCATAATTGCTGAAGTTACGAATGTAGATTTTCAAGCCGAAGGAAACGACGGCCCAGATCACCACCGCGACAATGCTGCCGGGGACGAGCCATTTCCATTTCTGGTCCCGTATGTTGGGAGCGAAACGGTACAGACAAAGCAACGCCAGAACCAGCAATGCCGCCGCGATCGGCCACTCTACAATTCTCCATATAAATTGAAGCGGTGTGCCGGGTTCAATAGTATGCAGGACAATCGGAACGTACACCACCAGAAGCACTGCAATCACCAACAGCGCCACCAGGGCGACGGCGAGAACCGCTGAGACCAGGCGCGCCTTCCACCACGGTCTGGCTTCCTTCAGGTCGTAAATTCCGTTCAGCGCATCCATCAGCCCTGCGGTCGCCGAGGAAGCGGACCACAGCGAGAACACCAGAGAGTACCCGATCGCGCGGCCTGTGGTCCTCGACAGCACATGCTGTACCAGGCCGGAGGCGTTGGAAGGAAGTACATGGGACAGGTAATGCACCAGGATGCCTTGCGAACCGGGTCCGGAGCCGATCACCGACAGCATGCCGGCAACAGCGAAAAGCAAAGGAAAAAATCCCAGGAGGAACCAGAAGGAGAGCGCGGCGGAGCGATTCACGATGTCGTCCTTCAACGCCTCCCGACCGGTACACTTGATGATCTGCCACCAGGTCAACCCCGCCAGTTTCCGTAAATTTTCCATCGGATTCCTTCCGCGTGGCGCGATCTATAGCCGTTCAAGAGTGTGCCGGTCGAATTTTCCAGCAAAGTATTTGTTTAAGGCATCGAGAAAAATTGCGTTGTCGGTGTTAGCCCTCGCAAATAGCGTCATGGAGGAGTGGAACTTGAGATTGTCGGGATATCCAAAAATCTCTTCGATCGGCTTTCTCTCGACCCGGTTCACCAGCCGGGTGCAATCTCGCAGCCTTGGCCCCAGGACCGGATGTTCCAGATACGCCCTTGCTTCCTCGAGGGAAGAAATGGCATATCGCCGGGCCGTTTCGCTCGAACCCAGGCCCTGAATTTGCGGGAAGATAAACCACATCCAGTGACTCGTTTTTCTGCCGCCGTCGAGTTCCGCGCGAGCCTGATCGTAAATATGTTCCTGTGCTCGCACGAAGCGCTGCAGATTGTTCGGGTCGTCCATAACCAATCTTCTTGCGGAAGTATTATTCCTTCGCCTCAGTTTCTGTCGCTCCTCAGCGTAGGATGCTGAAAAATCGCGCATCGACCATATCTGGCGCTAGCATTGCCAAACAGATGGGGCGCCCCGATGCCGGGAACGCTATCCTACCCAGTCGGAGGTAGTTCGCTTGACCGGAGGACCATTCATCCAGTTCGTCGAACCCAATCACACCCTGCAGATTGCCGGCGTCAAGATGCTCGGAGCCGATGCGAGCGACGGCCGCAAGCGGGTATTGACGATCATTTTTTCGCTCGTCCTGTACGCGATCAGATGGATCTTTCGCGTGGTCGCAAACAGGTTTGGAGGGGACGGTCAGACGACGGCCTTCTGGGCGCGTTGGGGCATCAATCTGACGATATTCTGGCTGGGAGTCGTTGGATTCCATTCCATCTGGTTCAGCAACCCGGCGTGCGTGGCCACCGGGATCGGACTGCTGGGAGCGGGTCTTGCATTCGCCTTGCAGAAAGTGGTCACCAGCTTCGCCGACTATTTTGTCATCCTGCGCGGCAAGACCTTCGACTTCGGCGACCGCATCCGCACGGGCGGAGTACGCGGCGACGTCATCGCGCTGAACTTCATCCAGACGGTGATCATGGAGATGGGCGAGCCCCCTTCGGTGCAGGGGCAGAACCCTGGCTGTGGGTGCAGAGCCGCCAGAGCGCCTGAACATCTTGGGGTCGCCTTGCGATACTCTCATCCTTGGGAAAACCAAATGAAACGAGGGTATGCATGAAAGTTCTCGTCATCGGCGCAGGCGGCCGGGAACACGCATTGGTCAGGGCAATTCGCCAGTCGCCCAAGGTGCAAGAGGTTGTCTGTGCCCCCGGCAATGGTGGGATTGCAGCGCTGGCGCGTTGCCTGCCTGTCGACCAAACCAACCTGGACGACATGGTTCGCGTAGCCGTGGACGAGCAGCCGGATCTGGTCGTCGTCGGACCGGAGGCGCCGCTCAGCCTGGGTTTGGTCGATGAGCTGAAGCGCAGGGGAATGCGCATCTTCGGGCCGACTCGAGCGGCGGCGATGCTCGAGACCAGCAAGGTGTTCGCCAAGGAGTTCATGCAGCGTTACAACTTGCCCACGGCGCACTACACGGTTTGCGAATCGGCGGAGGAATTGCCGGAGGCCCTAGCCCACTTCCATCTGCCTATTGTGGTCAAGGCCGATGGCCTGGCGGCGGGCAAAGGAGTCGTTGTTTGTTCCTCCAAGGAAGAAGCAGAGAACGTTGCGCTGGGTATGCTCAGCGGCCAACTTCTGGGCAATCCCATAGCGAAGGTTATACTTGAAGAGTTTCTTGCAGGTGATGAGATATCTCTGCTTGTATTGGCGGATGGAGCGCATATTTTACCTCTCGTCGCGGCCCGGGACCACAAGCGAATCGGAGAAGACGACACCGGCCCCAACACCGGAGGCATGGGCGCCTACTCGACAGGCGAATTGCTCGAGCCAGAGATGCTGGACTGGCTCAAAACTCACGTGGTGCAACCGGCGATCGATGGCATGGCTGCCGATGGGACGCCGTTTACCGGGGTCCTCTATTGCGGACTGATGATGACGGCGACCGGCCCGATGGTGCTCGAATTCAACGCGCGATTCGGGGATCCGGAGACCCAGGCCATTTTGCCGCGTCTATTGGGCGGCAAGCTGGTGGATGCGCTGGAGGCTACAATCGACGGCCACGTGAATGCCGTCGATCTGGATTGGAGTCCGCAACCGTCGGTCACTGTTGTCGCCGCCTCCGCAGGATACCCAGGCAGCTACAGGAAGGGCCATCCGATCACCGGGTTGGAAGAAGCGGCCAAAGAGGAAGGCGTCTCCATCTTTCACTCGGGAACATCGGTGAAGGATGGAGTCGTGGTGACTTCCGGCGGCCGTGTGTTGGCAGTGACGGCAGTGGCCGACACGCTGAGAGAGGCCCGCGACCGGGCGTATGCTGCGCTGGATAAGATCAAATTTGAGGGCATCTACTACCGGCGCGACATCGCCGATCGAGCATTACAGAAGGAGAATTCATGAACCTGGCAGCGATTACGACCGAAGAGTTATTGGATGACAACGAAGCGAGCACGGCGAAATGGCAGGCTTGGTTCCGCGCCAATGAAGAGGCGCTCGCGGCGCCCTGTACCATCTACAACAGCGGCACGGTGCGCGGCCTGCTGAAGCATATTTTCGCGGTCGAACTGCGCCACTCCCAGCGCCTGCGCGGACAGGAAGTCATCACCTACGACGCGATTCCCGCTGGATCGCTCGACGAATTGTTTGCCGTGCATGAGCGCGCTATCGAAAACCTGCAAAAATTTCTGGCGGAAGCCGATGATGCCAACCTCGCGGAGGTGATCGAATTGCAGACCGTCTCCGCGGGCATGCTGCGGGCGTCGCGACGCAAGCTGTTCGTGCATGTCCTGCTCCATTCCATGCGTCACTGGGCGCAGTTGACCACCCTGCTGCGCGAACATGGCTTTAAAACCGAGTGGCCGAAGGATTTCTTGTTTTCCGCGGCGATGCGCTAACCGGTTCGCCGTGAGGAGGCGATGGCGGCGCTTTCGCCTGTTTACCTAGTACCGGACAAGCGTGTGTGCAGCCCGCTCGCATAAAACTTGAATGTCGCCAGATTGGTGTGACCTGGGCATCCGATTCGGGCGATTTGATGCCGGTCTCCGTCGGGTTTCTGCCAAGTGGGAATCGTCATAAATCCCCATCCATACCCGGCGTCGCGGACCTCTTCCAAAACTGCCCCGTTCATATCGTTCGCGGAGCCGTTCGGATAGGCGATGGCAGGGCAGGGGCGATCCAGTTCGCGTTCGATGGTCGCCTTACTCTCGCGCAGCTCGATCACGACCCGTTCCCTGCTGATTTGCGACAGGATTGGGTGTTCCACGGTATGGGAGCCGATCTCAAAGCCCATGCGGCTCAGTTCGCGGGCTTCGTCCCAGTTCATAAATGCGCGGGCCTCGGGGTCGTCCATGATCTCGACAGTACTCGTGTTGCCGCGCAGGTAATCGAGATATTCGGCCAGACGCTCCTCCGTCAAGTGCTTGCAGGCTTGGTTAATGTTGCCTGAAAATGCTCGCCGTTGGCGCGGTTTTGCGGGCAGATCGCGAGTCTCACCGGATGGCAGCTTGATCGAAGGCTCCGGCCAATTCCGCACTCGCACCCGCACTTCATCGTTCCAAAGGACTCTTGGCGTGCCCACATATCCGGTGGAGAGAAAGAAAATTGCCGGGACTTTCTCGGCCAGCAGAATGGGAGCCGCAACGGTCAGGTTGTTGCGATATCCATCGTCGAAGGTAATCAGTACAGGCGGTTTGCGCTGCTTCCACTGGCCCGCGCTGTGGTCTCGCAGGCCCTCCAGGCCGACGGGAACCAGGTGTCGCTTCAGCCATCGAAGCTGCGAGCGGAATGAATCCGCATCTACCTCGTTCACATAGCGCTCCGGATTCGAGCGGCGGTGGGTGAGAACGCCGTGGTAGTTCAGCACGAGCAGATCGGATCGTTGGAGAAAGACGAAAGTTTCAGGAATCCGAGCGGCATCACAAAGCCGTTTGAAGACCGAGTTCATCAAGCTGGTCATTGAAACCCCAAGCGGAGATCGCCACCATGCCGGAGAAATGGGAGGCTTCCGAGACTCTTCGTCGCCGGCGACCGTCGCAATATTCCGACGGCAGATTCAATTGTGCCTGAAGCCCGCGCGCAGGGACAGTGCCCGCGCCCGCAGACCCCACGCTCAAAACCAGCGGGGACGCAGGGCGTTTTTCCGAATTAGCCGCGAAGAAAACGCCGAGTTCTTGAGGGGAGAGCTCGGCGCACCGCGTGGGGGGAGCGTATCAGACGCCCCCCTTCTTCGCCGATTTAGTTGCGTTTGCATTTGCTCCGGCGCCACAGACGGTAGCCTTTCCGCCAATCGTAACCGTCGCCTTGCTGTAGCTCCCACAATTCACCGTGTTCGGCAACGCATCCGTCAGGGTCACGCTGACCGGGCAGATCCCTTCCGAATCGGTCACGCCGGGAGCGCAGCCGCCGTCTTCCGCCAGCACGGTATCGACCGGCGTCGTCTTCCATGTATTCGCGCCAATCGTGAAATTTTGCGCGCCATCCCAGTCGATGTAGACAAAGCCGTCCTGCGCACTGAAGGTGTTGCCGGTGAAGGTGACGCCCGCGCCATTCGCCGCCTCGAAGCTCATGGCCGCGTCGATCCCGCTCCCACTATTCGTCGTGGTCACGGTGTTCCCGGTAAACGACCCGCTGGCGCCGGCGGTTGCGCTGGTCACGCGCAGCCCGAATGCTTCGCAAGCGCCAGCAACCGCCGTGATGGTGTTGCCAGTCACCTCGATTCCAGTTGGCTGCACTCCCTGATACGGGTCGAACTCCATCTGCACGCCATACGTGCCACCGAGTTCGCAGCCGCCATACTCGGCATTCTGTTTCAACTCGGTCACAACGATGGTATTGTCCTTCACCACGTCGTTCGCGGAGTTCAGATGAAAGCCGCGCCCGCTCTTGGGATGGCAATTGTTGTTTTCGGCAATCTGGCCATTCGCCGGCATGTCGGCGCAGAAGTCGTTCGAGTAGGTCGCATTCATGCTGATGTCATTGCCGCTGATGACGGTGTTTTGGTTGGTCGAGCGCACGCCGCCCTGCGGAGAACCGACAATCGTGTTGCCGGAAATCAGATCACCGGAACCGGCACTGTTATCCCCGCCGGTGATGTCGATGGCTTGGCCCTGAAATGCAGACCGCGCCGACAGGTCGCCCTGGCCCGGCTCTTGGATGTTGGTCACATTGTCGTAGATCGTGTTGTTTTCGATCTTCGCGCCCGGCGCTTCGTAGTCCGAATAGTAGAACTGGGCTCCCTGATTCTGAAACGTCGCCGTGATGTTGTGGATGTACGGCGCGGGCGCGTCGGTGCCCTCCCCAAAGCTGAAGACCGGGCTGAACAGCGGCGCGTCCGTCGATTGAACGATGGTCCCGCCGTAGACTTCGAGTCCGCCTCCGCCGCTGCCGCAGTAGCCGGAATTGTTGCCCGTGGTGTACCAGCAGGCATGGTTCTCAATTGCCGGAGCGGGAGCAGTTCCGCCGCCGGTGCCGTACGTAATCGTGTGCCCATTCAGGTTCAGCGTGATGTTGCCCGCGTCGATGCCGAAGCAGGTTCCAGCGCTCGATACATCGTTCGCCAGATAGTAGCTGCCGGAAGTCGTGATGTCCTGGCAGGCCGTCAGCGCGGTTCCTGTAGCCCCGCTGGGCGGCGTCGGCGTCGGTGTCGGTGTCGGTGTCGGTGTCGGTGTCGGTGTTGGCGTTGGTGTCGGCGTCGGTGTTGGTGTCGGTGTCGGTGTTGGCGTTGGCGTTGGTGTTGGCGTTGGTGTCGGTGTCGGTGTTGGCGTTGGTGTCGGCGTCGGTGTTGGCGTTGGCGTCGGTGTCGGTGTTGGTGTCGGCGTTGGTGTCGGTGTTGGCGTTGGTGTTGGTGTTGGTGTCGGTGTCGGTGTTGGCGTTGGCGTCGGTGTCGGTGTCGGTGTCGGTGTTGGCGTCGGTGTCGGTGTTGGCGTCGGTGTCGGTGTTGGTGTTGGCGCACTGTTCGCGACCACAACCAATGTGAAAGAACCGGTCACATTTTTCTTCAGCGAATCGGAAACGATCACGCTAAACGCGTAGGTGCCAGCCACCGCTGGCGTTCCGGAAACATCGCCAGCGGAATCGATGGAAAATCCATTCGGCAGCGAGGACCGTCCAAAGCTCCAGGAATACGGGGGCTGGCCGCCATTGGCCACCAGCGCGACACGATAGCTAGAATCAGCCGTTCCCTGGGGAATGCTGTTCGATGCCAGACTGAGCGGGGGATAACAACTGCTGGTCGTGCCGGCCGCGCCGGCATGGGCTGAAAACGCCAGAATTGCGAGGGAGAGAAATATCTTATGCACCATGCACGCTCCATCCAGATGAATTGGAACAAATCAGGCAGGAATAAAGACGGGCAATCAGGGCCAGCACCTTGGACCACTGCCGGTCGCACGCATAAAAATCCGCGCAGACGACACTGCAAATACGGGGTCGAACAAGGCGATTCCGGAGACGAAATGAGTCCCCTCACGGCTAGCCAGAGGATGAATGTGTAGTCTGCGGAAAATGATACCGCGGTTTCCCGGTTTCGCAACAGAATCTTTTAGAGGGACCTGTCCAGCAACGAAGACGGACTCCGCAAGGCCGGCAGCAGAGCCGGCGACCATTCTCCCTCCCGTGCCGGGAGCTCAGGTATTGCGCCGAGTGGATCGGATTCGATTGCATCCACGGATTGTTGTTGCAGGGCTGGCAGCAGACTTATGGAGGCGGCCATGGCTCCGACCACAAACCACATTGTTCTGTATAGGTTATGCGCTGCGTACCCGGCGAAAAGCATTTGCAGGAGGATAATTGTGAACAGGCCGGGAAGCTGGCGCAGGAAATTGGAGACGTCTCGTTGCCGCATCTGTTTTGCAAGTTTTTGGTTCAGCCGGAACACGCAAATCAGATACCCTCCGAAGGTGAAAATACCTATCAGGCCGAGCTCGCCGAGAAGCTTGAAGTAGAGCGAATGCGCGTTCAGGTAGTGCTTGCGGCCCTCTCCGGGCCAGTACTTCGCGCCATTGGCGAACGTGTAGTTCCCCGCCCCGATGCCGGTAATGGGGTTGCTCTCGAACATTTTCACGCCACCCTGCCAGCTCAAGAGCCGATTTTGATAGGAATCGTCGGTTTTCAAATGGTCCACCGTTTCGTAGCGGGCCTTATATTGCTGTGGAATTACAAACCAGACAAGTGGGCTGATGGCAATTACGACCGGGAGAAATATCAAGTTTTTCGGCTTTCGGACCAGGAGCAAACCGACCAGGAAAACCACTCCCAGGGCGCCGGAACGGGAACCGGTATGCACAATGGTGACCAGATCCAGGGCAATCGACACCAATGCGATCGCCCGCATCCAACGGGGATTCCCAGGGGTCAGTAGCGCCAGGCAGAGAGGTAGTGAAAAAAGCAGGGTGGCCCCGAGACTGTTGGCGTCACCGGCCGAACTGGTGATGCCAACGGCCCGCTCGATATCCATGTGCACCCGGAAGATTCCATGCTCGTAGTTCCAGAACGCACTACCGCCCATCCAGTCCACCAGCAGCACGTCGGTCAGGATGAACCAGCGGATGCGCGATTCCGTGGTGAGCAGGGCGGTTGCAAATATCACGTAAACGACAACTTCAAGAAATGACTGGCATGAGGCAACGGAGTTGCTACGCCAGAATGCCAGCGGAACAGACAGGATCATCGCGCCGTAGAAGGCGAGGAACCAGCGTGTGGGTGCAGGAAACCGCAATTTGCAGCCGTGCAGGAGGAAGGACAGCAGAAGAAGAAATGCAACGATCCGCTCCAGATGGAGCGGCGCGAGGGAGGGATAAAGCTCGCCGGGCTGTAACTCCATGACAATCAAGAGCGCAAGCAGGCCGAGATACGGCCGGGTCAGACCGACCATCGCCAAAACTAGCAAGACTGCAACAACGACAAATTCCATCCCGAAACCCGCCTCACAATGCCCGAAAGCTTCCCAGGAAATGGAATGCACGCGGCGTACCACTCCCAAAGGATCCATTCCAATCTCGGGCTGCAAAGGAGACAACTGTTCCGGAGGAAAGAGCCGCCCCATTTCTCCGGGATAGCTGTGCAGAAGTTTGCATACATTCCCGACGACACGGCACCTGCGGACGCCCCCGGCAGTCATTGCGCAGACCGCGGTTGATGGGAACTGTACGCTCCATTTTGGCCAGTGAAATGCAGTGTTATCGATGAAGGCCGGATTTCGCGCAGGCATAGGAGCGGTTCATCTGTGGCATCCCTCGTTTCCGATCAAAAACCCCGAAAGCAATATTCACTGAAAAATCTGGCCCTGGGCTCTGGACTCGGTGTGTCCAAGCAGATGCTTTTCGCAGTGATCGGCTTCTTCATCATGCCGTTCGTGGTGCACAAGCTGGGGACGGTGCAGTATGGAATCTGGGCCGTGGCGGGAACCTTTATCGGCTACTACACATTCTTCGACCTTGGCCTATCCGGCGCCGTATTCACCCACCTGGCCTACGCGTTCGGCAGGGAGGACCATGAAGACGCGCGCGACATTTACGGCGCCGGGGTATTGATTTTCGCGGTCCTGGGCGTAGTCCTGCTGGCGATCACCGTCGGGCTGGCCGTGGGCGTCCGTCTGATGCATTACGACCACAGCGTTACGCTATCGACGATTCTTCTCATCGTCGGGATAGGAGTGGCGTGGGGCTTTGGCATGCGAGTGCCGTTCGGGGCGCTAAATGCCGGCCAGTATTTTCACATAACATCAGGGGCCATCATCTTAAACTCGCTTCTGAACGCGACCGGCACTGTGATTCTGCTGGAGACTCATCACGGGGTGGTCGCGCTGGCGTGGCTCAGCATTTTCATTGGACTCCCGACCAACGCTCTGGTCATCTGGACGGTGCATCGCAAGTTTCCCTTCCTGAAGATTTTTTCCTGGCCGCGCTGGAACCGGAAGGTGGCCCGCAAGCTGCTTCACTTCGGCGGAGCCGTGATGGTAGGAAAAATCGCGGATCGGGTGCGTTTTCAGACCGATACGCTCACCGTCTCCTTCTTTGTCGGGCTGGCGGCGGTGGCCCATTACAACATCGGTTCGACCCTGGTCATTTACTACCTGGATATCATTGGATCCATCATCTTTGTGCTGATGCCAGTGTTGAGCATGCAAAAGAGCGTCAACGACGACGCTGGATTCGAGCGCAGTTTCCTGTCCGGTTGCCGGGTCGCGCTGGCCGCCTCCTCATTTATCGCTTTTGGCATGATTGCCTGGTCGCGGGACTTTGTCATCCGCTGGATGGGGCCGTCTTTCGTCGACGTCTATCCGGTAATCGTCATTCTGTCCCTAGCGGTCTTTCTGGAAACCGCCCAATCGACCTCTGTCAATGCCCTCTATGCGACGCTCCATGAAAAGGCGTATGCCGCGCTCAACATCAGCGAGGCAATCGCCAATCTGGTCCTCAGTCTTCTTCTCGTCCGTCCGTACGGCATGATCGGGGTTGCCTACGGGACTTTGATACCGAGCATCGTATTTCGCGGCATCATTCAGCCCATCGTGGTCGAACGGCTCCTGCATATCGGCATCCGAAAAACGGCTGGGGTTTATCTGCGGACCGGTGCCCGGTGCGCCGCTTTTCTAGCGGTTCCCTGGCTGATTGCCCACTATTTCCTCGCTCCGGACTATCCTCACCTGATTTTTGTCGGGGTGCTTTCGGCGATCGTGTATGTGCTGCCGATGTGGTGGCTGGAATTTGACGGCATCGGCGCGGACCGCGTTCTGGCAAAAGCGCGCGCCGCGCGCCGCATCCTGTTGGCACGCTAGCCGCCTATTAGAGCAGCCAGCGGAAAGCTGCCGCTGCCCCGATTCCCTTCGCCTCGGCTCGGAACTCAGCCGGGATCACCTTTTTCACCGTGATTGTGCCGCAACGCCGTCGGCACTGCATCTATAGAACGGTGATCTTGATCTGCGCCGAAGCGCTGGTAGTCCCAGAAGTCCCGGTGACTGTTACCGTCTGGGTGACCGGCGTTGTCGAAGTAGTCTGGTGAGAGGATGTTGATCCGGCGCTTCCACCCCCGCAGGCGGTCAATGCCGATGCCGCCGCCAACCCTGCACCCAACAGTAGGACTGTCATCCAGCGCGAGGGGAACCTGCACTTTTTTCTCTTCCATCCCAGAAAAGACAAGCCGAAGACCCCGGCGAATGCCATCTGCATAGGCCAGCCGTGGCGGAACGGGGCCGATGGCGACTGCCGCGCCGCCGTAACAGCGGCCGCGTTAACGGATGCGTTCAAGGTGAGGGTGACGGTCTGGGAAGCGCCCGAGGTCAAGGTTGCCGTGGCCGGACTGAAGCTGCAGGTAACCCCGGCGGGAAGATTCGAACAGGCCAGGCTGACCGTTCCGCTAAATCCCTGCTGGCTGTTGCCTCCCGCGCCGCTGGCATCCAGCACCACAGAAGTCGTGACCGAGTTGCCGGGACTCACCGATACGGTATTTGGGTTCAGCAGTAGTGTGAAGGTCGGCTGCGCACCGGGGCCTGTCGCGATGCTGACCTGGGGCCAGATCGCTCCCATCGCCGCCGCATCGACCGAACCCAGCCCGGTGGCCATGTCATACCCGCTGCCGGCGCTGCAGCAGGACATGACATACCCGCCGGAACCATTCGAGATGCAGTTCGGGCTCCCCTTCTGGCACACCACAGCATTGCTTCCTGTGGTGATATCGTGGAACGCGCCAGGATCGTTTTGCGCCGCCAGATAGAAGATCGGGTTGGCGTTGCCGACCCCGGCGGTGTTGCCTGCTTCCTGGTTCCACAGGGTAATCATCGCCGCCATCTGCGGGGCGGCGATCGACGTTCCCCCGTATAAGTAGCCGTTTCCCGACGCGTCGAAATACGGCACCTGATTCGATCCCACTGGATAGGCGCAGCTCGAAATGCCGGTCAGTTGTGTGCCGGCGCTGTTGGTCTCCTGGGTGCAGAGCACGTATCCGTCATGGTTGGGATCGGCAGCCAGAGAGATGTCCGGCACATCACGCTTGCCGTCGGACAGGACGCCGGGCCCTGCCTGCCAGGACGGTTTTGAAAACAATGCGCTGGCGCCGCCGCCGCTGGCGCTCAACTGGCCGACGCTCGACAAATCCGCTGCATTGGGAGTGCTGTTCCAGACAGTTTCCGGAATATAGGAGAGAGCCGAACCGTTGGATGATGAATTTGCGGCGCTCCAATACGCCGGCTGATTGACGAGATCACCGCTGAATGAGGTGCCGCCCACGCCGGTCACATACTGGCTGCTCGCGGGGTAATCGACGGAGAGTCCGCGATACGCCGCGGTACCGGCTTTGTCGCTGTCGTCGCAGGTGGCCGACCCGTAATCGCCGGAAGAGGCGACGATCGTCTGGCCCTGCGCGTTGGCCTGCTCCAGAACGCTCTCCATCTGTTGCAGGTAGTTACCCCCCTCAAACACCTGCTCACAGGCACCGTAGCTGATGCTGATGACGGGGACGAACTGGGTATCGTTATTGGCCAGCGGATTCTGCACCGCATAGGTCAGGGCATCGAAAACGGAATAATTCTGATTGCTGCCGACCGTCACATAGACGATTTTGGCGTCTTTCGCCACGGCTCCGGACCACTCGTTATCGATATCGGCTTCCGCAAGATCGGGAACCGACACAGTCGCGGGGCCTGTGTTCGGAATCGTTACCAGCACCTGCGTCGGCAGGTTGCTCGCATCCAGGCCGCTCAGGCTGCGAAAGTTCGCGATGTCCGTTTCATGCTGCGTAATGTCGGTTTGCCCGGCGATCGCCAATGTCTGACCGGAACCGGTGAAACCGCTGTTATACAAGCCGCTTACGTCATAAATCGTCTGACTGTCGGCGGGGGCAATAAAGTTAATCAGTCCACTGGCCGGACACCCATCCTGATTGGCCTGGCATTGCAGGGTGTAATTAGGTTTGGCCCCCGCAACCCTGTGCGCGGGGGGGATAGAACGCTCGATCGCGTGCGGGCGCGGCCGGAAGGTGTTCAAGTGCTTGATGCCAAAGCTCACATTCGCGAGCGCCTGAGGCAGCCGGATATTCGTTGCATTGGCCCAATGAGTCTTTCCATGCAGAGAGTAGCGATGCATCTCGGTTTGAAAGGCCGCATCGACCTGCGCCGCCGTACCGCTGAAGACGATCCGGTCGTGGCTGGCGGGAATCACCTCGATCGTAAATCCCTGCGACTGGAGCCATGCCACCGCCTTGGCCAGGTCCGAGGCGCTCATGCCGTAGCGGGCCGCAAACCTCCCCGGCCGCAGCCACTGGTGATATTCGGGCGACCCCGGCGTCTGCTGCTCCCGCAGCAACTGCTTCAGGTCCGCCTCCTGCGCGGCGGATCGGCGGAAAACCAGCGACATGTCCTGAATCGGTGTCGATCCGCTGAGCTGGCCTTGGTCCTGGGCCAGGGCGACCTTAGGGTGCACTGTACCCGGCAGCGTCTGCATGTTCCCTGAGCGGATGGCACCCGCGATCCGGTTTTGCACCAGCACTGCGGCACGCGCAGCGATTGCCCCCGTGGCGCACAAGACTAGAAGAGTCGCGACGGCGCCGCGAGCCATTGCTTTGCTGTTTCGATTCCGGACACGCATGTCCATTCGCCGGCCAAGGCAGCCTGCCGCTGGATTCTCCGTCATAGGCGGTTTTATCCCCCGAAACGCTCTACCGGCGCTCGCCAGCTTCTCCCGTGCGCCATTTCTTCCTGAATGAGTATCTCTCAAATCCGCCTTGAGCGACATCCAGAATATAGACGCCGCTCGAAACAACAATTTGTTGCGACCCAATTTGCATCGTGCCCTCCACTTGTGGAGCCAGCCCTGGGGAGGGCAATTTACCGGTGAACCATCCGCGTACATCGGGCAATCACTCTGATAATGATACATTCGGGCCATGAACGAACTGGTTTTTTCCCTGGTGGTGCTGGGGGGCTCCTTTCTGGCCGGGCTTCTCGGTTCGCTCACCGGCCTGGGCGGCGGCGTCGTACTGGTGCCGATGCTGGCCCTGTTCTTTAAGGTCGACCTTCATTACGCTATCGGCGCGTCCCTGGTTTCCGTGATCGCGACCTCCTCCGGCTCGGCGGCGGCCTATGTCCGCGAAGGCTTCTCCAACATCCGCATCGGTATGTTTCTTGAAATGGCGACGACCGTCGGCGCCATTGTCGGCGCCTGGCTGGCCACGGAGACTCCGGCCGGAGATATCGCCATCGTCTTCGGTCTGGTGCTGCTCTATTCCGTATATCTCACAACCAAGAGGCACGATGGCGAAATCGTGCCGAGAAACAAATGGTCCGATCGGCTTAAGATGAACGGGACCTTCCCCGGGCAAAATGGCGCCGACGTCGAATACGCGGTCACAAACGTCTCCGGCGGCTTCGCCACCATGTTCGGAGCGGGCACGTTATCGGGGCTGCTGGGAATCGGATCGGGCGCGGTGAAGGTGCTGGCGATGGACCACATCATGCGGATGCCATTCAAGGTTTCGACCACGACCAGCAACTTTATGATCGGCGTAACTGCGGCGGCCAGCGCGGGCATCTATCTGCGACGCGGCTATATCGACCCCTCGCTGGCCGCTCCTGTGATACTGGGTGTGCTGGCCGGTTCCCTCATCGGCGCTCGGCTTCTGGTCAGGATCAACGTGAAGGCGCTCCGCGTCGTGTTTTCCATCGTGATCTTCTTTCTGGCGGTGGAGATGATCTACAACGGCTGGACGGGAAAGATCTGATATGCGCAAGCTAACCGACAAGCAGGTGGAGGAATTCATTGGCCAGGTGCTGCGCATCGGTACCCTGTTGTCCTCCGCCGTCACCGCGATTGGAATCAGTCTGTATCTACTGCGCAACGGCGCGACACTACCGGACTATCGCGTCTTTCATGCCAGCCATGGCAAGCTGCTCTCTTTTCATCATCTGCTGGCGAATTCGGTTCACGGCGAACCGTTTGCCATTATTCAGTTGGGCATCCTTCTATTGATCGCAACGCCTGTGGCGCGCGTAGCGTTCCTTGTCGGCGCCTTCGCGCTGGAGCGCGACCGGATGTATGTGGCCGTGAGCGGCGTGGTTTTGGCGGTGCTGCTGTATTCGCTGATTTTCCTAGGTTGATTGCAGAATAAGCGCGCCGCGGGCGAGGACGCTCGAAAAGGATTTCACTCGATCGCTTCTTACAGGGGAGTGGTCGTCCCGGTTCCGGTTCCATTCATGGTGCCGGTTCCCTCGCCGTTCGCGGTTCCGGCATTGTTGTTCTGGTACTTCTTTGTCTTCCAGTCGGTGCCATTCGTCATGGTATTGCTCTGGCCGGTAGCGCCGTTATTCCGATGGTCGCCCGCCGGCTTCATCGGCGCCTGGCAGGCCTCGCCGCACCACCGTCGCAGGATGGTTCGGTAGAACGCAATAATTGCCCCACCCCCAAACACAGCCCGAATGGGAACCGCCTCTTCATTTAGAATGGAGGCCAGGCAAGCCGGGATGGCGGAACTGGCAGACGCAGCGGACTCAAAATCCGCCGATCGCAAGGTCATGGGGGTTCGACCCCCCCTCCCGGCACCACACTATGTAACTGATTTAAAATGAGTTAGATGGATATTTTGAAACCGTGTACCTATTACGTACTTTTCAGGTCAACATCACACTCAACCTCGTTTCCCCACACATCCCAACCGGGCGTTTTCTGACGAGCGAAGAGTTCTACTCGTGGAACATCTCCCATGAGCTGCACGATCCGATCGCGCACGACTTGAGGCTTCTTGGAATGTGCCTCGATAGGTGTGTCGATCACGGAATGTACTGATGCGCTCTGCCGCTCAGGTTTGCCTCGCACGCCGAGCAAACAGATTTCGGAATTCTGCCTTGTCCAACCGCCCATTCCCCAGAACCATGACTCGGAAGATTTGTTCTTCTTTACCCACGTGAAGGCGCATGTAACGTACCGAAATACCCAGTGCTCGATCACTTCGATGGCGTCGGGGAGCTTATTCCAAATTGTCCAAAGAAAGAGAACCGAATCTTTGTCAGCAAGTTCTTCTATCGGAAGCAAACATATGGAATTTGTGGCCATCGTGGGATAGTCATCTTTCTTGTCAGCACGAGTTCCTGGGAAGGAATACTTCCACGGTGGATCGGCGTAGATGACTTTATATTTCCCCACCTCCATTGTTTCGCATTGAATTGGACCTTTTGTAGAGGGGGCGAGAAAAGCTCAATGCGCCCATTAAGCAAAGCACATCCGCTGATTGCATTAGTTTCGGTGCGACCTTGTGATTCGATGATGGACGCATGGCACGGATTCGAGCCGTGAACGATGGATGCTATCCATCCCTGCTCCGCAGAGCATCCCACACGTCCATCATAGAACCAGTGGCGTTCTCTGATGACTATTCACTGACCGACTTAACTAAAGCAGACTGGCTGGAAATTGCAAGGTATAGTTATTCCCATGGTGCTCCCAATGAAGAAGTGGGTTATTGGGCTTTTGGCCTGTTGCTCCGTCCTTGGGGGGTGCAACACCAATCGAATTGCGAAGCTGGAAAAGGAAAACGCTGATCTGAAGGCGAGGATCGAGCAACAAAGTGCCACGACCGCTTACGACTTGCAAGCGAAATGCTCGAAGGATGCCCGCTCGTGGTTCAGCGAGAACTGGTTGGCCGACAAAGACACGATCCTTCTGAATTACACCAATCACTACAGCGCGAAGCAGAATAAATGCTTCATCCTCGTGGAGTACCACTACCATTCACATCTGGCTGCTCCTGGAGGGGATTCATGGACAAACGACATAAATCTCTATGACGTATACGAGAACGCGAAATATGCCCAATTCGACGAAAACCATTACGAATATTGGAAGCCGAAATACAGCACTGGGGACGAAGTGATCACATGCGAGGTATCAGGAACGAAATGTAAGACTGGCCAAGAATTCAACCATCTCGTTGGCCAATACTTGAACGATTGAACGAGAGAAAGGGGATTTCATGGACGACGACCGTGGCCTAACGATGAAGCGGGTCGTAAAGGTGTGGGAAAATGAAGAGCCGTGCGAGATCACCCTCGTTCAAAAATCGACGTCGGTCTGGATCGCGACGGGCGAGTACATGGGTAAGCGATTGCAGGTTGAAGGAAGGACGGCCAACAACGCCGCCGCCATTTGGCGCGATGCGGCTCATCACAGAAGCAACTGACCCATACCTCAAAACCCCTGTACCTAATACGTACCAAATCTCCGCGTTTCCTGCGTGTGGTGCGTTTTGAGCGTCGAGCATTTTCAATAAGTTACGTAGAATCAATATGGATCTGCAATCCGACCCCCCCTCCCGGCACCATAGAATCAATCACCTACAATCAAGAAAGCTTTTCCAGTTGCTTCGACTGCGCACAAACTGCGCCCAAAAGCGGGGTCACGTCGGCGAGCCTATTAGAAATTTGAGTGATCTATTTGCGTGATTCGCTTTAGCGCCTACTCAACCCAGCAATCGCGGAGGACTGCGGAAGCTCGCAAGGCGAACCAGCGATTGGTTGATGTGCTTGGCCAGATCACAGATCAAAAGTCTGGCCCGCGCCCAGATCGAAGGGTCCCGGTTGCTCCCTCATAAGCCGTCGCTTGTTCCCATCCTCGGCACGCAGCATGACGAAGAAGGGATAGGAACCATTGCATCCCGTTTCCAAATGCTCTCAACCGGCTTGGTCGCTCGGCGACAGGTCACCGCATGCTCCTGCGGCACGATCGCCGCCAATCTGTCCGAATTTATCCGAGAGCCACTGGCTTGATTCCGACGAATGGCGAAGATTTGCTGCTTCGACTTTTTACGATCGAGATACTTTTTTCAGACGCCGATGGGAAGCGTGAAGGAGAACACCGAGCCCTGCCCCAACTGGCTGGTCACCTCAATCGTCCCGCCATGTGCTTCGACGATCGCCTTGGCAATGGCGAGTCCCATTCCAGTACCTTGTACACGGTAACGCTGCCCTTGTCCCCTGTAAAACTTGTCGAAGATCATCATGCGCTCCAGGTCATCGATGCCAGGCCCATGGTCCGCCACACTGGTCGCGAGCTTGCCCCCATGCACTTCCGCGCTGATAAAAATCGGGCTGCCTGCGGGCGAGTACTTCGACGCGTTTTCCAGGAGATGGGCGAGCACCTGGGTGATACGGGCAATATCCATCATTGCCGGCGGCAGGTTCGGCGAAATACGAACGTCGATGGAACGATGCTGGCCCCAGTTTCCCTCGGCGAGAGCCGCGGAGATCGCTTCGCCAATGGGATGAGGCGCGAGGTCCAGCTTCACATGCTTCGCATCCAGTTCTGCCATCTCTACCGCCTGTCCAACCAGGCGGTTTAACCTCGTCGTCTCTTCTTCAATCACGGCCATCAGCTCCTCGCGCTGTTCCGCCTGCGGCGATGCATCGGAGCGCAAGCTGGTGATCGCGGCAAGAATCGCCGTAAGCGGCGTGCGCAATTCATGGGTCACCGAGTCCAGCAGAGCGTTGCGCAACCGTTCGCTCTCATGGGCCGCTTCACTTTTGGCAAGGATTTCAAGGGTACCTGCACGCTCTACCGCAATGGCCACCAGCCCACTGATGGCATCGAGCGTTTCCGACGATATGTCCGCGCCCGCTATGCCTAGAGATCCCGTCGTTCTCATCCCCAGCCGGAGCGGAACCAGTTGGGTCCCGGGGCCGCTCTCTACCCGGTCCGCTTCCCTTGCAACACTGCGGAGATCCTCGGCCTTCACCTCGACGAAATCTCCGCTCGATCGATAAACACGATCCTTCGCGGAAAGATAAATGGCCGCTCCGCGAAAGTTGAATGTCATGATGAGCGCGGAGGGTACGGTCGCCAGCAGGTCGGAGACATTCCCGCTGACCAACAGGCGCTGAGAGAAGTCGTAGAGACGTTCAGCCTCCCTGCGTCGGCGATTCGATGTAGCCGTCTCGCGACGGGCCCGCTCCGCAAGCTGGCTGGCTACGATGCCTGCGATAAGAAATGCGAGCAGAGCAACCCAGTTTTGGGTATCGCCAATGGTGAATGTAAATACCGGAGACAAAAAGAAGTAGTTAAAAGCCAAGGCCGAAAGAAATGACATATAAACGGCCTGGCGCACCCCCCAGCCGGCGGAGACGATCAACACTGCGATGAGAAAGGAAAGCGCAACAGTGGTACTGTTGACGTGAATCAGCTGGTAGTAGACAAAAACGATCGCGCCTACAATACCGCTCGTAACACAGTAGCGGTCGAGCCGGAAATAAAACGTCCGTTGCACGAGCACATCTTACAACCGAATACTACAACGACCAATGGCGCATCCGTCCAAAACTCCCGATCAGTGGCTCGAAACTGTCGATGCCGAAAAGCGCAAGGGCCTGTTCAAACTGTTTCTGGGGTACGCTCCAGGAGTCGGCAAAACGTTCAACATGCTCAGCGAGGCAATCCGCCGCCGTGACCGCGGAGAAGATGTCGTCATCGGCCTGGTGGAGACGCATGGCCGCGTGCGAACTGCCGGGCTGGCGGCGCAACTTGAGACATTACCCCGCAGGCCGATGGAATACAAGGGGGTCTCGTTCCGGGAGATGGATGTCGATGCGATCCTGGCACGCAAGCCACAGGTCGTGCTCATCGATGAACTAGCGCATACCAATATCGCGGGCAGCAGGCATCGCAAGCGGTATGAGGATGTCCTGGAAGTGCTGGCTGCGGGCATCGACGTGCTCGCGACGGTCAACGTGCAGCATATCGAGAGCGTCGCGCCTACTGCGCAAAGCGTCACCGGAATCCAAATCCGCGAGACGGTTCCGGACTGGGTGATTGGGCGCGCAGACGAAATCGTGATGGCCGACCTCACTCCAGAGGCCCTGCAAACGCGCATGAACCGCGGCGACATTTATCCGGTCGATCGTGCAGAAAAGGCGCTGGCGAATTTCTTTCGCCGGGGCAATCTCATCGCGCTCCGCGAACTGGCGCTGCAGCATGTAACCAAAGCGGTTGACCGTACGCTCACCGACTACATGGATCGGAAACATATTCGTGCGAACTGGGCTGTGCGGGAGCGCGTGGCTGTCTGCATCAGCTCCAGCCCAGCGGCCCGCCAGTTGATCGCTCGCGGCGCCCGCCTGGTCGAAGCCGTTGACGCCGATTTCTACGTGGTGCACGTCGACACTGGCCGAGAGCGATCCGAAGAGGCACAGCGGACGCTCACCGCCAATCTGCAGTTCGCGGAAAGCCTAAAGGCTCAGATCGTCCAGCTCAAGGGCCGCAATGTAGCATCTGCCACGGCCCAGTTTGTCCGCGAACGCCGCATCACCCAGGTCATCTTCGGCCGCTCTGCCGTGCACGGACTCAAAAAGTATCTTTATTACTGGGCCATCCAGAGTTTTCTGAAGGAAGTGCCTTCGGTCGACGTGCACATCGTGACTCAGAATCAGGAACGCGAATGAATTCGAACCAGCCATCTAGAATTCTCATCGTCGACGACGAACCCCAGATTCTCAGAGTGCTGAAGACCACGCTTGTCGCCCGAGGATATGCCGTGCGCACTGCGAAGAACGGTCTGGAAGCGCTTCCTACATTTGAGCAGTGGAAACCGCACCTGGTGGTCACCGATCTGGCGATGCCGGAGATGGATGGAATCGAGCTCTCCCGGCAGTTGCGGCTTACCTCGGAAACGCCCATCATTGTGCTCTCGGTTCGCAATCAGGAAGAGAGCAAGATTCGCGCTTTGGACGCGGGCGCCGACGATTACGTCACCAAACCGTTCTCTATCTACGAACTTGAGGCGCGAGTGCGCGCACAGCTCCGCCGCGCAAGTTTCTCCGAGGCGATCGCGCCGATCGAAGCGTTTACCCTGGGAGATTTTCTCATTGACATTCCTCGCCGGCACGTCACCTTGCACGCAGCTGAGGTGCGGCTGACTCCCAAGGAGTTCGATCTCCTACTTTTTTTCGCCAAACATGCGGGGCGGGTGCTGACGCACCGTACCTTATTGAAAGCCGTGTGGGGAAGCCAGGCCGTCGAGCAGCCGGAATATTTGCGCGTCTTCATCGGACACCTTCGCAAGAAACTCGGCGAAGGAGACAATCCGCGCTATCTCCGCACAGAGCCGTGGGTGGGCTATCGCTTTTGTCCGGACGGTAAAGAGTATTAGATCCCGCAATTTCCCGCCTCTATAAATTTCTTAGCCCTCCTTTACGCACTTTTTACGCCAAATGCCGTGAACTATTCCTCAAGCCGAAACGCCGGTCGAGGAAAAGATGCCACTGCTGCCTATATTCGAATTCGCGGCCGTAGCTGGAGCAGATTTTCTCCTCTTCCCGTACGGCGGTTTTACCGGAGCCAAAAAAGTGGAAACAACTCCACGCAGGCACGATTCATGGTCCAGACCGGAGTAACGGGTTGGACTGTAGCGCGGAAAGTTAGAAGTGTCGCTTCCTTCTTCAAGGACCAAGGACGAGAACGCATGTGGGATTTCGGAATGCTCGCAATCGGCGCCGCGTTTTTCTTCGTGGCAACTCGCTACACCAGCGTGTGTGACGGACTACGGAAAAAGGAGGAAAAGCAATGATTGAGGACGCTGTGCTGCTAACGATTGTCGTACTGCTGCTCGGATACCTGGTCTTCGCACTGCTGCGCCCGGAGAAATTCTAATGACCGCCAATGGGTGGCTTCAAATCCTTCTCTTCTTCGCGATCATCCTCGCGCTGACCAAGCCGATCGGCGTATACATGGCACGGGTCTTCGAACGGGAACACACCTTCGTCGATCCGCTGTTTCGTCCGCTGGAGCGCCTGCTGTACAAGGTGACCGGTATCGACGAAGCCCACGAGATGCGATGGACAGAATATGCCATCGCCATGCTGCTGTTCAGCGGCGTCACCATGCTGGTCACGTATGTGATCGAACGGGTGCAGCACTGGCTGCCTTTGAATCCAGAGCATCTGGCGAACGTCGTGCCCGATCTTGCCCTGAACACCGCGGCGTCCTTCACTACCAACACCAACTGGCAGGCCTACACGCCGGAAACGACGATGAGCTATCTGACCCAGATGGCTGGACTGGCCACCCACAACTTCTTCTCTGCCGCCGTCGGCATCGCACTCGCCATCGCATTCATTCGCGGCATCTCGCGGCGCGAGACAAAGACGCTTGGGAACTTCTGGGTGGACACGACCCGCGCCACCCTTTGGGTGCTCCTGCCGGCCTCCATCGTCTGCGCCTTGCTGCTGGTCTCTCAGGGCGTGGTGCAGAACTTTCGCCCTTACGATCACGCAAGACTTCTACAGGCCCAGACTGTAACTGCCGCGGGTGCAAATGGCAGCAGCACGACGCAACGCATTACGACGCAGACTATCGCGCAGGGTCCAGTGGCGTCGCAGGAAGCCATCAAGATGTTGGGCACGAATGGCGGCGGCTTCTTCAACTCCAACAGCGCGCATCCGTTTGAAAATCCCACTCCGCTCTCAAACTTTCTGGAGATGCTGTCCATTTTCCTCATCCCCGCCAGCCTTACCGCCGCTCTCGGCAAAATGGTGAAATCACCCTGGCACGGCTGGGCCGTCTTCGCCGCGATGGCTGTGCTGTTCTTCATCGGCGTATCGATCGTCTACTGGGGGGAATCGCAGCCAAACCCGCTCCTGCACGGCGTCGATCAGCGCGTCTCCGCGCAGCAAAGCGGCGGAAATATGGAAGGCAAAGAGGTGCGCTTCGGCATCGCGGACTCCGCATTGTTCGCCACTGCCACTACCGACGCCAGCTGCGGCGCTGTCAATTCCATGCACGACTCCTTCATGCCTCTGGGCGGTATGGTCCCGCTCGTCAACATCATGCTGGGAGAAGTCATCTTCGGCGGCGTCGGCGCGGGCATGTACGGCATGCTCATCTTTGTCGTCTTAGCGGTCTTCATCGCCGGCCTCATGGTCGGCCGAACGCCGGAATATCTGGGAAAGAAGATCGAAAGCTACGACGTCCAGATGGCCATGCTCTACGTGCTGATCTTTCCACTTCTGATTCTTGGCTTCAGCGCGATCAGTGTGCTCATGCCGAACGTTGGCCTTGCCAGCCTCGGCAACGCAGGCCCACACGGGCTCTCGGAGATTCTCTATGCGTTTACCTCGGCAGCCGGCAATAACGGCTCAGCCTTCGCAGGTCTAAATGCCAACACGCACTGGTACAACCTGACTCTGGCTGTCACGATGCTCTGCGGGCGATTCCTGATGATCGTTCCAATGTTGGCCGTGGCAGGAAACTTGGCCGGCAAGAAGCTGGCGCCGCCCTCACTCGGCACATTCCCGGTCCACACACCTCTTTTCACCATGTTGCTGCTCGGTGTAATTCTGATCGTCGGCGCACTGACATTCTTTCCAGCGTTAAGCCTAGGGCCGATTCTCGAACATCTTCTCCTGCACGCCGGCAGAACCCTTTGAAGAGGAACAAGATGACGAAGACAAAGAAAAAATCGTTGTGGGATGCCGGTATCGTACGCCGTGCGGCGACAGATTCGCTGCGCAAACTGAACCCGCGCGCGATGATGAAGAATCCTGTCATGTTCGTGGTGGAGGTCGGCAGCGCGATTACGACCATCCTGCTGCTGCAGGACGGTCTGGGACACCGTCACGCGCTGCTGTTCGATTTGCAAATCACGGTATGGCTGTGGTTTACCGTCCTGTTCGCCAACTTTGCGGAAGCCATGGCGGAGGGCCGGGGCAAAGCACAGGCCGATAGCCTGCGTCGTGCCAAATCCGAGACAGTGGCGCGGCGGATCAGCGGCAGCGGCGGCATAGAGCAAGTGCCCAGCTCACAGCTGCGCTCCGGAGATGTGGTTCTGGTCTCTGCCGGCGAAATGATTCCCGGCGATGGTGAAGTGATCGAGGGAATCGCCTCCGTCGACGAGTCCGCCATCACTGGCGAATCCGCTCCAGTGATTCGCGAAGCCGGCGGAGACCGCTCCGCGGTAACTGGAGGCACCCGCGTCCTGTCCGATGAGATCAAGTTGCGCATCACCTCCAATCCTGGGGAAACCTTCATCGATCGCATGATTGCATTGGTAGAAGGCGCCGAGCGTCAGAAAACGCCGAATGAGATCGCCCTCAATATTCTGCTGGCTGGCCTCACCATCATTTTCCTGTTGGCTGTCGTCACTCTCCAGCCGCTGGCGATTTACTCAAAGGCTCCGCAGTCCGTCTTTGTGCTCATCTCGCTGCTTGTCTGCCTGATTCCAACGACAATCGGTGGGCTGCTCTCCGCCATTGGCATCGCCGGGATGGATCGTCTAGTGCAACACAATGTTCTCGCAATGTCCGGCCGTGCTGTCGAGGCCGCGGGCGATGTGAACACGCTCTTGCTGGATAAAACCGGCACCATCACTCTGGGCAATCGACAGGCGTCCGACTTTATTCCCGCTCCGGGAGTCAGCGGTGATCAGCTTGCCGATGCGGCACAGCTCTCGTCCTTGCCTGACGAAACACCCGAGGGGCGCTCCATTGTCGTGCTAGCCAAAGAGCGTTATGGTCTTCGCGCCAGAGACCTCAGTGAGTTGCAGGCGGAGTTCGTTCCTTTCAGTGCCTCCACACGGATGTCAGGAGTAAATGTAGAGGGCCGCATCATTCGCAAAGGCGCAACAGACGCGATCGCAACATTTCTCGCGGAAAACGGGGGCCGCCTGCCGGATGAAGTCCGGACAGCCGTTGAAACCATCGCCCGCTCCGGCGGAACACCGCTGGTTGTGGCCGAGAATCAGCGCGCTCTGGGCGTAGTGCATCTTAAGGACATTGTGAAAGGCGGAATGCGCGAGCGCTTCACGCAACTGCGTTCCATGGGCATTCGTACGGTGATGATTACCGGCGATAATCCGCTGACCGCCGCCGCTATCGCACGCGAAGCCGGAGTGGATGATTTCCTGGCCGAAGCCAAGCCAAAGGACAAAATGGACCTGATCCGTCGCGAGCAGCGCGAGGGCAAACTGGTTGCGATGACGGGAGACGGCACCAACGACGCTCCCGCATTGGCTCAGGCGGACGTGGGCGTCGCCATGAATAGCGGGACGCAAGCTGCCAAAGAAGCCGGGAACATGGTCGATCTCGACTCCAATCCAACCAAACTGATTGAAATTGTGGAGATCGGCAAACAACTTCTGATGACGCGCGGAGCGCTCACGACATTTTCCATCGCCAACGATGTCGCAAAGTACTTCGCCATCATTCCGGCCATGTTCGCGGCAACGTTTCCGGTCCTCGGCGCACTAAACATCATGCATCTCAAAACGCCCGAATCCGCCGTTTTATCCGCGGTGATCTTCAATGCTCTAATCATCATCGCGCTAATTCCCTTGGCGTTGCGTGGCGTCGGCTACAAAGCGATGAATGCGGAGGCGCTGCTGCGTCGCAATCTCTTGCTATACGGCGTCGGCGGTCTCATAGCTCCGTTTCTCGGCATCAAGCTCATCGATATCGTTATCACAGCGATCCACTTGGTTTAAGGAGCATTCCGATGCGGCGCAATCTTCTCATCGCGATTCTTTACACGGCGGTCAGCACCCTGCTGCTGGGCATCGGATATCCACTGCTAATCACCGGGCTGGCGCACATGTTCTTCCCGGCAAAGGCGAACGGCTCGCTGATCTATTCGAACGGTGTGGTGGTCGGCTCCGCCCTCATCGGGCAACCGTTCTCTGGGCCGCGCTATTTTCACAGCCGCCCATCCGCCGCCGGCAACGGCTACGATGCGTCTGCGTCCGGTGGATCGAACCTGGGGCCCACAAATCAGAAGCTAGTGGATCGAATTTCGGCCGACGTGAAGTCGCTATCGCAGGAGCACCCCGGTAAACCAATTCCGGTCGATCTCGTCACAACATCCGGATCGGGACTCGATCCGGACATCACCCCGGCCGCTGCGGAATTCCAGGTATCCACTGTTGCGCACGTACGCGGTTTGAGTGAAGCCGAGGTCCGTGCAGCCGTCCTGCGTCATACTTCGCAGCGTCAGCTCGGCTTTCTCGGAGAGCCGCGCGTAAACGTCCTGGAACTCAACCTCGCTCTTGACCATCTGAGTTCCAGCAAAAAGTAAATCTGCTGCGCTGGCGCAGATACCAATAACTGCTTGACATTTTCTACCTACTATAGGGCCATTGATTTATTTGCTATTCGTGAAGGCTCTCCTTTCACAAATGGACCGATGAGTTTTCAGCGTGGATTATTCTTATAGAGAGGCGTTGCCAAGGATTTTGAGGATTTTCCCGTGAAGCGATACTGCATTACGTTGACCCTGTTCATGCTTACGGCTCTGATTCAGGGATATGCGCAACAAAATACTGTCGTGATTCGTCCAGTAGAGATCCAGGACATCCTTGTCAATCCAGGCATGGGAATTACAACATTTCAGCGTTTTAATGGCCAGACGCTAAACCCCCCACTTACCTGGTCGGAAAATGGCCCTGTGACAGAGTTGCCCCAGGCAACCACAGAGCCAGGTTTTCCGAAGACTTCGATCGCCTACCTTCGATGGTACTGGAACACCATTGAACCGGAACCGGAGAAGTTTCATTGGCACATCATTGACCTGGCTCTCCAGGAAGCTCAAACACACGGGCAGGCCCTAGCCATCCGTATAATGCCCTACTCAGATCGCGACCCGCTTCCAGCCTGGTACCGCGATTCGGGCGCTCGGCGTGCCAATAAGTCAACCGATAACGATGGGAAGATCTGGCAGCCGGATTTCAGCGATCCATTATATCTGAAGTATTGGGGTGAGTTAGTTGCCGCAGCCGGCAAGCGATATGACGGAAACCCCTATCTAGATAGCGTGGACATTTCGTCGATTGGCTATTGGGGAGAAGGTTGGAGTAACTACATGCCGCCATTCTCCGGACAAAAGCCACTGATCGACATCTGGATTAATGCTTTTCGACATACAACCCTATTGATGAATTTCGATCAGCCGAAAGCGTTGGCTTATGGAACGCAGCACGGTGCAGGCTGGCGGTTGGATTGTCTCGGAGACATGGGCGGGAGCTCCCCGGAGATGCTGGATGTGTACCCAGAGCAAGTAGTCCAAGTTGGTATCCAAAACGTCTGGCAACACAGTCCAGTTTCGCTTGAAACCTGCGGTACCCCCTCGACTTGGAAAAGAGATGGCTTTGACGTGGAATATATTCTGAACCAGGCGCTGCGTTGGCATATCAGTTCGCTGAACGTAAAGTCTTCCCCAATTCCGGCTGCGTGGCGGTCTCAGTTTGAGAACTTCGAGAGACGGATGGGATACCGTTTTATCTTACGGCGCCTGGAATATCCCACAGTAGTAAAACCAGATTCCATGATGCCAATCCACATGTGGTGGCTGAATGCAGGGGTCGCCCCGATCTACAAACAATATTGGCTGGTTGTGGAATTACAGTCTCGGCACAGTAAAGCTCTCCTCCGAACCTCGACCGATATAACAAAGTGGCTTCCTGGAGATGCTGTTGTCGACCAATCTCTATACATCCCTGGCAACCTGATACCCGGAGTATATCAGCTTCGCATAGCGTTCCTCGATCCCAGAACGGGTAAGCCCGCTATACGTTTGGCAATTCATGGACGACAGCCCGACGGATGGTACGACATGGGAAAACTGGAATTGAGACGATAGATGCAGATGGGCATTGCAACTTTAGGAGAAGACCTGAATGATGATGTACTTGAGATTTTGTATCGTAAAGAGTCCCCATTGCCCACTGGGACTTCCATCCACCGTTGCAAGTTCCAGGAATAGCTCGAAAATACGATAGAAGTGGAAGCCGTTCCTGATGTTTTCATTGTCACAATCTCGTCGCAAAATCCCTTGCCAAACATACACTGTGTCGATGCTGCGACTGTATTTGTCGCGTGCTCGATTGTTCGCGATGGATTGTAAATGCTTCAGTTGCTGGAGTCGCTTCCGCTCGTGGACTGATATTAGGGGGCGGCTCAGCCCATCCAACGCAGCCGAGTAGCACTACACTGCGTTTGGACAGCGGAGCGGACAATCTTCTAGGTTTGCAACGAATGCTCAAAATCTCCGATGCGGCTTTCACCGACGCTGTCGACATGAATTTTGTGAAATAAGTCGCTAGCTCCGGAGTTGGCAGTTTGCCTCCTTCTACGGTAGTTCGTAGCAGCCAGCATCGATTCTTCCGCTCCTGACTCTCTGGGAGCCGTCCAGGTCACGATGGCCCACCACAAAAGACCCCAGATTCACCCCTCTGCCTCTGGCGGGTGAATTCCGTCGTAGATGGAAGTTGTTTCTGGCGGGATTTACGAATTCCGGATTCGCAAAGACGGAGTGCCGGTCATTCCCGGTCGCTTTGATATAGTCCCTGAAACTCGCGTAACTCTTCCCATCATACGACCATTTCACCGCGTGGGGACCAGCCGGATAGTAGTACACATTGTGATCCAGGGTCACGGTTGGAATATTGGGCGCTACTCGCCCCGACCGGCTTTTCATCGCACGGCCGGATTTGCCGACATAAACGATGTTGTTTTCAAAAAGATTGTTGCGCATGTGGAATTGCATCTGAAATTCGCCCGTTCCCGTCCCCCAGGTGTCGTTCTTATACAGCGTGTTGTTCACGATGGTGCACTCGTCAGTACTGCCGCGCTTCTGGTCGTATCCTCCGATCGAGATGCCGGCGGTGTGACAGGAATAAATAAGATTATTGCGCGCGATGATGTGGCTGGTATCGCGTCCGAAATGCTCGCTCGCCAGCTCAATTCCAAAGTCCACATTGTGGACCACATTGCGCTCGATTACAACGCGAGTTCCGCCATCCACATAGATGCCATCCGAGGAAACGTCATTGCCATAGGCTGGATTGCCTTTCGATGTGATGTTGTAGACCGTGTTTTCGGCGACTATTCCATCGCGTGCTCGATCGACCTTCGGGTCCGGAGCAGTGCGTTCAAATCCTATGATATCGATGCCGATGTTGTTGTTATCGTGTACCCGGTTTCTGGTAACGCGGAAGTGCGTCACATTTCCGTTCAACACAAGCGATTCGCTCGAGCCTGTCTGTAAATTATGTACCTCGTTTCCGTCGATGATTAGATCGCTGATGGGGACGTGGCCATCCGTGCCGTAGACTGCGATGCCAAAACCGTTGGCTCCATGCCCCGGCCCTTCGCGTCCGGGATACGACTGTTCGATGTTATGAACGTTGTTGTCCACAATCTCGATATGGAAGCCATGGCCGGATACGCGGATTCCGATGGGAACACGCCTGCGATCTGCTGTCTTGTAGTTACGAATCTCGAAACCTTTAATCATGATGTAACTCACGTTGTGGAGCGCAATCATCGGGCTATCACCAATCTGCGGTATAAGGCAGCTCCCATCCAGAACTGCAGTTTCGCCGGGCTGGCTCTGGAATGTGATGTACCCATGGGTAGCGTTGCCCGAAGATGTGACGCGGAGCCGCTGGCAATATTTGCCACCGCGGACGTTGACCCTGTCTCCCGGCTTTGCCTCACTGGCCGCGTGCTGCAGGGTCAGGAAGGGGCGCTCCTTCGTTCCAGGATTTGAGTCACTACCTTGTATAGACACATAGAAAGACGAGGTTGCTGCGTTGGCTACCCAGACTGTAGAAGCCAAAAACAGTGCAACAAAAACCAGGAAAAGCTGGCTACGTACACGGCTCACACTAATCTCCTTTTGATGCCTACCGATTAACGCCGCCTGGGCCGAATTTACCCCTGCCTGCAACTTGCAGAGCACATCTATAAACTCTGGTCCCAGAACGTGCAGCTTTACACTTAATCGAGCCGATCCAGTGCCGGTACGAAACGCTTAATGTTCTGTCCAGGCAACTGTTCCACGAGTAATTTCCGGGATGACGAATTTCACCCGATGTCCGGAAATGATTCCATGTAAGACGCTGGGCGCGCCGAGGAAGGGCAAAACATGAAGCGATGTGCCGGCCCCAGCAGGCGCATAAAGGGTTGTGTTGTGTTCCGGCACGGGCCTGGTTGCCGCACCCTTCTTCAGTCCTTTGAAATTGGCAAAGAACCAGTGTGTCTGCCGGTTCACTCTCGCAATGTACACAACCATATCGGCCGATGCCTGGACCTGAAACTCAGAAGGATTCCGGAGCGCTTTCAAAAACGACGATTGAGTGGTTTGGCCAGCGGAATCGAAATCTGAATGTGCCAGCGTCAGGTATTTTCTCCCGGGGTCATCGGGGAACGAGACTACACCGGGAAATGCAGCAATCTGTTTGCTAGCTGCACCTGCAGTTACCAGATTGCCGCCTGAGGAACAAAAGTGTCGGAGATCTTGCACTTCCTCAGGATCCAGAACCCGCACGTCGGGCAAAACCAGGGTCTGCCCATGAAAAGAGGCCAGTGTCCTCGGTGTCACGATCTGGAACTGGATATGTCGGCGTAGCAGGAGGAGCAGGACGCCTCGATAGGAATCAACAAATTCATGTGGGTAATAATTGCGTGTTGCATCGGAGAAATAAACTCCAACCGTGCCGAGCGGGGTCCTCGGAGAACTAAATTGCTCCTGGTTTCTCGCTATCCAATGGAAGATTTGTGTCCGAACCGCCATATCGTTTGATCCGGCCATGGTGTGGCCTGGCGCGTCCCAGAAGTTCGCTCCCGCCATCAGCTCAGACATGGCAAGGTTCTTCATCGCGTCGCCGGGAGTAACGCGCGGATTTCCGTCCCACGAATAGTTGAGCATCCATGTGGGTTTACCTTCGGCAAAAGCGCGAAACGACTGCATGCCTACTTGATATATGAACCAATCGAATATGCCGCGGCTGGCAGCGGTATGATCGTCTCCGTCGCCAAACTCATATTCATGCGAGACGGCATCGACCACTGAATAAATCTGATAGACATCGGCTCCGACGCGCACGGCCGACTCTTCAATGCCGGGATAAATCTCGGGGATGACTGCGATGTTTGGATTGACAGAAGTTGCGTTCTTGCGAATGTCCGCAAGGAAATCGGTAATTGTCTGGATGCGGAAGTCGACCCATTTCCGAAATCCGGGATCGTTGAAGTCTCCCAGCTTAATATCTTTCCGCGCATCCAGTCCCGTGCGCTTGCGAAAGGCGGCCACAGTATAGTCGTCAAAACTGGCCCAGCTATTTTCCCAGCCTGTAAAATGCGTCATCCAGTAGGGGATGTCCACATAAATCCCATCGATGCCGGTAGCCGCAATCTGGCGCACGCGTTCCATGTAGATCTTGCGCCATCCCGGTGCGTAGGGGCTGATCCAAGCATCTTCATCGCCCTTCTTAATCCAGAATGCAGCTTTAGCGTGGAAGATCGCCGGCTCGCCAGAACGCTTGCGTTGCAGCCAATTCGGGTGATCTTTCGCCATACTGTGAGGAGACGCAGCCGCGTTTGCTGTGATGCACTCCAGCCCAGCTATATAGACAAATGCATGGTTGCCGTTTTCGTGCGCCAGCGTTGCGATCTTCTTGATTGCCAACAATTTCGATGTTGGGTTGCGGAAACTCTCATAGCGTCCCGGAATGTCGTTATCTACCTCGATCCCGTAGACACCACTTTCATTGGCCTTGCGGATGATTTCAGCGGCGTTATTTGCGGTTAACCCATAGGCGCCAATACGAACATCTTTCATCCAGGCACGCGGGTTTGGTTTAGAGGACTGTGCAAAGCCGAGCGTAGCGGATAAGAGTGATGCTGTCACGAGGCTCCCGGTGGCAATCAAAATGCTGCGTGGATTTAGCCGCACGGAAACCCTCTCATCTGTGAGTACGGATGATGTGCGCACGATCCATTCAGCTACTCGCACGCAAAGGATAAGAGAAGAACGGCATTCCTGCCGCTCTTCCTGGCATCGATCAAAATTGGTATCGCACCCCGAGTTGCATATTTCTCGGCAGCGCTCCCCCGGCACTCGACGAGATAATACCGAAAGTCGAACTTCCGTAGCCCGTGTCTGGCAGTCCGAAGCGCGGCGTGTTGGTGCAGTTGAAGCAATCCGCGTGGACTTCCAGATGGCCGGCTCTAGGGCCGAAGTTATAAACCTTCTCCAATGTAATGTCCACCTCATGGATTCCATCCGAACGCAACCTGGAAAAGTAGCGCGGCGCATTTCCCGGTTGCTGGTCCCCCGGATCCGCAAAGCAATTTGCGTTGATATAGGGAACACCGTTCGCGGCTGCATGGTGAATGCTGACCCCGGTGGTCAACGTATTGAGATTAGAGCAGGTCACGTTGGGGCGCTGGGTACCATCGGCGATTCGACCGTTGGCCATGTTGACGTCCAGCGGCTGGCCGCTCTGGAATGTCGTCAGCGTCGTTAGTTTCCAGCCGCCGATAACCGCATCCAGCGCCCGATTCATGTTCGCCCCGACCAGATATCCGCGTCCGATTGGTAACTGATAGACCACCGCAGCGACAAAACGGTTCGTGGCGTCGTTTGCGCTGACCGACCACTCACGATTTAAATGGTCCAGTTCCTGCGGAAGGCCGGCCGACAAGGTCCCGATAAAGTAATTCGATCCTGCTGAGGAGTCGTCCATATTTTTCGACCATGTGTAATTCCCCAAAAAGGTCAGATAGTGGCCGGCTCGTTTTTGAAAAACCACCTGCAGCGCGTTGTACCAGGAAGAGGCTTCGGTTAACTTGAACGCGTTGAACACTCCATCAAACTGCGGATATGGACGGAGAAGGTTCAATAGCGGCAATTGCGCATCCCCGTAGCGGGACGACGGCACATTGAAGGTGGCGCCCGGACCGGAAAACAGGCTTTGGAATGGATTGTTTACGGGTGTGTTTAGGTCGATGCTTGTATATTTCTCGCGCACAGCGGAAGGAATAAAGTTCCGGTTTCTAGTTCCGGCCCATGGCAGATGGGTGCTCCGGTTTGCCGAATAGTTGATGGCAATCACAATGTCGGCGGGAAACGCCTGCTGGATACCCAGATTCCACTGATAGATGTCCGCATCCTTTGCGGGCGCCGTGCCGATGTTGTTAGCATCCGCCAGCCCCCATAGCGCCAGCTTTCCGTAGGTCTGCCCTTGCGCAGGTGGTATACCGCCCGGAAACGGGTTCTCCAGCGTCGCGTCGCGCGTCAGTTCGCCGTCTTTCGTGAAGAAAACCTCCGGACTTGCGGTATATGCTGCGCCCGGATACTGGAAATTTGTTGCAACGCCATATCCGAAATAGATTCCAGCACCTCCTCGGATCACAAGTTTGTCATTGGCAAGGTAGGCAAATCCAAAGCGCGGACCGATGTCGCTATAGTCCGTCGGGAGGTTCCGCTTTTTGGAGGAGGCGAAAATCGTCGTTCCCTTCAACGTTCCCGGGTACCCGGCCACCGAGATTCCGCTGTCTCCCGTCAAATCGCTGAACTGGGTATTGTTGTGACGCTCCGTGTACGGCGTGTCCCATTGATACCGCAGTCCAAGGTTCAGGGTCAGTTTGTTTGTGGCTCGCCAATCGTCCTGTATATAGAAGGCTGTTTCCTTGGACTTATCCGCCACAGATTGCGTTACGTTCGTGCCGCTGCCGCCGGGGTCACCCCAGCCGACCAGCAACCCGGCAAAGTCGTTGCCCTGGATACCCGTGCCGTTCGGATCGTCAGGGGGATTGGTTTGATAGGGGATCTCGGCGGTTATATCCTGGGCGAAACTGAAAAATCCGTCCGGATAGTTCGGCTGAAAGAAGTTGTTGTAGAAGATCTGCTGCTGACCACCAACCTTGATCGTATGGTTTCCTTTGGTCCAGGCGAATGAAGATGAGTAATTCAGCAACGTGTGGGCAAATTTCGTGTCCACGCAACATTGATCGTAAATCGAGGTCCAGGGCGCATCCTCCATAATGATGGAGGGCATTCGAGAAATACCATTCTGAACCATGTAGGACGGAAATCCGACGGATGTGGGACTGGGATAATTGACGTTATTTGTAGGTTGCGCCACCCTGTCCAGCCCGAAAGTAGACACCCAGACGGTATTGGCCGTAGGGGTATAGGTGTAATTGATTCCATCGTTGTATATCTGTTCCGAGTAGGCAGTTCCGTCGTTGAACTCGCCGTCTCCGAGAACAGTCGGAGTGGAACCGCCGCCGAAAATGCTACTGTAGCGGACGGACAGGCTCGACTTTGGGTTGAATTGCTGGTCAATTTTCGCGTCGACCTGGAGCGAGTGCGATGTGCCGAGAATTACATCGCGGAAATTGTTGGCGCCAGTGACTGGATCTCCCCCACTAGTCTGCTTCGGGTAGAGTTTCATAATTGCCTGCCCGACCGGATCGATTTCTTTGAGCGGGATGGTGTTGTTCGGATACGCCGGGCGGGAGTATGCGACTGGGTCAATCTTAAAGGGGTCAAAAATTTGATTCAGGACTGGATTTCCGTTCTCATCGTAAGTCATCGCTTTTGAGAAATCACCGTTAATTTCGTCCGCGGTCGGTACCGTGGCGACGATATTGACCGGATTACTGGCCACTACCGATTCAAGATCGACAAAAAAGAATGTGTTGTTCTTCACGATCGGGCCGCCCAGAGAGAAACCGTCCTGGTACTGGGAGTGTCCAGGCCTGGGGCCACTGTTGAAGTAGTCCCTCGCATCGAAGATTGCATTCTGATTGAACAGGTAGGCGCTGCCGTGCAATTGGTTAGTGCCGGACTTCATCTGTTCGTTGATCACCGTGCCGCCACCATACTCTGCCGAGAAGCTGTTGTTCTGGACTTGCTCTTCCTGCAGACCTTCCACCGTAGCTTGATAGAAGGTATTGGAATTGCCACCCTCTCCTTGCTCGGGCGCGGTAATCAGAACTCCATCGAGCCGAATATTGGCCGTTGAATTCCTCTGACCGTTCGATATGAAGTTCGTTCCGGACGGATACGAGTTCATAATTCCCGATCCAGCGCTCTCCGTCACACCGGCGGCCAGAAAAGCGAGACCGAAAGGATCGCGGTTTTCCAGCGGTATCTGCGTCAGCTGTTCACTCGGGATATCGGTCCCAAGCGTTGCCGTACCGGAGTCGAGCAGCACGGGAATCGCCTCTACAGTGACGCTTGTCTTTTGGCTAACGGGCTTCATAACGGCATTGAGTATCGTTTGCTGATTGACAGTGAGGGTGATGCCGATCTTCTCCACCGGGCCGAAACCGGGAGAGTTGATCAGCATTTTGTAATTGGAGGCGCGCAATGCTGTGAACGCATACGCGCCGCTGCCACTGGACCTGGCGGTCTCGGAAATGTTCGTACCGACGTCCGTGATGGTGACTGTCGCGCCTTGAATGGCGGCACCCGCTGAGTCTATAATCGTTCCGCGAATTTGTGCCTGGTTTATGGATTGGCCCAGAACGATAGAAGGGAAGCAAAAAATCCCTAACAGAGCTCCCATCAAAACCGCCCAGCGGTATGTCTTCATCACGAGTAGCCCCCGAAAATATACAACGTGTAACTTCACAGTCATTACGGCTAGTTATGTTTACTTCTTTTTTCTGAGTATTGTCAAGAAGAAAATAAGTGTGCAATGCGCGGAGCAAACTTTATGCGTCGGCCGGAGAGGATTCCGCGACAACTGTAGACACTGCATTTGATACGCCGGTAGCCAGAAGGAACGACAGCCCAGGGTCTCCAGGCCACCTTTGCTCTAAGAGCCTTAAATATCAAGTAGATATCAGCTCTTGTTCAGACTGAGAGGTTCAGGGTAAATTGATCGCCATTGCGATGACTGAATGGCCTGTTCTCGCCTGAAAGTGGGCAGCGCGGCGAAGCCATTTTTTCCAACCCGCGAAACGGGACAGCGATGCATACCACGAATATATGAGCGACCAGCGCCGAAGAAATGGGGAAATTGGACTGGTCTCCGCTGACTTCGCGTTGGGCGGGCACATTTTTGCTCGCAACGTCGCACGCCATCGAGTTAAGAATCGGGCGTAGATATTCTCCCGACACACATCTCTTTCCTTTAGCGAATGGCTTGATACCGTCGATTCATCGCAGGGATGAACTTCGTCGGTATCGAGCCAACCACCGAGAAACGAAATCTATCTTCTTTGGCAAGGCCATCAAGACCGCGTGCTGTCAGTTTCACAGAGTAACTGCCGGCATGGGTATATGCGTGGCTGACCTGTCTTCCCTTCACCGTGACTCCATCCCCGAAGTCCCATCGATAGGAAATGACCGGCGTATCCGATTTCGCAAGACGAGCGGAGAAGTCCACTGTCTCTCCTGCCTTCGCCGAAGTTGGATGTTGTGCATAAACGATTGGAGCTTGTGCGGCGACGGCGGTATCGATGATTTTAATCACTCTGACCGAGTGGGCAGGCTGCGTCACGACGAAGATGTTCTCCTCAGGAACTGACATTCGTTTTTTGGAGAAGACGTTGTACAGGGAGGAAGCACCGTTTCCATCTAAGCCCATGCTGGAAAGCGATATCGTGTGCGTTCGCGAGTGGGTTGTCCAGTTGAAGATGGTCAGAATGCTCTGTCTTGGGCTTTCTTTCAGCAGAAAAATACTCGGCTGTCCATCTGCCGGCTGGTATGTCATCAAATCCAGTGGAATGGAGGATCGGCCTATCCGCGCCATGTCGATCAAATCTTGATTATGAATCAGAGCCAGACGCTCAGGCTCAGATTCTAAGGTGGGCAAATCATCCCCGATTTCATACATGCCGCCAGAGACTGCGGCAAGAGCGATCGAGACCTTGGCTTCATCCAGCGTCAATGGACGCTTCCCGCCATGCCAGGACTGGTCATCGACAGTTTGTTTTGAAACCGTGAAGGCATCGGGATCAGCCACAAAAAAATTGCGGTTCATGTAATATCGTGCAGCAATCCCGGAGGCCGCTTCTTTGCTGGCCTCGAAGGTGTGCCCGGTGTCCTGAGAGATGCGCCCAAAATCGACATAGCCGACCGGATTCAGCATCACACTTCCATCCTTGTCCAGCAGGACCTTGTTCCCTACAGCCTGGCGAATGATTCCCAAGCCGATCCGCTGCGCTTCCATGCCCGATGTGTGCGGTCGGTAGTAATAGCCCTCGATCGCGCTATCGTCCATGAAGTCGAGCTTGATGTAGCGAATTCCCCAGCGATGGACCAAAGTCTCATAGGTTTTTCGGAGGTATGCCTGTGCGCCTGGATTTGTGCAATCGAGCACAAACAAGCGATCGTTGTGGCCAGTGACCCATCCAATGTGGATAGGTTGCCCTTTTGCGTTGTGCACCAGCCAATCAGGGTGATTCTGGTATACCCAGGAACGCTCGGAAACTTCGAAGGGCGCCGTCCATATTCCTGGAATAAGACCCATCCGCGTGGCCTTATGTTCCAGGTCCGCAACACCGTGAGGAAAAAGTGTCGCGTCCGGCGTCGTATACTCCCCACGAGCATACTGATAGCCCTCATCGATATGGAAGAAATCATATCCGAGCGATTTGATGTGTTGCGCTTCCCATTGAGCGTTCGTCAGGGCCGTTCCCGCATTCAAACCAAAATAGTAAGCTGTCCAGCTCCACCAGCCCATGGGCGTTGGCGCCGAAACACGCGCATGATGAAGTTTTCTGATCAGCGATCCATAGGTTTGCAGCTGTTTGTGATAATTAGTGCTTACACTGAGGAGCAGCTTTTCCGACGAGACCCGCGCCCCAGGCGCTAACGGGGTTTGCAATTGCAACTGATTTTCCGTGCTGGCTTGGCGAAGAGAATTGTCCTTCTCCAACTCCGTGGTTCCAGTGGAATCTACCTCATACGCGGCAATGTGCCTTTTGCCGTCCTTTCCCGCCATATGAATCCGCAAAATTGTCATAAAACGATTCGTCGTCAGCGCACCGACAAAGAAACTCTCATGGCTTCGGCGGTTATAGAGGAGCTGGCTGCCAACGCCTCGAAACATGGAGTTCCCTGTTTCGCTCAGATCATGAATAGTGATGTTGGGCCGATCCTCACTGAAACTATCGGATAGTACTCTGTCTTGAAGAACGGCGCCGCTCAGATTCAGAATTGGATCTCCCTCGGCTGCGATGGGACGAATCGATTCGACCTGAACGGTCTTGGCCGACTGATTCTGGACGGACACCTGAATGTCGGCGAAGGGTTGGCTTGGATAAGAGCGTAAACGGTATACAAGGTCGGGCTCGTTTGCCAACCCGGAAAATATGACCGTCCATTCTTCCGCCGTTCCCAGATCATCCGAAACTTTAGAGTCTTTCACCGTGTGGTCTGGATAATCTGTGGATTGCAGCCAGCGGCCGTCAACCTCAACTGCCACCCCCGCTTTCAGTGCCGAATGAGCTGCACCGGCGGCCGCTATTGAGTAGCTCCCATTGGCGCGGTCGACCTTCACCTGGAGCGCTTGCTCCGGATTTTGCGCAGCCAAAACGGAAGAATGGCAGCAGGCAACGAGAAAAACCGCACTAAACATGCAGACGGAAGTCGGACTACATATTCGCCTCATCCAGTTACATTTCCTAAAAATTCCGACTCTGCAGAACGATGTCCTATGTCGGAAAGACACCAATCCATCTGGATTTTCATCTTCTTTTCCGCCTCCCTTAAAATACAAATACCCAAAATCGCTCGTCACAAATCACCCCCGTTTTTAGGGCCCTACATTATGGAAGTCTGATATAAAGCACAGGCTGAGATGTCCTGGTCAGACGGAAAACAAAGTATATTGAAGGGCACTGGTCGTGTTCTGTTAGATTAAGATTACGTTTATCTCCGTATGCAACACATAACGAATCTATATCGGATTTGTCAAGGTAAAAATCATTTGATCGAAACCATTCGAAATAACGGCGCATCCTGAAGAGGTACAGAATGACACATGCGAGACAAAGCTCCGGCGGTGAACCTGCTGCGCGCAAACTCGCGGATGCCCCACGGCTGAATCGCACCTTGGGTTTATGGAATTTGATCATCATCGGGATGATCATCATCCAACCCACGGCCCCGATGGGTATTTATGGCGTCATTAGCAACAAGGCAGAAGGCCATGTTGTCACTACGATCCTGATCGCCATGGTGGCCATGATCTTTACGGCTATCAGTTATGGCAGAATGGCGCGGGCCTACCCTAGCGCAGGATCGGCCTACACCTACGTCGGTCAGGAAATCCATCCGGCATTGGGATACATAACGGGATGGAGCATGGTGATGGATTACATCCTGAATCCATTGATCAGTACCGCTTTCTGTGCAAAAGCGGCGATGAATATTCTTCCCGTCTTGTCCTACTATGCATGGATTTTGATCTTTGCCGCCCTCTTTACCTGGGTAAACCTGCGGGGAATCAAGGCATCGGCCCGGATCAACGAGGCGCTATGCGCGGTCATGGTATTGGTCATTCTCATTTTTCTTGGAGCGGTCGCCCGGTATGTGTGGGGCCTTCATCACTACGGGGCGGGCTTCTTCACGCAGCCGTTCTACAATCCGCACACATTCCAAACTTCACGCCTGTTTGCAGGCACTTCTGTGGCAGTACTTACCTATATAGGTTTTGACGGAATTTCGACCCTGTCGGAAGAGGCGAAGAACCCTCGCCGCAACATTCTTCTCGCCACGGTGCTCGTTTGCCTGATTACAGGTCTGCTCTCTGGGCTGGAAGTGTACGCCGCCCAACTGGTCTGGGGAGCGAAGCATTTTCCCATCGCCGATGTGGAATCGGCTTTCGCCATCATCTCCCGTCGAGCAGGCGGCGTAATTTTATTCCAGGTCATCAATCTGACCCTCCTGGTCGCAAATGCAGGGTCAGCCATCGGCTCACAACTCGCGGCGGGGCGCCTTCTTTACGGCATGGGGCGCGGAAATGCATTGCCAAAATCGTTCTTCGGCGCAATCGATCCCAAAAGCAGAGTCCCCAGAAATAACATTGTTGCCGTTGGTATTTTTTCGCTGCTTGGCGCCGGCATTTTGGAATACTTTGCGAGGCAGTTGGGAGGCGGCGCATATGAGATTGGCGCCCAGGCGTTAAATTTCGGTGCATTTATTGCCTTTATGGGTGTGAATGCGGCGGCCTTTGTGCGCTACTGGCTGCGTGCTGAGAAGCGGACCGCCAGCAATTTACTGGTTCCATTTCTTGGATTCTCGATTTGTGGGTTCATCTGGTTCCATCTCAGTCATGTCGCTTTGGTGCTGGGGGGCATCTGGATGATTGCCGGCGTTTCCTACGGCGCGATCAAAACACGCGGTTTCCGCGCGGAATTGGTGAACTTCGAGGTTGCCCCAGAGGATTAAAGCCATGCACCATCTACTTCGAACACAAATTGAGACACCGGCCGCGGGCGAGCGAAGTTCTGAGTCTGCAATGGAAGTCCTGGACATCTAGTTGTTTGGTCCCGGAGTTTGATGGTGCATACTTTTCCCATCAGGCAAAGCCCGCAGTAAGAGCCATCCAGACAAACATACCGATCTCAAAAGCGATGAGCGAGATGGTTGGTCTGCCGGATCTTTTGTACCAGTTGGATTGTTAGTGTAGCGCGGCTTTTGGTGAACCGAGATAGCTGCCGGATGGGGCATGGAGAGCTGGGAAGCGCGTAGCGATTCCCGGCTCTCCACTCCCCGTGAGATTGTTGGCATGCACCCAGACTTCTGGTGTGGGTGAGCGATAGCCCAGCGACGGCGGTAGTGTCAAATCTTTTGTGTAAACGTTCTGGTTAAGTTTCATGTTTGGGTTACGTGCATTGGTGTGGGAAGCGCGCTTCCCACACCAATGCGAAGCGGTTGAGGGCCTCCTTCCAGCCCTGTACGGCGTTCCATTTTCTGGCCAGATTTCTGAGCGCCAGATACATCACTTTCAAAGCGGCCTCTTCGGAAGGAAACGCGCCGCGCGTCTTGATGGCCTTGCGCAAACTCATGTTCAGGCTCTCGACGGCATTGGTCGTATAGACGATTTTCCGTATCTCCGGCGGGAACTGGAAAAATGGAATTATGCTCTGCCAGTTTCTCCTCCACAGCGCGCTGATCGAGGGGTATTTGCCGTCCCACTGGGTGGCGAATTCCGCCAGTTGCCGTTCCGCCTCTTCCACCGTGGCCGCGCGGTAGATGGATTTCAGATCGTGCGCCACCCGCTTGCGCTCTTTCCAGCTCACGTAATTCAAACTGGCCCGCACCATGTGCACGATGCACAACTGCACCGTCGTTTTCGGATAGACCGTTTCGATCGCCTGGGGAAAGCCTTTCAGCCCATCGACACAGGCGATGAAGATGTCCTTCAACCCGCGGTTTTGCATCTCGGTCAGCACCTGTAGCCAGAACTTCGCCCCTTCGTTGGCCGATGTCCAGAGGCCCAGCACCTCTTTCATCCCCGCCAACGTGATGCCGATGGCCACGTACACCGCCCGGTTCTCCACTCGGCCCTCGGTACGCATCTTCACCACCAGCGCATCCAGATAGACGACTGCATAGATCGCATCCAGCGGCCGCGTCTGCCATGCCTTGACCTCTTCGATCACCGCATCGGTCACGTTCGAGATCAGCGCCGGCGACACCTCCACCTGGTACATCTCTTCCAGATGGCCCTGGATCTCGCGCGTCGTCATGCCCCGCGCATACAACGACAATATCTTGTCGTCGAAGCCGGCGAAGCGCGTCTGCCCCTTGGCCACCAGCTTCGGCTCGAAGCTCGCCTGCCGGTCCCTCGGCACTTCGATCTGGACCTCGCCGAAGTCGCCCTTCAACTGCTTCGCGCTGGTCCCGTTGCGGCTGTTGCCGCTCAAGTGGCCCTCCGGGGAATGCTTCTCATACCCCAGATGCGTGGTCAGCTCCGCCTGCAACGCGCGCTCCACGATGGCCTTCGTCAACTGCTTCAGCAATCCGTTCTCGCCAGTTATATCCTCCGGCGTCTTATAATCCGCCAGCAGTTTATCGATCAGTCCCTTGTCCATCTCCATACGATCTCCTCTCCCTCATTGGAAAAGATCGTTTACACAAAATTATTTACACCCTCTGATCGGCGACTGTGGCACCGGCAAGACGCATCTGCTAACCGGTCTGTGCGTGGCTGCCTGCCGCCAGAAGCGGCGAGTGCGGTTCGCCACCGCCGCTGCGTTGGTAAACGAATTGGTCGAGGCCAAGCAGCAGTTGCAGTTGCGTCGCCTGCTGGCCCGATGGGAGCGCTATGACCTGATCGCCATCGACGAGGTCGGCTACGTCCCGATGGCTGACCTAGGCGCGGAGTTCCTCTTCCAGGTAATCGCCGAACGTGCAGAAAGGGCAACCGTCATTCTGACCACGAATCTGCCCTTTTCCGAGTGGACCCAGGTGATCCCCAACCCCCGCTTGTGCAAGGCCCTCTTGGATCGCATCACCGACCGGGCGCACATCATCGAAACCGGCGCCGACAGCTTCCGCTTCCGGCGAACCGTCGAGAAAGGCAGGACCAAGACCACGGGCTGATCGTTGCCCGCACTTTACTCCGGGCTTCCGCTACGCTCCAGCCCGGAGTAAAGTGCATCTCCATCCCTCTATCTTGTCCAGCAAACTGCCACAGATGGGCCAGAGTTAATTGCCACAAGTGGGCCAAGATCACTTGCCAAACTCACAGGGTCCGCGCTCTGCTGACCGACAACGGCTCCTGTTATCGCTCCAGCCAGTTCCGGCATGCCTGCTCGCTGAGCAAGCTCAAACACCATCGCACCAGGCCGTATACGCCTAGAACCAACGGCAAGGCCGAACGTTTCATCCAGACCGCCCTGCGCGAGTGGGCCTACGCCAAACACTGGACCGACTCACTCGAGCGAGACCGCTGCCTCCAGCCCTGGACCGACTACTACAACCACCAAAGACCTCATGGTAGCCTCAACTACAAGCCGCCCATCAGCCGCTCCGAAACCGGAACAACCTCTTGATCATCTACAGCTACCCATGACTTTCCTCCGTCCATCCGAATTCCGGCAGAGTGGCAGCCGGAGATTGAGATACTGGCGAAAGAGCTTGGCTACCCGGCGACATCTGCGACGGAGATCGAAGCCCGTTTCCGCGCCTTTGTAGACACGGTGGCAAATGCTACTTAAAACGATTGCTGTTATGGATAGATCTGCCGCACGGAGCGAAATCGTCGCTGAAGGCGTATCGGACGAGAAATCCGCAGCTTTTTTGGAAATTTCTGGTGATACTTATGGTGATACTTTGTTCCGGAATCCAGTGCAGTTGAGTGCAAGGCAATGCAGGAGTAAGTATCTATTCAACTATAACATTGCAAACAGTTTATGCAGTTAGATGCAATCCGGTGCAAGGCTGTGCAAAAGCCAAAAAATCGGACTTAAAATCCGAAGCTGGAGGCGCGAATTTTGGGCTGTGCTTTGTACCTGAATGCAGCGCAGCCGGGCCGCGAACCAATGGGCTAAATGACTGTGGGGACTTTTGTGGGTAGACTGCTTCAAAAAAGCGAGTAAAAGGGGACAATACCCACACTCTAGCGGGCAGCGCCAGCGTGCTTTAAGCCGCCAGGAATGAATAACATGGAGCAATCCTGAGCGATACTGAAAAGAGCGAATTTCCAACTGTTAACCGAAGGGTTGTAGGTTCGAGTCCTACCTGAGGAGCCAAAAATCACTGCAAAATCAGCAAGATGCGAGGCAGCCAAATCGGCTGCCGTTTCTATTTCCGGGGAGTGGCTGTTTTGGTGGCTGTTCGGCAAATCAGTGCATGAAAATATTTTTGGTGTGTAGAAAAAAAGTGAGCCATCACCGGCTTCGAGCGATCTGTTGCGAAGCCCGTAATGGCGAGGGAGATTTGTCGAAAACTGAGACGGGGAGAAAGCCATGGCAATCGCACAAACGAAAGCCGAGGTCGAAGTGACCTCGCGTTCCGGCGCCGGTTTGTAAACGAACGCGTTATGAATCCCCGGCCTGATCTTGTGAGGGTCGGAAGCCGGGCGGGGGCGACACATCTTCAGCTTGCGATCGGTTCCGGGTGATCGACGCGAGCGAATCGCAGTAGCTCCGAGCGCGGAATCAGAACTCTCGACCCGATCCGTCGTACCTGAAGTTGCTTATTTGCCACGAGGTAATCTAAAGCGCGCTGACTAATTGAGAGGGCAGCAGCAGCTTCTCGCCGACCGATCAGGAGCTTCTCATCGACACTGAGTTCCGCTCTGGCTGGTCCCTTTTTGGTAGGTTGTGAGTCATCATTCATCATCCGGCTCCAAGACGAAGGGGAAGTTTAAAGAAGTTGGCGATCGCGCACCTAAGAGATCGAAGTGAATATCCGGTTTCGGGTAAAAGGCCTACATGACCATCCGCAAATCTATTCGCTAGCGGCCACATCTACGGACCATCTTGCAGTGAGAACTGCAAACCTCGTCCTTATCGCCGAGTGCCCTCCAGATCGGAACTGCAAAGAGTTGTGGCTATCAACAGCGCACGCGTTAGCGCGGTCGGCGGCAAGACTGTGGCGAGAGGTCGCGCAATTCGGATTTCATCTTGCGATGGCTGAAAAAGATCGGTATCTACATAGGCTTTTCCTAAATCGTCATTGGATCGGACGAGGTCCAAGAATCTTTCCTTTTCGGCCGGAGAGGAAAACGAAAACAAGACCTCATAGGTCATCTCCGACGGATCGCCTATGAGCGCCAACGACCTAGTGTTCGTCAGGTGCGCATAGCCGATTAGATACCCGAGGTTATCGGCGGCAAGGTCTTGGTCCTCGGGCTCTTCGTCACTCAAGAATTCCACTGCACAAAGCCAGTCTGACTCATTGATCCAAGGAGGATCAGTCACGTCTTGAATTGTCATCGCATTCATCCTGAAATGATGATGTAGAAGCAAGCTCTGTCACGGCAGAGGTCGCGGGTTCGAGCCCCGTCGTCCCCGCCACTAAACCTAAGAAAATGAATGGTTTGGTGGCACAGTGACAATCCCAGAAACAACTTGAGGGTGCTGGCGAGGGTGCTGAAGGTCAAAACGCACCTCCGACACCACTTTGTCCTTCCACTCCAATCCCTCCGTCGTTAGACCGCGAGGGTGCTGGCGAGGGTGCTGAAAGCCGCTTACTTCCCGCCTCCAACATCATCTGCATAACACGATCATTGGCTTCACGCTTCGTTGCCGAGATCGCCCGCGTGTACACCTCAAGGGTGATCCGCGAGTTGGCGTG
>Ga0207933_1000137_pt1 | contig 74345 bp, 113 predicted proteins | sample NGESurdeep092012_4_FD_184488 | JGI IMG/M metagenome (GOLD analysis project Ga0207933, IMG submission 184488) | Arctic peat soil microbial communities from Barrow, Alaska - NGEE Surface sample F53-3 deep-092012 (SPAdes) | ecosystem: Environmental > Terrestrial > Soil > Wetlands > Peat ...
AGAGTACGTCTCCAACCGTCCCAATAACATTAACATTAAGAGGCTGGACTTGTTGTTCCAGCATCTTTCGCTACCTCATGCTTGATAATGTTTATTACTGGAGGTACAGGCAACGGCCCTCCACCGACAGAACCAACTTCCTGAACGGAAGGAACTGGCCCAATGATGCGGGTCAACACACGTTCAGCGTACGACATATTTTTTTCTTTAACATCGCGCAACAAAGTCTGGGCAATGATGACGCGCAATGCGCCGGTCTTTGGGTCTTCAACAATTAACTGGAGTTCATCAGTGGAGTAGTTCATTAAGTCCGTGTACATTTCTGCAACGGTCTTGGTTGTGTATTCTTTGAAGGCTTTAAGAAGTGGGAGTGACGCACCCCGGCCTTTGGGGTTGGTGACTACGCCTTTCTTGAATGGTCGTCCTTTACTACGTGGCATGTTACATATCACCCTCGGCTATTGTTCGCTATTTGTTTCACGTTTACATACTCATTATGCTCCATATCTGGCCCTAAAACCTCATATTTCATACATTCACCCCCAAAATAAGCATCAATTAAAAATTTGTACTAAAAAAAACAAGCTTTTTTCATCAACACCGTCGGAAAAACGCTGGGTCAAGGACAGTTCGCGGGGGGTGCGTAGTGCCCCCGGCTGACCCTTGTTGTCATATTGTTGTTAATTAAAAAAAAATTGGGTTACGTTTAAGGTAGCACGAAATGAACCAAAAATTTCACCTTTTTAACCCCCAACCCATGTGGGACCCCCGCGATTCCACCTTGATCAACCTCATTCCTCGTCGCTAAACGACCATCCTGGTTGATATTTGATGTACTGCGAAGGCTAATAGTGAACCAATTGATCAAGTACAAAAGAATGATTTGTCAATTCTAAATTCAATTGTCCTTGAAGCCTATACAACTTAGAACAAATTTGTACTAGAAATCACCCCAAAATCGCTCTCCCAAATTATTTTAGTCAGCGTCGATAAATCGATTTCTTTAGTACGACCCAAAACGATTATTGAACTGCATCCGATTGGAGCGATAGAAGATGGACGTTTTGTACTGATATATGGAAGTTACGTATCATATTTGCCCGCATATCGCCGTAAAATGATGAGCGACGCGGGGTTATAGTCTCCGACGCTGTTTAGGTCCTCGTCGCTGTTTTTCGTCATTTTAAGACCACCATTCTGTGGGGTCAAATTGTGTTTTTGGGATTAATTGCAAAATATATTTTCAATACTCGACGCTAAAATAAATTACCTATTTCCAAACAATGAGTCATAATAGTGTTAGTTCGAAAGCGACCAGATCAAGAACACCAACATGGGAGGACAGAATGAAACAAACCAAAGTAGAAAGAATCCAACTCAACCTTGCCCGGCAAATCGCAGTAGCACTCCGCGAGATGAACATCCAGGATGACGAACAAGCAATCGGTAATTTTATGCAAGAGGTCAACATCGAAGTCTCAACCATATTGGGGCTATCATGAGTGCCAAGTTCCCATACCAACTGTCAGAGAACGATTGCTTTGAAGTAGCCGGGGAAGGATACCAACACGTTAAGGGCGTGCGTTGGAGCCACAAGGATAGGCAGTATGAGATCACAACAACAACCGGCAAGAAGGTTCTTTGCCCCATCATCAGGACACTGGAAGTAACTAACCGTTAAAAAGGGGAGGCCTTCGGGCCCTTGATCCAATGAAAAATGAGCGACCAATTAAAATATCAAATGGAACTGCAGGGCTCCTCCCTAACACGGTGGGTCTGGTCGCTAGCTTGCGCAAGCAAGTTGAGCTCTGCGGTTCCTCTTTATTTTTGGAGAAGCATATGATAGGACGCAGCCAATTAAGAAAGCTTTTAACCTATAACCCCCAAACCGGGGAGTTCTTCTGGATAAGACGTTCGGGTCAAAAGGCCGGGCATATCAAACCTCACTTTAACCCCGCCAAAGGTCCACGCCATATGATTAAGATTAAGGGGCGCAACTTTGAAGCACACCGCTTGGCCTTCCTTTATATGCTTGACTACATGCCATATCAGGTTGACCACAAAGATCGCGATAGCTTGAACAACTGCTGGTCAAACCTGCGAGTATGCAACCAAGCGCAGAACAATATGAATCGCGCCCCGCGCAAGACCAACAAATATGGGTGTAGTGGGATATTTTTTGACAGCTCCAGAAATCAATGGAGGGCTGGAATTGGATTCAACAAAGAGCACATCCGTCTTGGTTCATTTGATTCCCTTGACGAAGCAATAGTTGCAAGAAAAGAAGCTGAAGAAAAGTTTTACGGAGAGTTTGCATTCAACCCACTAAAAGGAGAGCGACCATGAAAACAACCACACACCAATTCTACCTCAACATCGGCAGCACAGACGAAGAAGGCAACTTCAACGGCAACCTGAACGAAGTCAACGGGCTTACGTTCGCCACCATATCGGACGCGCACCACGTGGCAATGATGTGCCTAGAGTCCTACTACCAAATCAAGCAGTTGACCGGCAATTGTTTTTCCTATGATAACAAGGTTGTGTTTGAATCCCCAGAAATTGGGGAGCACGCCCAACGCCAACAACAGAAGCAGAAGTTGTTCGTGGCCAAGCGCGTCTCTCAAACCAACAAGGTCAACGAGCTCCCAATGCGCCACAGGTTGGGCGTAGTAGCCGACATCGAAGTATATCTCACCCGTTCTAAGGCCGAGTTCCGCGAATCTTATTCCAGCTCCATCCAAGGCGGGCGTTGGCAATTAGCATGGACACTCCCCAAGAACGTAAAGAATTATGACGTCTCCATTGGGGCCTTTGTCAACCAAGACGGCGCGCTTCAACGCAAGGAACTACTGCGTAAAATCAACTGGGCAATCAAAGAACCTTTAATCCCCAGCCAAGAAACGGCCCTCATCGCTCTTATTAAGGAAGCACAAAAGATCCTGAAGGAAAAGAACGAGGCGATCTATGAGATGGTGCGATAATGAAACAATTCAAGAACGAACAAGAGCGCGACAAGATAATCGAACGCATCCGGAAAATACTAGCGCTTGCCAAGGGTACGACGTTCGAGGGCGAGGCCTCAACAGCGATGGCCATGGCCCAGAGCTACATGAAACAATACGGCCTATCCTTAAGCGAAGTGGAGCTGAAAGAAGAACTCGAAGAGCCTATCCACAAAGACCCCATCAATCGTGAAGTGGGGAACCAAGAGAAGTGGGAGCTCGACATGTGTAAGGGCCTTGCCGTCTTGTTCGATTGCAAAATGATTCTCGTCCCAACCAAGCACGACCGGGGTTGGCAGGCAGCGTTCATTGGATTTGAGAAAGACACGCAGATGTGCAAGCTTGTCTTCCAAGTCCTTCTCGTCGGGGCTAAGAGTGCTGCGGGTAAACTCTACCCCGGCGATATGAACGGCATTCGTTCCTTCCTTGCTGGACTTGGTCGGGGTATCCTTAACCGATGCTGGGAAGAGAAAGAGCAAGCTCGCACCGACGCCGGGGGAGTTGCTAACCGCTACGCCCTCGTTGTCCAGTCGAAGACGGACAAGGTGAAAACCTGGATCTCTACCAACCTTGAGCTGAAGACCGCGAAGTCAAGATCCGGCGGGGCCAACATCAACCCGGTAGCGTACGCGTTGGGAGCACACCACGCCAAGAAGATGGACCTTTTAAACAAATCGAAACTAACAAACTAGGAGCGTGCACAATGAAGGAATCAAAAGTAGAAGTTAAAGAAAGCGACAACGACAAGACAATCGAAGTAACAGTACGGTTCTGGGTGAACACCGTCGAAGTCCACGAAGACTCAAGCAAGATTAACAAGCAGGCCTGTTGGGACTCCGGCGTTGTCTACATGAAAGTCAACCCGGACTTGGGCGTCAAGCACCACAGTAAGATGTTTGAAGGAATCAACAACATTCTCCCGGCAATCCAGCACTGTATCAAGGCGAACAAGCTCTTGATGGTCTCGAGGTCAGCATGAGTAAGTCCAAGCTTATCCCCCACATAGTGAACATTAAGGTGCTGGTTTACCACACCCCGAGCGACCCGCACTCGGTCTTCTATTCAGTATGTGTGGGTAAGCTTAAACCAGCCGGGTTCTTTGCTAACCGGCTGTTCAAAAAGAACGTGATAGGCAAGACACACTGCACCTCTTTGATCTTCGCCCTCACACAAGACGCTGTGCTGGAAGCAATCTCTCCAGTGAAAGGAGTAATACGATGAGTCTCATATTGATTTCCATTTTGATTATCAGTTATTTTCTACCAACGATTGTGGCCCGGTGGCGCTACCACCAAAACACCCTCTCAATCACAGTCTTGAACGTCTTCTTGGGCTGGACGGTATTGGGGTGGATTGTCGCACTCGTGTGGGCCTGTACCGCGCAGAGGGGAATATCAACATGCAAATGAATTTCACCTACACCGACCTAAGCTTCATCCGAGAGGTCGTCACAGCACACCGGACGCGCGAGGTTCAAGAGTTCGCCTATTTGATCCGCCATGCTGAACCCTTCGAAGCTGTTCAGGCAGAGGTCAAGGCCTACGAAGAAGAGACAAATCCGTTCTGCCCGGTTGGGATGTGTAACAATATCCTCCGCAAGATCCAAGTGGTCGAGGACGAAATCAAGCAAGCAATGGAAAACTCTGGGGTACCGTATGAAGTCCCATCCACTCGTTGAGAAGCTCCGCCGAGAGAAACGTCAAAGATTTCTCAAGGCGTGCAAAGAATCGTTACCCGGTTGGGTAACAAAGAACCGTCCCCATCGTGGTGGGCGGAAGAAAGAAAACAAGGAGCGTGCGAAATGAAGATTTTAATTTTAGCAGGACTAGTTCTAATGGCAATACCGATTCAAGCGAGGGCGCAAACAACGGAGTTCGACTATACCGGGGCAAAGGCAGGTTATGTTTCCGACGGCGGGTCAAGCCCAATATACAATTGGGGCGTAATGCCTTTTGGCAGGGAGACGCTCGTCACAGACTGGCAAGACGACTTCACCGGGGAGGCAGCTCAGTTCACAATTACCGCCCCCACAGACATCGCGACTCTGGAGGCCAGCCTCAACTATGGGGCCCGAACGGAAGCTGGTGGGACGGGCACTATAGACTACATGCTGTTCTCGGGTACGACCAATCCTTACAACTTCGACGGGACAGTAGGCCCCGGAATTATCCCACTCCAAAGTTCTCTTATCGAACGGTCGGCTTCCATAACCCTTCCGGGCAACGGACAAACGAACGTAAGCGTACCCTTCGACGCGACCTTGCAGCCGGGCGATTACTGGGTAGCGATGGAAGGCCGGGGCGATAGTGCTTCTTCAACACAGGAGTTCACAACCGCAGCAGTGCCGGAACCGCCAACATGGATGTTGATGGCTTTTTCAATAGTGTTGTTGCTCGCGTTCAACTACAAAAAGCTGAGGCTTGCGTGAAGAACCTTTTTAAAATTACCGCAAAAGATATTGAGATGATGGACAAGGTGGAGTTCTCAAAGTATGTCCACGATCTTGTCTGCTCATATCAACTCAACTCAACAAACCCCACACCCCCGGAAGCGTTCTACTACGAGGGTGTGCGGTTCGACAAAGATACACCCGACCACTTATGGGAGTGGTTGGACAACCAATGGAGCAAGCAATGAAAATCAAAGATACAATATGGTTCAGCACAGGCCGGGGCGAATCAATCGGGATTGTGCTGGGGTACGAAGACCCCACCGGCAAGCCGAAGGCGTACATCGGGCTAGGGGACGGTAAAGACGCAGACCTCGACACCAAAATAATCTCGGAGTGGGGCGCAAGACTAGACCTTGAATTTATTATACCAATGTTAATTGACCATCTGGCTAAACCATATGACAACCGTCGAGAAGATAAAGTTTAAGTTCTACTACCACGCGTACCGTTTCTTTAACGACGTCGCCAAGCATTGCTATGACAAGTATTGGGAGATATTAGATGGGAGTTGAATACATTAAAGCGTTCCTGAACAAGCAAGGGCCTAACCGCTTCTCCCACGAGGAGACTTGCGCTTTAATAACCAAGGCGCAAGCCGGGGACATCAAAGCCCGCAACCTGCTCATTGAGTTCAACCTCAAGATGGCGTTCCAAGTCTGCTTTAGGTACCAGTCCACGACGGGATTCTACCCCAGAATTGAGATGGAGGACTTAGTCCAGGAGTCCACCTTTGGGATGATCCGCGCAATTGAGCTCTTCGACATTTCGAAGGGCCACCAGTTTTCTACCTATGCGTATTTCTGGATACACCAAAGTCTCCGACGCTATATAGACAACACCAAGTATATGGTTCGCGTCCCGATCTTTGCAATCGCAATCCAAAAACAATATAAGAAGCTAACAATGGATATCGCCGGGAAAGACGAGGACTTCTACATTCGCTTGCTTGCCTTCGAGAACGACGTCAGCGTCTTGAGTATCACCAACTCCCTGCGCTTTCGCGGGGAAGTAACGTCCGTTGACCAAACCGTCAACGAAGACGGCGACCCTACAATTCAACTCGAGACGTTAACGTGGGAGCCCAACACAACCGACATCGACGCCTTTACGATCAAGAAGATGGCCCAGTTCTTGGGAGAACGCGACTTGAAAATTCTCACGCTCCGAATGGAGAACTACAGTCTCATGGCAATTGCCGAGATGTTGAAGATCTCCCGTGAGCGTGTGCGTCAAATAGAAGAGAGTTCAATCATCAAACTAAGAGCAATGGTTAACAAATCAACCAAGGAGGTATCAAATGGAGGGATCACAATTGATGGCGGTAAGGAAGTTCATAAAGAACACTTTAAATCTGACGGAGGGAACGCAGGTAAGCGATTTTTCTCTCCGAATGGACTCGGGCAAGCTGATGGTGGAAGCCCGGATAACGTTGGAGGTAAACTACGAGGAGCTGACAAGCCTCGCCAACGTCAAGGGCAACGGCAAAATAAAAGAGTCACCAACGCCAAAATTCAAAAACCGCGTCTCCGCAAGCCGGATGCCGAAAGCTGAGGGCTCCTTCAAGGCGAGCAGGAAGTTTGAGCAGACTGCCTCAGATTTCCATTGTATCCGCGTCATCTTGCGGGGCTGGAGAAAGTCAAACCGGCTAAACGAAAACGAAATAGAAGTCATGACTGGGTATGCGGGGAAGTTTTTCAACACAATGACCCCGGAAGAAAAAGCTGACTTCATGAATTTCTTTTTTGCAGTTCGCCAGCGCTTGGATGATACTCGCGCTTTATCAAAGAAACATTAATCCAATGGACAACACAATTCTTGAAACTCGCGGGATGAATAAAACGCTTCGGTTACGTTTGGCGGGGAACGGTAACTTCGTTGTTGAAGACTGGGATATGCGTGAACAAATCTGGACTCCAGTCTTTGAATGCGAAAACTTTGAAGAGGCACTTCACGTGTACATCGACGAGGTTTGTGCGAGGGCCAACTTGCAATGGGGCCTCATGAAAAATAAATGAGATTTCTTTTGCAATTCGTTTATAAATCGGTTAGAATAGTGTACAATCAAAGGTGGAGCAAACGCGATGAAGCCTAACAAGAACCAAAGAGCGTGCAATAGTGAAATCAATTCCAAAAAATTAAGAGCAGGTGGGTCGCCCGTCACACGGCGGTGCCCGCACGCTCCATTTCACGTCTCTTTGAGGACGCTGGAATGCCCACCTGCTCGTTTTAATTTAGAGGAGGCCACATGTTTAGCTTAAGTCAAAAACAAAAGTTAGCCGAGGGAGTTGAGAAGCTCCTTCTCGACATCGGACATCCAGAAATGCCAACCGCCCGGCCCCAGTTCACGCTCAACGTTGTGGGCAAGGAGCCTTGGTCTTGGGCAGAGATTCACCCCAACTGGACGTTCGACGAAACAAACACGCCCAATATAAATCCCCACAACGAAGAACAAGAAAGACACAGCAGGAGCAACGATGGAACCTGATCTTCTTCAACGGCCCGACATGATGTTCTACGCGAAGTTGGCGCAACGCAAGGTGGGGTACGTTGCCGGTCAAATGGAATTGACCTCAACCTGTGGGCAGAAGTGTGCTGCTTGTGATAGTTGGCGCGCACACAAGAAGGGCGAAATTACCGGGACGTTCTCCTACGAAAAAATTAACGACATCTTCCAGCAGCTCAATAAGATCCCAACGTTCGAGCACTTGTCAATGACCGGCGGAGACCCGCAGCACTGGGAAGACCCAACCTGCAACGCCAACCTCGACACAATCTTGACGTGGCTGGCCCCAACAGCGAAGTTTTCCCTGCAGGTCAACACCGCATTAATCGTAGAACCGAACATTCCCCTCTGGCAAAAATCTCTCTCTAGGATACGAGTCTCTCTTGACGGCGTAAACCAGGCCACATACCGCATCATGCGGGGCGATGACCGCGACCCTAGGGAAATCCTCGACCGGATGGACAGACTCGCCCATCCCGGTCTTGCAACCAACACGTGCGTAACCGACTACAACATTGACGAGGTACCCCAGATCATCGAGGCTCTCAACAAGTTGAAGAACCCCCCGCGTAAAGCGATGTTCTTGGCGGTTATGGACTTTAAAATAGGCGACAAGTTCTGGGAGAAGTACGCCCGCTTGAAAGATATCCCTTCCCACCACGTTGAGACTTCCTTTCAAGAAGACGTCCAGGGCGTTCGAGAGTTCGTTGTCTCCCCGGAGGCAGCAGATATCCCTTGCTACGTCGGCGGGATAACGTTCCACTTAAAGTGCAACGGCGACATGTACCCTTGCTGTTTAGTGGGCGGGGAAGCAATCAAGACCCGCGAAGAAATGAAAATAGGGAGTGTGCATGAAAACACCATCGAGCAAATTCAACGCTCTTACCGGCTTTTCCCGCATTATAAAAGCTGTAATAGCCCGTGTCAAAAGGTCTGTCAGTGGAAGCAACTCCAAATCAACCGGCTGGCCCACGCAGCTAGCAAAGTAAAGTTGACGATGCCATGAGCGATTACTATCAATTCTGTGGGTATTGCGATATGTTTACCGACCACACGGCCCTTGACGAAACAATAAAAAAGTGCCAGTGCGACAGGTGCGGAACGACCCACGATGTCGCTTAAGTGGTGCATGACATGTAAAGAGGACTCGATTGCAACGAAGGTTCGAGTTCGAAAAAGGGACGGAGTAAAGACCGTCTTTGAATATTGCATCAACAAGAATCCGTCCTGCAGATATAAAGAACAATGGGAGGTAGTCTCAAGTGGCAAAAATAGTATTGAAAAGAAAAGCAGTACCGCCCCCGAGCAGCTCTACTTTGAATTCTGCCGGGCCCGTTGCGTTCCAGCTTACGGGGTTTAAGGAGTTCGAAGACGCGGTACGAATCAATTCTGATAGAAACTTTATGGGTATTCTCCGCGACTTTTACGAGAAGACCTTTGGAGTTTTCCCGCCATGGACAGAGCACCCAGTAGAACTGGTGCGCACAAAGTTAACCTACGAACTTTTGAAGCGCGACTATGAGAAGGCCGGTGTCCCTATGCCAGCGAACGTTAAGCAAAACTGGGAGGCCTCAAGGGATTTTAATATATCAAAAATGACAACGGGAATGAAGGGTCTTGTCGAAGCAAATATTTCTGCAGAAGAGAAAACAAATGCTCGCAAGTCCCAGAGATCTCAAAACGAAAAGGAGCCCGTAATGGCAACCAAATCCAAAGCAGCAGAATCTAAGAAGGAACGTATCTGCGATACGTTTATCCGTTTGTACCGTGAAAATTCCAAAGAGAAAAGAACCGACGACCAACTCGCGAAGGAAATGCAAAAGTGCCACCCCGACAGTATTAAGAAGTATGACGGGGCATATATGAACCAAGTCCGTGGGCATTACAATCGCGGAGTTGGGCCCTTCGCCAAGGCAAAGCCCGGTACCCCGGCAGTCGGCTACGACGCCAAGGGCGTTGTCTTGAACGGCCACGGCACCAACGGCAAGATGAAAAAAGCTCCAGTCCTCGCCAAGAAAGTTGTAGCGATGGCGAAGAAAAAAATTATACTGAAAAAAGTTCCAGTAGCAGCTTAAGACTGTTCGCGGGGTAGTTTAACAGGATAAAATCGGTCTCGCTTGAGGCCGGGATTGGGGGTTCGAGTCCCTCCCCCGCAATTTTGAGCGCCAACGGAAGGCCGATGGTAGGGATAGGGAAGGAACCCCGATTAGACGGGCTTCACGAATCTTGCTGAATCTAATTAATGTGCAAGCTAGTACCTTTCCTGAGTCCAGTTCGGTGGTCCTTGGGGCAGGGGATGTCCGGGGCATAGATCTACCGGATTCGGTGAATCCGCCGAAGGGCGATCAAGGATAAAGACCGCCCCTTCCCCAAATATTTAGGGGTTGAATGAGAACGTTAATGCCACACCAAGTTAAGGCCCTTGAGTATACCAAAAATCGCAACCGCATAGCTCTGTTTATGGAGATGCGTCTTGGTAAAACTATGGTTGCTATTCGCTGGGACGAGATGAACCGTTCCAAGCGTACGCTTGTCGTGGCCCCGCTCACCGTCCTCCGAGTCTGGGAAGAAGAACTGCTCAAAGAAGAATGGGCCGAAGAGGACATCGTGACCATCCGAGGGTCTTTGAAAAAGCGTGTTGAGCTGGCCCACAAAGAGGCCCGTTGGTACCTTGTCAACTATGAAGCTCTACTGGTTACCCCGGAACTTATCTGCGAAGAATATGAATTTGATTGCATTATTCTTGACGAGTCCACAAAGATTCGAAGTCCCCAAGCAAGAATTACAAAGCTCCTGAACCAGCCGAGTAACCACCCCCGCAAGGCAATCTTGTCCGGCTGTCCGGCCCCGGAAAGCGTACTCGACTACTTCGAACAGATGCGGTTCCTTTTCGGGCGGTTCCTTAATTGCAACAACTACTGGCAGTTCCGGGCGCGGAACTTCCGACAGGTCGGATACGAGTGGGTACCGTTCAAGACCACCCGGCTAAACCTCCACTACGCGCTGGACAAAGAAGTGTTCTTTATGTCCAGAAAACAAGCGGGCATTGACACCAAAAAGATATTTGAAAAACGTTTTGTCCCAATGAACGCTGAGCAACTCAAGTTGACTAAACAGATTAAAGCTGGTTTTGCTTTTGAGACTCCAGCGGGAGACAGAGTCGAAACAAAGTGGGTACCTGTCCAGTATATCTGGTGGGCCCGAATTGCCGGAGGATTCTCCCCGGACGGCAGGCAAATTTCTGACGCTAAATGTGCCGAGGTTCGGCAGATAATAGAACAACTACCCGAGGGCGAGCCGGTTGTGGTTTGGTTCCGCTTCGAGGAGGAGCTTCAAGCAACTGTTAAATTTCTTAGAAGAAACAAATATGACGTGGGGGTGCACAATGGAGAAAATCAAAAAGACGCCAAGCGCTTTGAAGATGGAGAGCTGCGAATCATCTGCGCTCAAGCACGTTGTGGACAATACGCGCTCAATTGGAGTAGATCCTCGACGGCCATTTACTATTCGAATTGGTACGATGGCGAAGTTAGGATACAGTCGGAGGACCGTATTATTCACCCAAAAAAGAGGGATCCACTCCTATATATTGATCTGGTCGCGGAAGGTTCCATTGACGAAGAAGTTGTCTCTATGTTGAAGATGAAAAAATTTAACTCGAAGGAGTTCGCGTCTGAATTGAAGAAAAGATGGGAGTTAAGGAATGTCAAAACAACTTAAAGAAATCCCACTCAGCAACGTTCACTATGCTTCAAGAACCTGCGGGTGGAAAAACAAAAAGAAATACGGCAAGATAGTCGCAAAGGCTCTCGCTTCCGGGAGTCTCGGACAATATACTGGAGTAGGAATTTATGAAAAGAATGACGATAGATCCGGGGGCCAACTCTTCGGGGTGGGCGATCTGGGACAAGAAGTGGACTCTGATTGACAACGGCATTTGTACCCCAGACCCGAAAGACGAATGGGAGCTTCGCGCACTTGCCAACGCTCAGAACCTTCTTGAGATTGCGGAGCACCATGAAGTTGACGAAGGCTATATTGAGTACCCGGCTTTCTTCCAGACGCATGGGGCCGGTGTAGCAACCTCTGGAGCTCTGGTCAAGCTGGCCTACTACGTGGGCCTTGTGTGCGGGACAATGCCGTTCCCGGTAAAGATTGTAACGGTGGGGGAGTGGAAAGGTCAGCTGCCGAAGAAGGTTGTTATTGAGCGTATCAAGAGAATTTTACCCGGCGTTGAGGCGACCAAGGACGACTGGGATGCTATTGGTATTGGACTTTTTCTTTCTGGGAAAATGATGTGAGCACTTGGATCCTTAAAGTTTTTATAGTAGAGTTCTGGGCTGGTATGTTATTCTGTTGGTTCAAGAAGGACTGGCCGATGTTTATCTATTACCTCGGCGGGTGCCTAATTAACATTGGTGTCTTGATGGGGGTGAAATGAACATTGGGAACCGGGTTAAGGTTTTGATGGAATGCGATGGGAAGAAGTCGATCAAGTTTGAACGAGGCCGGATTATCTACATGGGTCGCCGGGCGTTGGTGGAGTTTGACCGGCACGTGTGTGGGCACGATGGGAACGGCCTCGGGGTTAATAGAAAGTGTTGGATGGTGGACCTGAATAAAATAAAAGTAATATCAACCGCAGTTCAAATCGGAGGTACAAGAATGAGCAGAGAAATAATTGATTGCAAAAATGAAGCTAAAGAAGTTCAGAGGGGTCTGTTTGAGATCTTTGCAATCCAGCTTTCAACCGACAAGATTGTCTTCGAACAGAAGGTAGTCGCGGACGGGGAGAACGAAGCTCTTTACGAGTCCGACTTAAAGGACAAACTCAAAGAACTTAAAATTAAAAGGGACGAGGTTTGTCTTATCGTCCGCGAGATCGGGCCCGTTGCGCCGAAATCGAAACCGCACATGGTTCGCTTGTTAGATAAGGTTTGCGACTTTGTGGGTGGAAAGGATAGCCATGAACGCCGTTGAAAAACAAAACTCAATGCGTCTGCTCTTGAGCGTCAAAGAACTGGCGTGGTTTAAGGAAAAATACCCGGAGATCAAGTGGACAGCCGGGGATACCAACATTCGCTGGAACGCCAACGATCCGGACGAAGTCGCGCTGGCCCGTAAAGCGTTCCAAGCCTATCGGGAGAAGCACCCGAAGGCGATGGCTTTCCGCGTGAACCCGGAAAACAAGAAGGACGCGAAGTCTATCGACCACTTCGACCCGAACGCCGAGCAAATTATAATGCAGGACTTTCTGCACAAAGGCTAAAATGGAATTCATGGTTGAACATAGCTCTCCGAGCAACCCTTTTCACGGACAAATCTCTTGTCGCTACATGGACTTGATTACTGGGGAAACGAAAATAAGAACTCAAGCTTTCCTGCACGACCGGGAAGATCGAGCGGAGTGGTATGTTGACCGCGTTAAAGAGCAGATGAAAAGAGAGATTACCCAAGAGCTCGGGCAACAAGCAGTTGAGATACAGGAGCACCGACAAATGGCGACACTCAATAACCACACGCACACCATGGTAACATACGCGACACCAGAACAACACTGGCAGGATGCGGTTCAATATCAACGAATGTATCAACACGGCGTGTTCGGGACGGCGTTGTCGGACACAACCGCTCAGATGTACACGCAAGTCCAGATGTCTACCGCACTACCGATTCATTTTATGGGTATAGATCCTTGTGGGCCCGTCGAAAGTGAAATTGAAATTGAATTCCCCCTCGGCAAGCGCATGTTGACAATGCGCAAGAAGGCGGAGAACGGCAAGGTTGTTGTTACGATGGAAGACATTGGCAAAGCCATTACCGACGGGAAAGAACAGTTCATGTTTTCTATCCACGCCAAGAAAGCCGAAAACCGGGCGGAGAATCTACTCCAGACAATGATCTCCGAGATCGACTTCAGGAACTACAAGGAGAAAGGGTACTTCACCTGCCAAGAAAACGGCAAGCTGTACCGCATCTACAAAGACAAGAGCAAGTGGGTGGACTTGTGGGAGGCCAAAGAAGTAAAGGCCGAGTTAATCTGGCAGCCGAAGAACCGGCTCTGTACCCACACCGAGAGTCGCGACTTGCCGGACGCGGACGAAGCGTTGTCAAAGTTGATGTTGATTCGTTCGGGCCGGATAATCGAACACGCGAATCTGCATCCGGTGAAAGGAACGCGGGGTCTGGAAATGAAACAGCTTAAACACGAGAACGAATTAATTTTAATCTAAGGAGCGTGCGATGGTTGATTTTAAGAAGATGTTGGCGGACAAAAAATTCTACTCCTACGAGCGGGACGGAATTACCCAAGGCTTAATCGGGATGTGGTTGGAGTGCCGGCAGAAGGCTAAGTATTTTATTCAAGGCTACTCCGGCAAGGGTTCGTCTTTCGCTCTCACCAACGGTACAATAGGCCACGGAGTTCTTCAATATGTCTACGACGGCTACCGGACGGGGAAGATTAAAACAATCCCCACTCGTCTGGAAGTCAAGAAATACACAGCGGTGGTGGAGAAGATCTTTATGAAGGAGAATCCGAGGGCAAGCAAGAGAACGCTTGAAGATCTTGACCTTGCGTTGATGTATGCCGAAGCGTTGATGCCTCTTTACTTTCAACGCTGGAAGGACGACTTCAAGAAGTACCAGTGGCTAAAGGTGGAGTCCGCCTTCAAGCTTCCCTTCACTACTTCGGACGGCAGGAAAACTTTTATCCGGGGCAAGATGGACGGGGCCTTTAAGAGCAACGGGAACTGGCTTTTTGAAAGCAAGTTCAAAAGTATAATTAACGACAACGACTTGGTGGACACGCTTGGGTTCGATACGCAGTGCATGGTTTACCTTTGGGCCCTGATGACCGGCTACAAACTTAACCCGCAAGGCGTCTTGTACAACGTAGTACGCAGGCCCGGCCTTAAGATTAAAAAAGGCGAGGCCCTTGTTCAGTTTTCAAAGCGCGTCCAGGAGGATATCGAAGCCCGGCCCGAGTGGTATTTCTATCGCTACGAGATCTTCATCGACAAGGACGATATCAAGAAGTGGACAACAACTCTTGACGCTATGGTCATGGAGTTCATGGACTGGTGCGACGGTACCGCAGCCACCTATCGTAATACCGGAGCGTGCGTAACGAAGTATGGCAGGTGTTGGGGCCTGACCACATGCGCGGACGGCAACTTTCACACAATGGAAAAACGCCCTACCGTTTTCCGAGAACTAGCGGAGGATCTATGAAGCCTGTAATATATCTTGCAAGTGGGTGGTTTAACCCGGCCCAAAAGAAACAAATGGAAGAGATCTACCGAGTCCTTTTGGAGCTTCGTCTCCAAGGAACTATAGAATTCTTCTCGCCCTTCTACGACGGCATTGTCCTCAAAGGCAAGGAAGACCCGGAGTGGAGAAAGAAAATGAAAGAGGTCTGGGAACTGGACATCCAGAAAGTACGGGAGTCGAACTTGATTGTGGCCTCTACCCAAGACCACGATGTCGGTACCATCTTCGAATGTGGGTATGCGTCTTGTTGTAAAATCCCTATTCTCTGTTACAACTCCAACCCGGAGTTGGGCCTCAACGTTATGCTGGCACAGGAAGCGCGAGGTTTTATTAAGCACCCGGCTCAACTTCTCGAGGCGATTCAAAGCTACATCGACTACCTCGAGAGCGCACACGTGCACCAGAACGACGACCCATGGACGTTTAATCTTTGGCAAGGCGAACCTGTATGATTGCGATTTTTTTAGCCCATCCTTGGCTTTCCACATTTTTAATCTGGTGTACAATCTCTGCGCTCGAGAATATGGTAATGTGGATTTGCAAGGGCGAGAATATCTGGAGAAACAAGAAGTTAGATAATAAACCGAAGCAATAAAAAAGGGAGCGTGCACAATGATTGAGAAAGAAAAAGGAATTAAAATAAGGAAGCCTCAGATAAGTAAAGAGAACATAGACGCCCACAAAGGGGAATTGTTTGTTTTTGAAACAATATTAAAAAATCCTATATTCGTAAGAACGGAGAATATCCAGGCGGGGTGGCATATGTGGCCCATGGTGAAGAATGGTCTTTTTAGTATAAGTTTTAAGACCGTAGATATGGCAAGCCCCGAAGTGGTAAACGTTAAGGACTTAATTAAGTTTTTTAGCACACTCGTTAAAGACTCTCTTGAGTGTAGGAAATATCTTAACATACCAAAGAAGAAGGAGGCCCTTAAATGAAGAACACCGTAATAGTTGACATTGACGGAGTCCTTGCCAACTACCGGCTTGGGCTTCTCTACTGGTTCCGGCAGTCTTTCCCGCGCTTCGCGCAGAAAGCAAACGATCATCTCCAGCGGGAGGATACGTGGATTAACGCGGAGTCAATGGGCGTCTCCTACCGGGAGTATCTTGAAGCGATCGAGATGTTCCGCATGTCGGGCGGGAAGCGAGCAATCCCTTTGTTCGACGGGGCTAGAGATCTCCTTACTTGGTGCAAGTATAAGAACTACGAGATCGTTCTCTTAACCTCTCGACCAATTGATCTTTGTTCGAACATCTATCCGGATACAGTTGATTGGCTGCGCAATAACGAACTGCCCTACGACCTGCTTCTTTGGTCGAAAAACAAATCCGAGATGGTCTTTCGGATGCGTTTGATGGACAAGATTGTTTTCGCAATCGACGACGAGTATGGGCACATTCTAGATTACCACAAGCTCGGTATCCCGTCTTGTTGGATTGACCTTTACAAAAAGAGCATGGAGCATAGCCTGTCCACTTCAAAAATGGAAGACGTTAAAGTCTACCCCAGCATGCGCGCTCTTGTGAATAGTCTGAAGGAGGAAGCATGAGTATCTTAAACACACCCTCGATTAAGCTTCTCGACATTAACAAGGATGTCCACGACGTGTTCTCCAAAGTCTGGCTCCTCGCCAAGGATAATACACCCCTCGACGAAATTAAGCTTCTTGGGCCAAGCGACTTTGACAACTTCCTTGCCACCGACATCCCAACGCAAGAATATATCTTCATGGTCTGGGCCATCGAGGGTATGCCTCGCGCCTTCTGGGATCAGTTAGACCGCTGTCGGCTGGCTTCTTTTTGGGAACAATCCGCCCGCGTTATTGACCTCTCCCACTTCGCGCAACAAGGCCACTATTGGTACCCGGACTCTTGTTCCAACGGAGACAACAAGCAAAGGGTATACGAGACGGCAATGCACGCAGCCGAAACGCACTACGCCCAGCTTGTAGACATGGGCGTCCCGGTGGAAGACGCACGAGGGGTAATACCGATGCACGTCTTGACGCGGGGAACGATGGCCATAAACCTGCGCGCATTGAAAGGGCTCATCAAGAACCGCGTCTGTTTCATTATGCAAGGTGGGTATTGGTTCCCAATTGTGGACGGTATGATTCGTGAACTCAAGTCTCACCTTCCGGCGAAGACTCTCAAGTCTTTGGTCAATCTCCCTTGCTACAAGAAAGACCACTGCCCAGTGGAAGGCAACGTTATGCACCGTATCACCGGGGACGACCCCAATCCGGTCTGTCCAATTTACATTAAACGCTTTGCCAAGGACAAGGAGGCCCTCGATGCTCGGGAACATCAAAGGCATCCGGATTACGATCTTCGCAAAGAAAATTATTTCAGTCTCCTCCGCAACTTGGGGATTGACGATTAAGAAAGGAGGTAAATATGGTTAAACTTAAAAGGAAAAGCTCAGTGCCGGACGAGGGGGAAGGGTTAACTCTCCCGACGGAAAAGACAAAGCCTTGCGACGAATTGCAGGACTACTCAATCTTGCTTTACGGCGCAAAGAAAATAGGGAAGACGTCCCTCGGGTCAATGTTCCCGGACGCCTTCTTTATGTTCTGCGAGCCGGGCGGGAAAGCTCTCTCAACTTTCGCCCGTCCAGTTAAGAACTGGGTCGAGTTCAAAACGTACGTCCGATTAATCTGCAAGGACAAGAAGTTCAAGAACGTTATAATCGACACCGCCGACTATGCGTACGAGTATTGTGTGCGTTTCGTTTGTGCGAGAATGGCAATTGACCACCCCAGCGACTTGGAGTGGGGCAAGGGATGGAAGGCTGTAGCATTGGAGCTCAACACAGAGATTACAAAGTTGATGCACTCCGGCAAAGGCGTTATCTTCGTCTCCCACTCTCGCGACCTGAACATCAAGAAGCGCGACGGTACCGCGTTCGACAAGACTTCCAGTTCCTTGGCGGGTCAAGCTAAAGAAGCGCTTGAAGGAATAGTGGACATCTGGGCGTACTACCACTACGACGGCAACAAGCGCGTGTTGGTGATTCAAGGAGACGACTACATCGACGCGGGCCACCGCGTTGAGGGTCGCTTCCGTTATTCGGACGGGACTTCCGTTAGGGCAATCCCAATGGGAGCGAACAAAGAAGAGGCGTACAAGAACTTCATGGACGCTTTTGAAAACAAACTGGAGAAAGGCGTAGTAACGGCGGTCAAACCTAAAATCAAACTCAAACTCAGGAGGTAACACAAGATGGCTACACCAGCGATGAAAGCAAAACTCGAAAAAGCAAAGAAGTTGTTTAAGGCAGCAAAGGAAGTTTCAACTTCCTCAGGCGGTGGAGATTTGCCGGATGCAGCGTACAAGTCGAAGGTAATTGACGCGAAGGGGCCAATGGAATCCAAGAACAAAGGGACTCTCCAGGCTATAATTCAGTTCGAGATTACAGCCGGGGAATACAAGGGCGAGAAGGTTATGCAATTCTCCAACCTTGAAAACGAAATCGGAATGGGGATCTTAATCCGTACCTTGAATCTTTGCGGGTACGACGTTGAGGACTTCGACGGTATCGAGTCTGCCCTTCTTGAGATGAAAAAGGACAAGCCTCAACTGCGAATTGTTCTGAAGACCAAAGGCGAGTACCAGAACATCAACGTTAACAAAGTCTTAACCGGCGACGAAGGCGAAGATGGAGACGACGGGGATGCAACTCCCGAAGACGCCTCTGCCGAGCCCACCATTGAAGAAGGTTCGAAAGTTACCTTCAAGAATAAAGGCGAGGACATGCTAGGCGAGGTCGTCGAGATCGTTGACGAGAACACAGTCCGCGTCAAAGCCGAAGACGGCAAGACATACAAACTCGCAGCCGACAAAATCGAGCTGGCCGAGGATGCAGCTCCAGAAGACGTTACGCCGGAAGACGCTACCCCGGAAGATGACGTTGTCCCCGAGGAACCGGCAGCAGACGACGATGCGGTTACTCTGGAAGAAGGATCTGCCGTTACGTTCAAGGTCAAAGGCGCAGAAATGAACGGAGAGATCGTTGAGATTGTTGACGACGAGACTGTTCGCGTTAAGGCTGAAGACGGCAAGACTTACAAGCTTGGCACCGATAAGATCGAAGCAGCCAAGAAGGTCGAGAAGAAGAAGGTCAAGAAGGTTATCAAAAAATAAACGACCGCCAAGTCGATAAAATACCGGGGACGTTGTTGAGTCCCCGGCGGAAGGATAGAATGACTCTAGACGAAAGACAACAGGCAACAAACGAATTCTTCGAAGGCTGTAAGAACATTATGGCCCAGAAGGGTAAGGACTACAACCCGGACGGCACGGCCTTCGCCGAGACCGAAGCGGAAGCAAAAGAGATCGGGGTTACCCCGCTGAAGGTTCTGTGGATTCTTATGCGTAAACACTTAAGCGCAATTATCGCCTACGTTCAGAAAGAAGGTTTAGTCTCCGAGCCGATAGAGTCTCGGCTTATGGACGTGGCAAACTACATGGCTTTAATGTACGCTTGGATTCAAGCTAACAAAAAGAAAGGCCCTTGATGAAAACAATGGACGTATATATCGTTGACAAACGTTCTTCTGGTGGAACAGTATTAAGCAGAAAGATTGTCCAAGCAAAAATTATCGAAGAAAGAAAATATACGGTGCTTGTTGAACTCCCGGACGGAAGGCAAATTATTAGGAAAAGAAAAAGAGACATACCCAATGCACAACAATCTTAAGATCAAAGACAACGTCGTTGGGTACGACACGGAAACAACTGGCCTTTGCCCATATGGGGAATTGAAGCGTTGGGGATTCGAGCCGGCTCGCCCCTTTGCTTTCTCCTTCTTTGACACAGACGGCAACTCAGCTTACTTCCGGCTGGAGGTAGACCCCTTCACACGCCGGGTAATCCCGAACGTCGCCGTTCTTAAAGAGGTCCAGTCAATCTTGGTTAACCACAAAATCCGAAAGGTCGGGCACAACCTCGGCTTTGATATTCGGATGTCGCACTTTTCAAAGCTCCTCGTTAACGGCCCGGTCGAGGACACACTCAACCTCGCCCACGTTATTACTGGAGGAGACGAGCTTTCCTATGCTCTTAAGTCTCTCGGGGTGAAGTACCTTGACTTCTCGGACGACGACGAATCGGAGCTGGGCGTTGCAACCCTCAAGGCCCGGAACAAAGGCAAGAAGCTTGGGTGGTGCTTGGCTACAGACGACTCCGGAGTGTTCGGAAGCAAGCCTTGGAAGTCGGATATGTGGATGGCTCCCCCAGAGCTTTTGGAGAAGTACGCAGTAGGCGACGCGGAGAGAACAATCCTCTTCTACCTCCTTTGGCGCGAGGACGTTCGGAAGGACAAGAACCTTGAACGTGTTTATCAAAGAGAGATGAAGATCTTCCACATTATCCGAGAGATGGAAGAACGCGGGGTGCGGGTCTTCCCCGACCACCTTAAGGTTCTGCGCAAGGACTACGAGCTGTACCAAAAGAAGTGGTGGAAAACTGTGGTAGCAAACGGCGGAAAAGATTTGAACTTCCGTTCTCCGCCACAGATGGTTAACGAATTCATTGTCAAAAGAAAATACAGACCTCTCAAAGATACCGCTGGCGGAAAACCAAAGGTAGACGGAGAGTTCCTTAAATATATAGCGGACAAAGGGGACAAGCTCGCCAAAGCAATCCTTGAATACAATGGCGCAGCCCACATGATTGACTCTTTCATTGACCCCTACGAAACGTTCCAAGTCCAAGAGTCGCCGGGGGTGTGGGTTCTCCACACCAACTACCGACAGTGCGGGCCGGTTACCGGGCGTTTCTCCGCGAGCGACCCCAACTTAATGCAGGTGGCTGCTCCAGACGGCGGGAAGAAGCGTACAGAAGTTAATCTCCGCCCAAGAGAAGCCTTCGGCCCTCGGCCCGGCCACTATTGGTACATGCCGGATTACTCCCAGATTGAAGTCTGGTTGTTCGCCTACGCTTCTGGGGAAGAAGCGATGTGCAGAGAGTTGATGTCGGGCCGGGACTTCCACGGCTCAATTGCTAAACAGGTCTGGGGAGAAAAACCGGACTATGTTGAGCACGCTTCCCACTACCGCAAGAAGGGGAAGCTTATTATGTTCTGTAAAGTTTACGGGGGTGGGGCGCAAGCTGTCGCCAACTTGCTCGGCTGTACAAAGGAAGAGGCAGCAGAGTTCATCGAAGAGTACGACAGCAAGCTTCCGGGGATTAAAATATTCATGAAGCGCATGGTCAACAAGGTAGAGCGCGAAGGAAAGTTTTACCATCCTCTTGGTCGGCAGTTTTTCTTCGAGCCCAAGTGGTCTTACAAGTCTGTCAACTATTTGATTCAAGGGTTGGCAGCAGACATTATGAAAGAAGCAATGATAGCGGTGGACGCCGTCCTTAAAGAGAAGTGGCCCGGCGCACACCTGCTTCTAACTCTTCACGACGAACTGGCCATTGAAGTTCCAGAACGTTTACATTCTAAAAGATTAATGCGAGACTTGGTAACGGCAATGCAAGGAGAGTTTCACAAGTTGGTGAACTGCCCGGTGAAGCTACCAGTCTCAATGAAGTATACAAAATCTAACTGGAGTAAGTTAACAGAGATTAAGCTCTAGAAGAAGGTGTATGGACTCAGCAAAAGAACGCGTAGATAGAATTCTTAAACCGTTTAAGCAGCACGGAGTTATATTCAATCATACGAACAACACCCAAGCTTATGGGGATTGCCCCTTTACCGGGGCGAAGGATAAATTCTACGTCAACCAGAAGACTGGTCTTTGGGATTCGAAGACCGCAGGTCTGTCCGGGGGGTTAACAAAGTTCCTCGAGGAGATTAACAAGCAGAACAAGAAGGACATGGATCCAAAGATGTTGAGCAAGCTGGCGATTAATCGCGGGCTCCCTCTTTCAGCCTTTGAAGACTTTGAGTTCGGAAATTCTGGAGAAGGATACACGCTTGCAATTCGGAACGAAAAAGGAGACTTGGCGGATCTTAAAAGTTATCGACTTGGTGGGGTGCTGTTTGGAACAGCAAACCGCAGCACTTATCTTTTCAACTCTTCGCTTCTTGTTACGTCCCCCACCGTCCACCCTGTCTATCTTTGCGAAGGGGAGTGGGATACTATCGCAATGAACTGGTTGCTCAGAAAGCTTAACGTGAAAGCCGTCGCAGTTGGAGTCCCCGGCGCGAACACGTTCAAGCACGAGTGGGCCCCGCTATTCAAAGGACGCGACGTTATAATTTGCTACGACAACGACGAAGCCGGAGAACAGGGAGAAGTTCTGGTCAAGGACAAACTCCACGGTATTGCGAACTCGGTGTCTTATCTACACTGGCCTTTGAAGCTTCCCTCGGGATACGACCTAAGGGACTTCATAATAAAGTTTGCCATTAAAGAGAAAAAACCAAACGGGGCATATACCGTAATCAAAGATATGCTCCGGGCTATCCCCCGCAAAGAAGCAAACGCAGGAGGATCCGTTGCAGACAAGGTTGATATAAAGAAAAGGGTGAACCAGTTTGAAGGCAAGATTGTAACTTTCGAAACGGTCGAAAGGACATTTAGAAAGTGGTTAAAGCTGGAGGACGTTGACGCAGTTCGGGCTTGCTTCGCTACTATCCTTTCCACCCAGATGATGGGCGACCCGGTCTGGATGTTCCTAGTCGCTGCGCCGGGCGGTTGTAAGACGGAAATTATAAACTCGTTTAACAAATGCTCGAACGTCTATCTTACCTCCAGTTTAACGCCCCACTCTTTGGTCTCGGGGTCGAACATGGGCGGGGGAGATCCTTCGATGCTCCCCAAGCTCCATATGAAATGTCTTTGTATTAAGGACTTCACCGTTATCTTCAATAAGAAAGACAACGAGAGAGACGAGATCTTCTCAATCTTCCGGGACGCCTACGACGGCAACACGTCAAAGGATTTTGGGAACGGCATCAAGAGAGAATACCATGTCCACTTCTCGATGTTGTGCGGGATGACGCCGGTAATCTATGGGATGGCCAGTCAAGCCGGGCTGGGAGAAAGATTCGTTAAGTTTTATATGGGCGGGTCTATCGACCACCCCATGGAGTTTGACATTATTGAGAAGGCAATCGGGAATGTTTCTCAAGAGTTCGAAATGCGAGAAGAACTTGCAGACGTTGTAGAAGCTTACATGAAGGTTCTAATGGCAAGAATAACCAAGCCCGGATTCAAACATCCAACGATCCCCCAAGAGATCAAACACAAATTAATAAACGCCGTTCAATATGCCTCCAACATGCGCGGGACTGTAATGCGCGACAATCGAAACAACGATATTGTTACGGGTCGCCCTTTCCGCGAGGTCGGTACCCGCTTCGGAAAAACGTTGGCGAAGTGGATGATTAACTTGGCGACAACGGCATTTAGGGATGTGGTAAACGAAGACGACTTTCGGATGGCGAAGAAAATGATTCTGGACACCATAGACCAAAGGACTGAAGAGGTCGTCCGTAAGATATACGCCGTTACACCGCACGTTGACGATTCAATTTCCAGCAAGGAGATTGCGACCAAGACTCTTTACAACTCAACAACAATCCTCCGCATTCTGAACGATATGAATATGCTGAAGATCCTTAGGCGCGTAGGGACGGCACAAAAATGGGAGTGGCAGGTTGCACCGGGGATTCGTAAGCTGCTCGAAGGTTCAGGCATCTACACGTTGAAGTCCGAAGTTGAAAGGGTGCGCCTTGATTATGAATCTTTTGAAACGCGTTCGAACGCCCGGAAGAAAAAGGTTATCTTAAAGAGGAAAGCAAAATGAAGAAAATAAAACTACAGTTCAAAGTATGTCCAGAATTCTTGGAGAAGAAGACGTGGGTGCCGGACGCGGTGCTGGTGGTGATTGTAGACCCGGAAGCCATCTTCTTGACGGGCCTGTTGGGTGAGTCGGGGCGCAAGATGGTGTTGGCCGGTGCGCCTTTCTATTTCACACGCCGGTTGGCAAAGAAGCTAATCGACAAGGGGATAGCGAAGGAGGTCGAATGATTACTTGGATAACAGGTAACCGAGGCGCGGGGAAGAGCTTCTTAACACAAAAGTTACGCAGGCAGGGGGACGTTGTTCTCGATGGCCACAACATGAGGTTGATATGGCCGGGGTTGGGGTTCTCTAAAGAAGACCGCTGGGAGCAGAACTTGCGCATAGCTCGGCTGGCAAAGCTCATGTCCGATCAAGGGCACAATGTCTTAGTGGCAACGGTATGCCCTTATAAAAACCTTAGAGACGAAGTCAATGCTATTACGGACTGCAGGTTTATATACTTGTCCGGTGGAAGTGGGGAGGATTGTCCTTATGAATACGAGATCTAGTTTACACTTTATATCGGGGTTGCCCCGCTCAGGTTCAACGTTGTTGGCTGCGATTTTAAAACAGAACCCGCGCTTTATGGCGGGCATGACCAGCCCGGTGTCGGGATTGTTTAGGGCCATTGAGGACGCTACCAGTGTGCGACAGGAGACATCGGTGTTCCTGTCCGACGACCAGCGTTCAGATATTCTTAAAGGTCTCTTTAACGCATACTATAAAAAGGTCAGCGCATATACTGGAGTTGTATTCGATACCTCACGATTGTGGTGCGCCCGAACTTCTGCGTTAAACAAGTTGTTTCCAGACGCTAAGATGATCTGTTGTGTACGTGAGCTGGGGTGGATCGTGGACAACTTCGAAAGGCTTTACCGGCGGAACGGACAGAAGCCCTCCGCCATTTACAACTTCGACACCGGCGGAACGGTCTACTCCCGTTCAGAGGGGATTGCTTCCGGTGGTGGGGTTGTTGGGTTCGCATTCAATGCATTTAAAGAAGCATACTATTCTGAATTCTCGAAGAACCTCATGATCGTGGACTATGAGAACCTGTGTAAGAGCCCGGATAAAGTCATTGCCGGGGTTTATGATTTTATAGGGGAGGACAAATTCTCCCACGACTTTAATAACGTCGAATATAGCGCCGGGGAATTCGACAGACTGTTGGGTGCGGAAGGTCTTCACGACGTTAAAGGCAAGGTCGAATGGAGACCTCGCAAAAGCATCCTTCCGCCGGATCTGTTTGAGCGTTATAGGAATGATAATTTCTGGAGGTTAAAATGAGCAACGATACAATCAAGTGCCCGAAGTGTGAAACGGTTATAGACCTCACCGAGATTTTAAAGAAGAAGGTAGCGAAGGAAGTCGAGCAGGAGTTTGAGAAGAGACTTGACTCTGAAAAGAAAAGGATCAAGGAAGAAGCTCAAGAAGACGTTCGCAACCTCTCAGCCAGACTTCAACTGTCAGAGAAGAATGAGCTCGAGCTGCGCAAGCAAAAAACCGACCTTGACGCTCGCGCCAAAAGCATGGATCTTGAGGTGCAAAGAAAGATTGACTCCGAGCGCAGTAAGATAGCCGAGTCGATAGCTAAGGATGCGGAAGAGCTACACCGGGCCAAGGACGCGGAGAAGGACAAGAAGATTGCGGACGCTCTGGCCCAAGTTGAAGAGATCAAAAGGAAGATGGAGCAGGGGAGTCAACAGACGCAAGGGGAGATTTTGGAACTCCAGATCGAGGACATCATACGCGCAGAGTTCCCCTTTGACATGATTGAGCCGGTTGCAAAGGGCGTGAAAGGTGGGGATATTCTCCAGACTGTTCGGGGCCGGGACGGGGAAGAAGCCGGGAAGATTCTCTGGGAATTAAAGAGAACAAAAGGCTTCTCCGAAGGCTGGCTAGCCAAGATGAAGAACGACGCGAGGACTTGCAAGGCTTCAATCTGTATCCTCGCAACGGAGACTATGCCAACGGGCGTACAACAATTCGCAATGATCGACGGAGTCTGGGTTACCACAATCCCCGCGTGTGTTCCGCTCTCCAGGGCCCTGAGGTTCGGGTTAACACAGGTAGCAAGGGAGAGGGTAATGCAGTCCGGAAGGAAAGAGAAAGCCGAGATTATGTACGACTATCTAATCGGTCAAGAGTTCAAAGGAAGGGTCGAGGCGATAATCGACGGGTATCAAAGGATGAAGGGAGATCTTGAATCTGAAAGAGTCGTAATGGAAAAGATATGGGCCAAGCGCGAGAAGCAAATCAACTTGATAACTTTTAACCTTGCCGGGATGCATGGGGAAATGGAAGCATTGGCCGGGGACGCTATCCCGAGCGTTAAGCTTCTGGAACTGGAGGCAAAATGATTGAGTCTGAAGGATTAGCAGAACCGATACCAGTGGCCGAGCCTCCTCCGGTTAGGATTAAAAGGAAGTATAAGAAAAGGAATGAAGTAAAACCAGAGGACGAACCAAGCCATCTTGCGGTGTTCTTGGATACCGAATATGGAGAACAGGGGTGGGTACTATGAAAGCAATGACGGTGCAAGATTTAATAGCGAGGCTTCTGGAGTTCGACAGGCAGGACGAAGTGTTTATTGCAATACGTCATCCCAGAGAAGATAAACACTTCTATAAAGCTACAGCAGTAAGGATAGGGCTGGACGCGGGTAAACACATGGCGGAAATAATCGTACAATAGGAGGAGAAATGGAAGACCAAGATTACAAAGCGGGTAAAGAATTTTTCAACGACTTTATCGAGACTATTAATCGTCTGGACACGAGCAGTCCTCCGATTAAGATCGACGAGATGAAGAAGGATGAGTTGGAACGGGGTGTTTTAATATTCAAAGAGATGATGGACAAAGGGTACTGGCGCGATCCAAGCCGGGATAAAAGCGAGAAGAAATAATGGTTTGTATTATTCACGATTGCCATTGTTTAACTTGCCCCGGCAGCACGAAGTTCCCCAACGACGGGGTGATGCGGTTCGGCGGGAGTCTTTGCAACTGCCCATGTCACGAGCTCAAAGGGTCGGAACGCGACGAGTTCATAAAAAGAAAGGAGGCATTAAATGGATCCAGAGTTGAGAAGCGCGTTCTTGGCGTTGACGAAGTTGTTGGTTGAAAAGAAATCTATCAGCGAAGAAGAGAGTCGGTCTATCGAGGACTATCTGTACCCACAGGATTAGGAGAAATATGAACTGGAAATTTTGGGAACCAAAAGAAAACATGGTTTTAAAGAATAAGCAAACGGCCAAGATGGAGGACTTAACATATACCCGGAACCTTCAAGAGAAGCTTGCTTCCCTCGAGGTCGGGCAATGTTTCGCGTTGGCTTCGCGCCAAGGCCTTCACATTTTCAAATTGATGCGTATTCAAGCGCATCCAGAACAGGAAGGAGACAAAAGTGGGCACTGAACTCATGGACTCAAAGAATAAAAGAACAGCAGTGACCATCGCCAAAGTAGCCGGGGTTGGTGTAGTTGGATTTATTGTAGCACCGATGGTGTTTGTAGCTATTCAAGGAGTGGTAGGGATGCTGGTTGTTGGAGCCATCCTCCTCGTATCTTTCATGTGGATCCCCGTTGCAGTAGACTGGGCAGCAAACATGAAGCTTCAAGGGATTAAGTTCGTGGCTGGAAGGAATCCAGTTGAGACCTTGCAGAACGACTACCAAAAGAAACAAGAAGCTCTTCAGACTTTCCGCCAGAAGATCGTGGACTTCGACTCTGCGATATCCATCTATCGGGATAAGGTGGAAGAGTTTAAAACCCGGTGGCCAGCGGACGCGCCGAAGTATGCTGCACAGTTGAAGACCATGTGCGACTTGCTTTCCTTACGCCAAAAGAAATACAAGGAAGCGGTTAAGACCTTGGACAACTACCAAGCTGAAATTGAAAAGGCCAGCGACATGTGGGATATGAGTGTTGCTGCTGCCAAGATGAACAAAGCCTCCGGGATGAACTCGGACGACTTCATGACAAAAATAAGGGTTGACACGTCCTACGACGCCATCCAAAAGAATATGGCCTCAGCCTTTGCCGAACTCGACACGTCTTTGATGGAGTCCGAAGACGAGAAGAACATGGGCAAGGTCATAGACGTAGACGCGGTCAAAGTAAGGAGCGACAATTGATAGTCAAGATCATAGCGACCGTAGTAGTTCTAATGATGATTGGCGGGGCTATTTTGTTTTTCGCTGCTGGTCAAGGATCTTCTAATCGGCATGCGCCGGATAGAAGCGAAGACGCTTTTAAAACAATAAAGATGTAACCATTTTTGGAGAGGACAACTCGATGAATAAAATGTTAACGATGGTTCTAGTAACGATGTTTGTACCCATTGCGGTTTGGGCCCAGGACGCGCCAGCCCCGGCGAACCCCACAGCGGTGGAGTTGAAAATTGCAGCCGGCAGTTCGAGCGGAACGTACGAAGAGTTAACCAAAGAGATCCAACAGCTAGTTGGGGACACCGTAACGTTGACTGTTGTACCCTCGAAGAATGCGCCGGACAACCTCGACCATCTTGTCGGGAACCAAGCAAACATTGCCATGTTAACCCAAGACGTTATCTTTTATCGTTCCCAGATAGACGACTTGACCCACTTGAAAACATTGGTAGCGCTCTTTCCCGAAGACGTCAACATTATTGCCAAGGCGGATCCCTTTGTTATATCGAACGGGGCCTTTGGACTCGGGAAGAAAACCGCCACAATTGACAGCGTGGCTGATATGGCCAGACTGCCAGTTGGATGCGCGGGTGGTGGGTTCATTACCGCTAACGTTATGAAGGCTCAAGGCGGAGTTGATTGGGATATTGTGCGTTTTGATTCTGGAACCCAAGTTCTTTCCGCGTTGCGCGACGGTACAATTGCTGCTGCCTTGTTTGTTGGAGCTGCGCCTTTGCCTAACATCGCTGGATTGAATGGGGATTACAAGCTTATCGCCATTAACGACAGCGTGGCTGAACGCTTGAAGGCTTCCGGCTACAAGAAGAGCTCAATCACATATACCAACATTAGCCCAACGCCGGTGGATACTATTTCCGCCGACTGTTTAATTGTAACCAGAAATTACAAGAGTCCGCGTATCATAGCTGCTCTGTTAAAGTTACGTCAGGCAATTTACGACCACTTGACGGACATGCAAGAACAGGTGGGCTTTCACAAGGCTTGGCAGAAAGTAGACCCGGCCAACAAGGGCAAGTGGCCTTGGTTTACTGGAACACAGGACGTGCCAACAGATCAATGAAAGCGAAAGAACTTATAAAGCTGTTGCAGGATATGGACGGAGGTAGGGATCTGCCGGTATTCTTCTGCCAAGGCAGCATCTACAACGAGGGCCTCACGAACATCGGGGACGTTGTTATCGCAGATCCCTACTTCATCGTCATTAAAAAAGTGGGGAAGTACGGGACGAATTAATGTATAGAATATATCACTTTATAAAGGATTGCGTTATGGTCAAAGAATACGAAGTTAAAGTAATCCCGTTCATTCACCACCCCGAGATAACGCTGGAAGAAGCCTACGACGAGTATAAAATAATTCAAGACAGAAGGTTCACCTACTGGACGTTTGGTTCTTATGTGGATCGTCTGAGAGGGAAAGGATGGATAGTAACATGAGCGACGAAAAGAAAGAAGAGATCAGCGTCCCCAAGCACGCCTCTCAAATCAAGGTGCTCTTCGACAAGTTGACCGAGATGATACTGGCGTCCGTCATAACCAAAGCCGACGGCATCAATCTATTGGTCATGGTATTGCAATGGGCTGCCTTGATAATTGCTTCCATCTTGGTTATGTTGGAGAGCGACCCGCGCAAAATCCAAATAGTTTTTGAAAGGTTCATGGATACCTTCGCTAAAGACGTTGGTCAAAACGTAAAGATGATACAGACTCTTCAGAGAAACGCCAAAGGTGAAGAAGAAAAGAGGATAATCGTACCATGAAAATCTACGTAATATCCGATACACATTTCGGCCACGAAAAGATCAAAGGATATTGTCAGCGCCCGGACGACCATGAAGAACGGTTAATGGCATCCATGAAAGTGGCAAGTCGAAACGATTGTCTAATCCACTTGGGAGACGTTTGCATTGACTCGGGCAAAGAAGATATCTGGAACGAAGGATTCATAGGTTCATTGGCGTGTCGTAAGATTCTTGTTCTTGGCAACCACGACAACAAGTCTTGGAGTTGGTATATGGAGCATGGTTGGGACTTTGTGTGCGACTCTTTTAAGCTTCAATACGCGGGATTTAATATCTGCTTCTCACACAAACCCCAGCCTTGGGACGGAGACTGGGAGATTAACGTTCACGGCCACCTGCACAACCTGGGCCACCGGGACAAAGAGTTCAAAGAGTTAAAAAGGTGGCATCGGCTTTACGCGCCTGAGCTCCAGAATTATCAGTTGGTTGAGCTCAGTAAATTCGTGCAAACAGGGACAAAGGAATGATATGAAATCAATTGCAGCATTAGCAGGGGTATTGATAGCGAGCATCTGGTGGATGTATGTAAGCAGGAAAATTGATAAACAAATCAAGGAAGAAGAAGAAAGGGAGAAGAGATATGAAGCCGACGTCAATTGAGCTTTGGAAAGGCCGTCAAAAGAAATCAATAAAGCGCAGAAGCGCAGTCAAGAAATACAGCAGGTGGTACAAACGCACTCATCCTAAAACTCGTTTCAAACGTAGTTCAGTAGACGAAAAAGCCTCGAGAGAGTATATGCCTTTAAGCTTGGAGCAGGGGATTCTTTCCCAGATTTTCGGGATGATGATAGAAGAGAAGGTGCGCAAGTCTCAAGGGCGAAGGGGGAGCTGATGTTAAAATACGTATTAGCTTTAGTTGTAATCGGGATGACAATCCTAATTCTCACCAATCAATCCTATATAAAAGGAGTATCCGACGGAGTTCAATCTCGGATCGATTATGAACACGGCCACTAAAGGAGTAGACCATGCCCTATGTCTGTACCACATGCGGGAAAATCCACGAGACCGGCGTGCTTTGTACAAGCCCTTTACCACTTTCGCCAAAGGAAGTAAGCTACCAATTGGCCCGGTGCAAAGTGGCCCTGTGGAAAATAGCCGTAGACTACCACGAAGACAACCCCGCAAGACACCTTAATCCCGTCGCAGCTTGGGAAGTTGCGGACAAGGCCCTTAAAGAGATAGGAGCAATACCAGATGGACACGAATAGAAGAATTTTAAAAAAGGGTACCAAGTTCATTATTCTCGGGAAAACGGAGAACAAAAAAGAAGAGGCTCTCAAGGACGTCAACGTAACAATCCACTGCCGAAACATGGGAAAGGTTTACTTTGTCCTCGGCAAGATGATGTGCAAAACTGATAACAATCTTTTACCATAACCAACAACGAAAGGAATCCAATGGAAACACCACCAAAGCCGATTACAGTAATGGGTATTGTTGAAGAGTTAAAGAAGTCCTCGGGGTTTGTGCTGTTCGTATCTTACGCTGTAAGACAAGAGAACGGGGACGTTATACTGGAGAACCGTTATATGCGCCAGCAATTTGTTCCAGAAGATTTGCAAAAGATGTTTGAGAATTTTAACGGACTGGTTGTTGGCGATCTTAAAAACGCTGCGGTAGAATTAGTTAAAGCTGCCGAAGCGATAGCCAACATGAAAAAGCCAACGGAATCCACACAAGAGCACGAGGGCGCGAAAGATTCAGACGCATAAAAATAGGCTTTGCCAAGTCGTCACCCGGCAAAGCCTATTTTATTATCCTTTCTTAATGCTAGGATACTTTGTTTGGTGAATCCCCACCACACCCAAGATCATTAACACGACCAATGTTATCGGATTGGTCAAGAGGTGTGTGTGATAGACGTTGTCAGCGGTTCCCAACCCCGCCAACGCGATGGTCAAAACGTCTGACCCTATCACTACCCAACTTGATGGCAACATACTCGTCCTCCTTTGTTTGCTGGTTATTACGTTGCTGACGAACTGGAACTGCTCGAGCTTGATCGACTGCTGCTCGATGAACTGGAGCAAGACGAGCTTGATAGACTCGAAGAGCTCGAAGAACTGCTCGATGACCGGCTCGAAGAACTGCTCGACACCGAAGAGCTGGAGCTGGAAGAAGAGCTAATTGGGTTGTCAACTTTAATGTGGAATCTTTCTCCCCATCCAGACCACGCGCCTATAACGACAAACGCCTGAGCGGAGTACTTCCCGCATTGGTTAAAGTCGCCGTCCTGAATTCTAAAGAGAATCCAATCGGTACTACCGTTGTAATTCGTGGGAGTGGCTACCCGTTGTATCTTTGTTCCGTCCGGGCGTTGTATAAATACCTCCGCCGAAGAAGCCTGACTAACGTCGATCCCGCAGTCCACATAAAATATCGTGTTCTCCTCACCGACATAATGAGGTTCATCACATTGTCTGAAATCGTCGTCCATATCAATTCCTTTCTATTAAACCAATCGGTAAATAAGACTTCTTGAAATCTGTACCCAGCACCCTGCGGGGCGGGGACTCAACATTAGCGGGCCTGTCCACGGCTACTGGAAGAGGAGAACGCCGGGCGTCAATCCTCGTGACAAATCTAAACGACGACGAACTACTTGACAAAGACGACGAGCTGCTCGACTGAGAAGAGCTGCTACTAGATCTTGAAGAGCTACTGCTCGGCAAAGAGCTACTGCTAGAGCTCGAAGAAGAACTTTGACTAGAGCTACTCGAGCTAGAAGACAAAGATGAACTTGATGATGAACTGCTTGATGATCTAGAGCTCGACGAGCTGCTTGACGATCGACTAGACGATGAGCTGCTCGATGATCGACTAGACGATGAGCTGCTCGATGATTTAGAACTTGAAGAACTGCTCGACGACTTAGAGCTCGATGAACTGCTAGAAGATCGGCTAGACGAAGAACTGCTTGACGATCGACTAGACGATGAGCTGCTCGATGATCTGGAGCTCGAACTACAGGAGCTCGACGAGCTTTTGGAACTTGACGAGCAAGAAGAACTTGAACTTTTGGATGAACAAGAACTCGATGATGACGAACTTCTGGACGAACAAGAAGAACAGGATGAGCTCGAACTCCTAGAAGAGCAGCTGGACGATGAGCTTCGACAGCTTGAACTGGAGCTAGACGACTTCGATGAACAGCTCGAACTAGAAGACCGACAACTCGAGGATGAGCAGCTTGAACTTGACGATCGGCAACTCGAACTCGATGATCGACAACTACAAGACGAACTGCTGGATGATCGGCAGCTGGATGATGAACTACTCGAAGATCGACAACTCGACGAAGAACAGCATGAACTCGATGAGCTACTCGACCGGCTCGAAGAACATGAAGAACTGCTAGACCGGCTCGAGGAGCATGAAGAAGAACTTCCCCCTGTGAACGTCAGAACAATAAGTCCTTGACCACCTGATCGGGCCCCACCACTTCTGAACCCTCCGCATCCGCCTCCATATTTAGCACCATTTCCACCAAGAACAGCTCCCTTACCACCACCGCCACCACCGCCACCAGTACCGTGTGAAGCATCAAATTCTGTACCAGTGCTTCCATCCGAACCAGTAGTCTGACCTGTAAAATTACCACCGTTTCCGCCCGCGCCACCGCCATTTGTGGATGTTCCAGCTACACCGCCAGTTCCCTGAGATGCTGGTTTTCCACCGTGAGCACCATTACCAGCTCCACCACCACCGCCACCATATGCCACACCCCCGGCCATATATCCATTACCACCATATCCACCTGCTTGTTGAGGACCGCCAGCACCGCCACCACCCGCTTGACAATATCCTTGTCTACTATTACCAGCTCCTCCACTAAATTTTGTTGTTCCAACTCCGACATAACTACCTTCCGTACCGCCACCATAATATCCTCCATGGCCATTACCTTGATTCCCTCCTCCAATCGCTAGGATAGTCGAGGTGTTTTTGAAATAGGTATTACCGCCGGCTTGACCGGCATAAGTTGCACTAGATCCGCCGATACCAACAGCATAAGAATAGCCTGCCCCAGCGGTAACTGTCAAATTTACAATACCGCAATACTGACCACCACCTCCACTAGTTCCTGTACCAATAGCAGAACTGCCTCCACCGATACACTGGACCTTGGTCAGAAGCGTAACCCCCACTGGGATTGTGTAACTATGGGTTCCTGTCGTATGTAAAAATACTTGACTCATTTAGGTATGTGCTCCCCTGTAGCTAAATTATATGTATCCCCTCTATTTATGAGAGGATGGTAAATACACTTATGGGCAACAGTATCTGGAAGACTCGGATGTTTAATGTTCTTGTTGAAGTGCTCGGCGTCTTTGTCAAGCTTCTTCTGGTAGAGAACCGGGCAAGCTAAGACCATCTCTATGACTTCGTTGTTCGGGTTAACCACACCGCAATTTTTCCCGAAACCTAACTCAACGTTGTGGTTTTCTTTGATGTAGGGGATTAGAAAGTCTAGGTTGGGAATGTTCGCGTGATCCGCCCCCACTTTGGATTTCTCGATACAAAGCAATGTTGTCCCCTCGGGTCTATTTGCCTCGAGCCATGTTAAGTGCTCATCAAACTCCGGATCCGGGTTAATCGTTCTAAGAACGATACCCGTTGCTGTGCTGTATAATATTCCCATGTAGTCAGAGTTCATTTTATAATCTCCCCGTCCAATATGGCAATTAAGTTTTTGTTCTCCAAAATTTGACGTTTGATTTCTTCCGTCAAATTGTGGCATGTTCCGAAAATAATAGTCTTCTCGTTGATACTCCCAAAATTGTAAAGGAACGTGCTAATCTGCAATCCCTTAAACGGTAGACCAAGATCCCCGGCAAAATACCTTTTCATCTCAACCAGCACTGACTTGTCCAGATCGTAGGCCTCGATACTCTGCCACTTCTTAACCATAGACGCCAACAGGACATCTATCCCGCGCCCAGCTTCCACTACCAGAATCCTATCCGCAAAGTGGCATACCGTCTTAAGCTTCTGGAAGGACGGCACTTTGTAGTCGTGGACTAGCTTAAAGAACAAAGGAAGATTGCTACACATCGTGCTGTCGTCGTGCCTCTTGGATTGATAATAATTCAAGAAGTCGTCATGGTCCATTGTGAGGCACTTGCACACCCCGTGCGTGTACGTATCGATGTCCCACATCCTCCCGCTGTTCGTCATATAGTGGTCTTTGAGATCGAGCGGAATCATGCTATTGTTAATCGAAATTCCGAAAAGCTGAATCTGCCTAATCTCCTGTTCAGTAAAGACGTGCTTTGGATTAAACATATTCTCCTATGGCTGATAGATGCTTTGAACCGGGTTCTGATAATTAGACCAGCCTATCTCACTATTCCTAAAAGACTTTAAGTCAAACGACGCGCTGCTCGAAGAGCTGGAAGAGCTGCTTCGGGAAGAGCTTGAAGAACTGCAAGAGCTTGACGACCTCGAGCTGGACGAGCTTGACCGACTCGAACAACTGGAGCTACTCGACCTGCAAGACGAGCTCGAGCTGGAACTCCGACAAGAGGACGAACTGCTCGAAGAGCTTGACCGACTCGAAGAAGAACTGATACTTCTTGAGGAGCTGGATGAACAAGAGCTCGACTTAGAACTACTGCTGCTCGAAGACCGGCAGGAAGAAGAACTGCTGGACGAGCTACGCGAGCTAGAGCTTGACGAAACGCTACTGCTTGAAGAGCTCGACGCAAAATTGTGTGAACTCGAAGAGCTGCTATTGCTGGATGAACTAGAACTTCTCGACGAAGAACTGCGCGAACAAGAAGAGCTCGATCGACAAGAACTCGAAGAACTAAGAGAGCTTGACTTGGAGCTGGAAGAGCTTGAACAGCTGGAAGACTTAGAAGAAGAGCTCGAACAGCTGGAAGAAGAAGACGCTGAAGCGAACACGACGCTCCATAAGTCCGACTTAAGGGTAACGGGGTTGGGGTTAATTGAGAAAGAAGACGAAGAGCTTCTTGAGCTGGAAGAGCTGCTCCGACAAGAAGAGCTGGAAGAGCTACTGCTCTTTGAAGAAGAACTGGACGACACTGACTGAAAGCTAACCGCCCACAAGTCCGTCTCTAACATTGTTACCCTAGCCCATCCTATCGAACTGTTACCGACAACGATCTGCCAGTCCCACGCCGTGACGGTGTCAATTAATATGACTTGGTCGTCTTGTACCGTTCCAGTTGACTCGACTCCTAATGCCCCGCCAGTGATGAACATCCTCCAATAATTACCAGGATTAAGTATGTCCTGAAAGATGGGCTCTGCCTGTGCGGCCGAAGCGGTGATCGCATAACTCAACGAACCATTGACCATTTTCACGGCATACTTATTTCCCGGCACCGATCTGTCTTGGAGAACGTATTGATTGTAGATCATGGCTATCTCCCTAAAGACCCGCTGAGGGTCATATTGTCAAAGCTAGACACCGGGTTCGACTGACAAGTGGACGACCCGCAAACTCCCGCACAACAGAAGCTATTGCAACACTGTCCGCCAGAGGAACACGTACCGCCGTCGGCACTGCAGAACAGAACCCGTGAACCAATCTGTAATGCTCCGTCGTCTATCGGGCTGTTCTGCGGATAATTATTAAAGTCATTTGGACCATATTGATAAGTTATCCCTCCGACTCCTTTGCCACCAGCAAAGGCTCCGGGTGCGAGTGTTTCAAGGCTCATCATATTAGTGCTCTGGTAAAATGAACTAGCCGGTCCACCGAGCGTCCCCATAGGAATAATACCTGTATAACCCGGTGGTGTTCCGCAATGGTCATGAGCGCCATTGCATCCGGCATTATTATTATTCATGCCGTTGACCACATTATAGTCCTCGTCGTATAAGACTACCCCGCCGTTTGCCACTGGCGAACAAGGCGCCCCAGTTCCAAAATATACATAGGCAGTATAGTTGTCATTGTCTTGTTTAAAGCTAATAGCGCTGTCGTTGATCGCATACACTCCGCCATTAGCAATATTATTCCTGACATGCACTTCTGTCGTAGCGTCACAAACCCCAGTAAATGAGATAGGAGTAATTGCTATCCCGTTGGTGTTAATGGTGTTGTTATATATGTAGGTTTTAGAACCAGATGCGATGATCATAACTAGAGCGTCGCCATTAGCACGACAAACTGATTCTCCTCCTCCTCCGCCAAAGCAAACGCTACTTAGGTAATATCCGACAGCTCCATTACAATTTGTAACGCCGGGAGAATCACAACAACCGTTTAACCTATTGATATTGTTATCCGTAAGTGTCCCCAATGTGGTAGAAGCTACTGACTGATTAAGCCACCACGCACAGTCGGCATTGATTAAACTGTTTTCAACGATCTCAATCTTACCGTTGAGCTTGACCTGATTGCCACCATTCCCCTCGGCCCTGGACCTCTCAAAGATGATCGTTCCGTTACCGTTACCGTGCAGAGTATCAAGACCCTCTTGAGTGTTGAAACTTAATGAAGATCCGTAGACCGTCCAATTTCCTGCGTTCGCACTTCCTTGAGGTCCAAAAGCAACTCCATCCCCGTAACCGCCATTCCCCTGCCCATAGCAGTTAAAATAATTTGCGATGTTATCAACGGACTTGCTATACCCTGCCGTCGCAATATTATTGTAAATGTCCGCCGTGTCTTTTGCTGGATAGTATTCACCACAGCCCGTAAAGTCCACTTGGCTATTGATGATAGAGATCGTCCCGGTCATGACATTGTCCCCGTTCTGACTCTGCCCGATGTTAATACCACCAGAGCTATTACCGTATATCTTGCAATTCGTAAAAGTAACATTCCCAACAGGACCATTGGGCACGGCGTTAAATACTCCCACATACATCCGATGCACGTTGACATTAGTTAAGGTCTCGCCCGTCCCGCCGACCTGAATCCCAACCCTTCCGTAAGGCCCATAAGGTGGCGTCCCCGGAGTAGGTATTGTGTGCGGATCAACGCAGACCCAAGGGAACCCGTCTGGGTTAAGAGCAGGCCCGCCCGGAGGTGCTTGAGGCCCTTCATATAAACAACTCGAATGACTTGTGATCTCGAGATTCTGTAAATCAATAAATCCGAATTGAGCGTCGAGGACTATACTTATTCTTCCTGTACCCCAGAGCTGGGCGTAATGTGTACCCGTTCCGATAATATGTGTTTGCGCGACCTGACTAGCCCCTGCAGGAAGTGTTGTTAAACCACAAGAATCAGTGTTACCAGCATTGCACCCCGGAGCATTTGGCATTCCAAATCCAATCACATACTGAGCCTGTGCGCCCGGCGTTATATCGCTGTCCCCGTTAATAAAAATAGTGTCCCCACCGGCCCATCGAACCGTCCCGCCATTACCGGCAATGATCTGTGACGGATGATTGACAGCGCAATTAGGTCCATTAGCACCCGTAAAAAGTGTAGGCAAACTTCCATTGCACGTTGTCGCCGTTGTCCCATACGTCGCCCCGCCATCCCTGACGTACCAATTAGCCGCATGAGCAATCGACATGTTAAATAAACATGTCGATAAAAGAGCAATTAATAAGTATATTTTTTTCATATAACCTCTTACGGTTGTTGGCTGTACTTTACTGTCACGGTCAACTTGGCCGGAGAACCAGTTACAGCGCCTTCGTTTAAGTTAACCCAGTTTCCTGCCGCAATGGTTGGACTGGTAAGACTTCCATCATCAGAAGAATTTACGTTGGTGCAAGTGATAGACGTCGTGTCAACGCTGACACAGCTCGAACCATTTGAGTTACAGTTTTGAATATTAATGACCGCACTGCTGGATCCACCGGGATCCACGATACAGTTGATCGTTTCAATCCGGCTGTTATAAGGCGCTTTCCATAACAACGTATTTGTAGATCCTGCTGGCGTCACGGTCGTTGAGAAGATCGGCTCTGTGGGGATCCGCTTTAAGATCGCACCGTTGTAATAGACGAATGCCGGATAGGTCGAGTTGTACCACATATCTCCGGTCGCAGGTGAAACCTTATCTGTCGTCCTCGTTAAATTAAGGAAGAGGTTGGCGCCCGTGTAGTTATACCCACCCGGCGTTGAAAACAAGCCGGTCGGTGAAATCGTGACGTTGGTGGCGCCACTGTTGCTCGAATCGATCCTGCAGCCGTTGGCCGCATCGCACTGAAAGAGATTAGCGCCAAGATGAAAATTCCCTCCCACTATATCAAGCCTCGCACCAGACTGCGGTGTGCTCGTTCCAATGCCCACGTTCTGCGTCAGGACAAGCGGGTACAAGTTACCGCCAGAAACTACCCATCCACCCCCACCAGCCTTCCAATCGGCCGGGGCGTTGCAAACTTGACCCACACCGGGGTCGCACGTGAACATGACCTTCAACGCTGTGTCCCAGCAAAGAGCTTGCTGGTTTGCGCCTGTTACCGCCTGACAAGAAGCCGAGCGGTATTGAATCCATGCAAAAAATGTTTGAGCCGGAGCCTTCTGGACTCCACCCAAAATCATGAACGCGGTTAATAAAGCTAAGATTTTCTTTTTCATTGCCCCCTCCTAGATATTCGGTTGATACACTCGACAAGATATCGTATGTGATCCGTCAAAATAATTAGCAATCTGAGACAACTTGGAGCCGGTCAAAGTAACATTCGTATTGGCCGGGGTGGTAGTATCGCTTTGAAGCGTCTCCCAAGTGGTTGTTATCCTGTTGTATATCTGCAAAAAGATCGGGGCCTCGGTCGTGGCCTTGTTGCTTTGCCCGATCCAGGTTACAGTGAACGGTATGTTCATTGTATACTGATCTTTGAATTCGAATACCGCGTGGGTGTTAATCGATGTCAAATTAACTCTGACCCCGTCTAGAAACAAGACCGCAGTGTAGTCGGGCGGAGAAAACGCCGTTGTCAAATCCGCATCATTCGCGGGCAGTCCATTCACGTCTTGTCTTGTATAATTCCTAGTCGTTCCAAACTGGGCAGAAGAACTGCTCGAGCATGACGAGGAGCTTCGGCAAGAGCTGGAAGAGCTCGACCGAGAACTGCTCGATGAACTTCGAGAACTGCATGACGAGCTGGACGAACTTCTAGAACTGGACGAGCTGCAAGAGCTCGAAGAGCAAGAGCTTGAGCTACTCGACCGACAGCTTGAAGAACTGCTCGAACTTTTGGAACTACTTGAGCTCGAAGATCTAGAAGAACAGCTTGAGCTGCTCGACCGACAGCTCGAAGAACTGCTCGAAGACGACCGGCTGGAAGAGCTCGAACTTACAGACGAGCTGGACGACGACCGGCTACTTGAACAGCTGGAACTGCTTGAGCATGAAGAACTTGATCGGCTGCTCGAGCACGAACTGGAACTGAATGAGCTGGAGCTAGACGAACAGCTTGAGCTGCTCGACCGACAAGAGCTAGAAGAACTAGAACTCTTACTCGATGAAGAAGAGCTGCGACAGCTTGAGCTGGAAGAAGAACTCCGGCAAGAAGAGGATGAGCTCGAGAAGGCTTCATAGAATACGCCAACAGTCCAAGGATCTGCATATGCGACTTGAACGATGTCGGTAGTAATAGTCCCCGACATGTCCGTGCCCGCACCGCGTAAAGGCGACCCCGCGCCGGGTGTGAAGTTCTCGGCCCCCAGAGTTAACCCCGTAAACTTAGCACCACTCGACGTTGAATACGCCATAGACGTAAGCCCGGCTGAACCAGTGCCGTCGAAAGAAGCGCACGTCACCAGCGTCAAGTTCGTGGTGTCGTATGCAACTCCCGACCCTGCGTTATATGCGTAGCAATTTGTTAGCGCCCCAACGTGGTTATTACCGCTAACGACAGCTGCTGTTAAAGCTGCATTTGAATTTATCAAAATACAGTTGACCATTGTCCATGCAGCTGCCAATGAGAATACGGCCTGACCCCCATTGAAACTCGTTGAGCCTATACAAACGACAATTGAATTTGTCGTAAGCGTATGGGTGGCCGTCGGGATAGCTATCCCAAACTGGGGAGCATAGATAATGCACGAATCTATCCGCACGTCGGATGTAGCACTATCAAAGTGCACCTGTATCCCGTGTGCCTCCTCGACGTTATTCGCGGAATATGTATTTATAATTTGCAGACCAGTGATCCGCACAAATCCCGTAAGACTACTCCCATCTAATCTTATCGCGCCTCCCGAGGAGTTTGACGCCTCCAGTCGGTAGGCTGCTGCCTTGTTGCCATAGATACCATTATGCCGGGCCTGAGAAGTCGTATATATTTCTATATAGTGAGTGGCATCTGTTGTATACCCGATAATGTTAGCAAAAGATGTGTCCGGCCCACCAGACCAATCTCCGTCAATCTGTATTGACAGATACTTGTCGTTTGTCACCAGGTTCTGTTCATTAGCGGTTAAGGCAGCTGCAAGGGATGTATAGTCTCCGCCGGATGGTTTTACGGTTTTCAATATTTGTGTCGGCATTTTCTGCTCCTAGTCTTTTGCCCACCACTGAGCTAGAATATCATTGGCCTGATTCATGTCGCCTTTGGCCTCCACAATTTCCCAGTAAGCTTTGATCTGATTATATTCGTCTCCCATGAATCTTTGATCTAAATACTTGTAGTGTGGCGGAACACCTTTATAACGATACGCCCAGTTATGCTCCCCGTGGATGTGCCGAAACCCTATCGCGTCATACCAGAATCCTTTACCCGGCTGGTGGAACTGTTCGCACTCCGGATGGTTTGGACACGCCCCCGGCTCCACTATAACAGACTTAAGGCCAAGCTCACGCACAGCCACAGCCAGACGCCCTTCCGTATTTCCAAACTCCTGGGTCGACTTTTCATACTCGGAAAACGGAACCATGTGGTTGTTCATGTGTTGAGCAATGGCCGGAAAAACTTTACCCTTGACTAAGAACGAAGCAGTCCCCATCTCGCGCGGGAGCGTAGGCCCGGCGCTCATAATGTCGGCGTCGCCCATTCTATCAATAAGCTTCTGGAACCCCTCCGGCTTCTCGATAATACAGTCCCCGTTGTTACAAAAGACATACTCGAACTGAGACATCAAGCTCGACGCTAACCTCAACTGCCAGATATAAGGATACGACACTCCGCCCCAAGCCTGATGATGCGGGATAAGAACTGTGTCCATCAGGTCCATGCAATCTTTGGGTGGCATCCAGTAATTCCAATCAATCGGCCCGGCCAACTTGGGGTCGATAAAATTATCGTAGGCGACGGCTACCCAATAGCCGAGTTGTTGATGTGTCTCCAAAGACCCCTTAAGATACGCCCGGCCATAACTGGACGACGTTAAAAGAATCCCCACGTTCTTCTTGATCTTGACTCCCCAAGAATCATTCGACATATAGCAATCAATTACATATTGACGAGTGGCCAATTCAGCCTTCCAGTCTTCGTCCGACATCTGCAGGTAGCGTCCGCTCCTGATTAAATCTTCACGGGTGACACCCATCATCCACCTCCGATTGTTAAGCCCAAGTTGATCCATCATCTTTAATTGGTTCAGCACCATAATACTCTAACTCATGGTACACCCGATCTTCACAGCTGTTGCAATTCCTGTCCCACCACATATAAAGCCACCGACGGTCCATCGTGTCGTAATATTTACACATCATGGAACGCTCGGCGGGATTAAAATAAATCCAGTCGTTAAAATTATCCATGTACTTCGGGTTGAGTAACTCAAGCCGGTTGTTCGTCCTGTCCTCTTGTTCGGCGTAGAGGTTCCTGAACCCCAGCATAGTCTTCCAAGTTGACGGCGAATGCTTGGTACAATACCAATCAATATCGCCGTTCTCGAGCCTCGGTTGTTCTGGTGCGAATAATTCCTTGAGTTGCATGGTGTTAACCACGTCCCGAAGCATGCCTTCCGGACTCTGCCCACCGATAACCATCGGGCTAATTCTGGTAGTCATGTAGTCAATGATCTTATTTAAGACCTCGACTTTGTAAAGAACGCAAGCTGTGTGGATTGTTCCGCCCGGCTGTGACTGGCCCGAAATGAAATCGCACCCAGACTCCCACAGCATGTCTCGAACTTCTTCCAGTCCTTCTGGGCGTTCGAAGATACAGTCCGCGTTTGTGCAGTAGACATATTTGATATTCGGGAAAGCGTTAATAATGGCTAACGCATATTTCACGTTCCAGAACCAACCAATCCTCTTGTCGGCGTCGTACGTCTTGTGCTTCATAACGAAGCTGTGCGCCAAGAGCGTATGAATTGGCCGGGGCAACTTCGCACAGATAACTTCCCATGCGTCGAGGTTCTCCCAAACATAACTGTAGTTATCATAGGACAGAACAACGTATGCTCCAGTATTGCGGTACGATGTAAGCGTAGCCTTCATCCACCCCAAGTGGCCAGCCCAACCCGTGACAATTACCGCCATGTCTTTGTTGAACGGAGCATCGTTCTGGTTCATAAAGGCGTCTCCCCAAGAATATGGAGAATGGCGCCTGTCGTCTGAGCCTGTGCCGAAGTGGGCAAAATTAAACTTCTTTTGCCCCGTTAATATTTGATCCAACTCTTTAATTTCATCCATGATTTCTACTCCTGAAAGTATGGCCGATGTTTCGGTTTTACTCGGCAAATCGTTAACCCGACGTCCATGGCTACACCATACGTCAAAGTTAGAGTATCAAACCTAGCATCGGCTTCAAGTTCTTGACGAAGTTTATACACATCCCCGCACGCGTTATCCGGAGAAAGATACTTCTCACTTGGCGGATATGTGTCGTGGAGAAGGATGTACCCATTATCTATGGTCACGTCCACAGCATTGAAGAAGTCCTTCCTAGCCTGCTCATAGGTGTGGTCTCCGTCTATGAATGTGAGGGCTAAGAAATCCTGGCCGATATGCTTTTTAAAGAGATCGTCAGAAGGCCCCATAAAAAAATAAGACTTGTTGTATTTATGGAGCACATTGCGTTCCTTAAAGTCCAATGCCGATGGATACATATAGCCGGGGATGGACGTTGGATTGATAATCTTATCATGGGCGATGTCACAATGATAGATCCGCCGGTCATATTTGCGAGCGACGTGCGAGAGGTAGATCGAACTCTCTCCACATCCGACCTCAGCAATACTCCCTGCTGGAAGGCAAGACAATACCATGTCCGCCCATATCCCAACTATGCCCATCCTGTGCCACTTGTCTTTTTTGGAATGGAACAAATCAGGGCTTACCCAATCCGCGATGAAGTCGAACGTATCTTGAGATCCTTTGTGCATATTACCACTCCAACCATTTAGGATTGTTAACGTACCAATCGATTGTTTTCTCCAAACTTGTCTCAAACGTCTTTGGCGGTTCCCAACCGATAGACTTCATTAACCCGCCGTCAAGGGCATATCGAAGATCGTGTCCGGGCCGAGAAGAGTGGAAGTCCACCATCTCGAATTTAAGAACCCTGCCAAGAACTTTGGCGATGAACTGGGCCATCTGAAGATTGTCAACTTCCTTCTCCCCGACAATATGAAAGACTTTCAAAGGTACGTGCTCTTTCTCCATCAAGAAAGTCAAGGCTGAAGCTACATTCCTGCAGTGGATGTAGAACCTTGAACCGGCCTTTGTCTTTTCCGCATTGCTGTGGATTGTGACCCTCTCGCCCTTAAGCACCTTCTTAATAATCATAGGAATGAACTTCTCCGGGTGTTGCCTTTCCCCAAAGCAATTCATCGTCCTTGTAATGACGATAGGAAGCTTGTAGGTGTTAGCATACGCAAGAGCTAACTGCTCGCCCCCCGCTTTCGTCGCAGAGTAGGGGTTCGTTGCGTTGTACCTATCCCACTCTTTGTAAGCTACCCCTTCAGGGGCCGGGCCGAAGACTTCATCCGTTGAGAAGTAAAAGATTTCTTTTACGTTCTTCAGCGTCCTACAGAATTCCAACAGGTGGAACGTCCCAACCACGTTAGCCATAACGAAGGCTTCCGGGTTTGAGATCGAGTTGTCCACGTGCGTCTCCGCGCCCAAGTGGAGAACGTAATCAACCTCTCCAAGCTCTTGTGCCACTCCGGGGGATATAGGTCTAGAGAAATCTGCTGCGAAGGTCGTTAACCTTCCGCTCTGGAGGTACCCAAGATCTCTCAAACGATTGTACCCGTTCGAGGCGTAGGTTAACTTATCCATGCAGATAATATCCCACTTTGTGGTCTTAAAAATGTGCTCAACGACGTGGTGTCCGATGAACCCACATGCTCCGGTAATTAATACTTTCATAGCACTCCTTTCGTTTTTAACCTTCTTTGTCCACGTCCCACCACTTCTTCATACCGACAGTCATGGATGGAAATTTAAAATACGTTCCGTACATATACCACTTGTTCAGAATCGGGTTGGTAGATATCTCTTCTTTAATTGAAGGGTGGTTACCCTTGACCATCCAATCAACCTGGTCTCTGGCGTAAGACCCGCCCTCGATGCAGAGAATAGCGCGGTCAGCGAGCTTAGGATTCCAGAGCTCTAAGATATCGTGAACGACCTTGCCGGTGTTACTGATATCGACATGAAGAAACTCAAGCGACTTGTCAGCGTAATTTTCATGGACTTTATAGGCATCGCCCTTCCTAATCTCGACGAACGAGTCAACCTCATTATCCTTCATTAATTTTTGAACATCTTCCTGTGACCCATGCTTATAAGGGTAATCCTCGAACAGATCGTAAGCGTGGAAGAAGCTTCTAACGCCATAGATTAACGACTCGTCCCTAACGCCCTGCGCAATGTGCAGGGTGCTATATCCGTCCAGCACACCAAGCTCAACGCAATTTACCGGCCTCAAGTTGACCATGTAATTGCGAAGCAGCTGTCCAAAACCATTTTCTATATAACTGGATCTCATTTTAAAATTACCTCCATCCATTTTTCTGGTCTGAATTCGTTATAAGCGCGGGCCTTCGCCAAACTACCCATGCGCTGGAGATCAGTAGAAGTCAATCCTTTAACGAATCCCGTCCACTGTTTGTCTGGAGTTAAGAACCCACAACCTTCTTCTGTCATAGGTTCTAGTTGCATTATTCTATCTTTCGCTCCTCCACTCCACAAGTCGGCCATACAAGGAAGACCAGTAGCCATTGCCTCAAGAATAACCCTCGGGCCCATGTCTGTGTATCCATATGGAAGTGAATACCAGTACAGGTTCCCAGTTGCTAAGAATTGCGCGATTACTTTAGGGTCTGCTGTTCTTGATGCTTTCCCGAACCTTGGGACGACGTCCATGAAAGACGGCCCCGGAAGCATGAAGATCGACAGGTCTGAACGGCAATCCAACATCCCTTGAATCTCAGCCTTGCAATCGTCAATGGAGAAACGGTCATTAATAAACTTGGTGTCTCCTTGCGAGTTGTGCCGAACAATTCTAACGCCATTGCCATAATCCGGCACAACGGCGAGGAAGGGCTCGAGAATTGTGCAAGGTGGGAGAACCTTGGTTTTTCCTTGAGCTGCCGGATAGACCTTTAAAAGTTCCTGCTCCTGCATTGAGCACAAGAAAAGATATTGATCCCAGCCTTGAGTCCAAGGCAATTTACCGACCTCGCCCCGGCGGTAGTTGAGCATCATAATTTTCTTCTCAGCGTTAACCTCGGAGAAGATTTCGGCAACAGCGTCGGTCTTGAACTCCCAGACAAAGTCGTCCGCATAGACAAGCATAACGTCGCAGGCTTCTTTAATAGCGCCATACCCTAGGGCCACGTCAACACCCTTGAGCTCGCCTGCAAGTGCTGCCTTAAACTCTGTTGAACCCACCGCATTTCTAAACGGAATAAACTGGACACGATGCCCGGCGTCCAAAAGGAACTTCATGATTGTGGTAACTGAACGAGCGCAACCGCCCCACCCTTTCGCAGTGGAGACGATCTTAATGAACTTGACCCCTCTTGGAGTTTCAGTCATATACCCTGACGTTAAAATTGGGGCCTTAGTCTCGTTCAATACAGCCACTTGCTCTCCCTGATTCTCAGGAATGTGCACCATCTCTTTTCCCTTCTTCTCATCCTTAGCTTCAATACCTTTACGGATCCAAAGATGACAACGATGTCCACCTCTGAAGGGCCCTTCAAAGTCTGGCACAAGAAACTGAGCCTGATACTTCCTTGCCCATTCCCGACCAGCGTCATGGACGATAACGAAGTTGGCAAACATAGAGGCCACCTCGGTGGAGACGTCCCTTGCTAAGTCTCCCGCCGGGCCGTCTACGAAAGCTAGACCGTATATTACCCTTTGCTTCTTGGTGTCCTCCATTACAAACTTTCTACCGTCCCAAAGCTGAATATCACACTTGGGCATAATCTCTTTAATTTTATTAATCCACCCGTCTTTAGTTTCAAAGGTGGTGGTTTTCACGCCTAGATCGTTAAAAAGCAACGTAGACAATCCGGCCCCGAACTCTAAGACGCTCTTGATTTTATATTTCAAAATTGTCCCGGAGATAAAAGCCCAGTCGCGATCGGTAAGAGATCCTCCACCGAACGCGAGTCCGTGAGTGTTGACCGGCGAGATTTCTGGAATCAAAGCTGGTTCTGTGCTCACGACCGGCTTAGGAGGAGTCGGCACGATATTCTTGAAACGTTTAGGCTTGGCGGAAAAAACTCCGCGAGTTAACCGGCCACCTTTATAATAACCTTTAATAGCGCGAGTAATGTCCTCGGACTCAATAATATCGGCACACTTGGGAATCTTCTTCTCCGCTGTATCTTCGCGGATAACCAAGTTGGTGCAAGCGTCAATAGAACAGTGCCAGCAGGCCGTAACCGCGCAAGGCAACATACCGTCGTTGCTCAGGTAGGCGTGTCCCGCATAACGTGTAAAGCTGACTGGTTCTCTGGCCCCTGCAATAACAACACACGGCTTGTTAAGGCCACCCATAAGGTGCATATGGAAACTGACCAATCCGATCGAACCTTCGGAATTAAGGAAGAGTTTGAAGAGGTCTCGAATGCCATTATCTCTACTTTGGGTTTTGCCGACGTAGTCGATAACATGTGGTCCTTTCAGGCGCGGGGCGTTGTCTTCGGCCGTACCAATCTGGACAAACGTGATATCCGGATTCTGGTCAACAACCTCTTGCCACTTATTGTGTGGGTACATTTTACAACCCCATCCCTTTTCGCCGGTGGTGGAAATAATCCAATAAGGTCTGTCAATAACTGGAGGAGCATCCCACTCTTCTTGAGTGAAATAGACATCCGGACGTGAATCGCCTTGAGGGATTGTAACGCCCAGCTTCTCTTCCATCGACATGCGAAAAGCATTAGTCATATGCCAGTCAAGACTGTTGCTCTTGTTGGTTAATTTGCTGGGCCCAATCTCGACTGTATTCTCTGGAGTAGCTAGAAGAGTCCTGTCGAGGTTCGGATTGTGGTCGAAAATGTGCATGGCCGTTGCCACCACATTAACCCGAACGTCCGGGAACGCCTTTTTGAAATCTCGCACACCGCAAGTGAAAGTAAGCATATCCCCAATTCTTTGACGATTCTTAAACACCACCTCTTTGGGCAAGACGTGGACTTTTCCGTTCCCTCCGGAGATTCCAAGTTCTGTCTGTGCGACGTGTAAAAGCTCCCGCATCTCCTCCTTGTTTTCAGTCTCCCCATGCACGTGCGTAGTCCCGTCCATGATCGACCTAGTTACTAACAAATGCGTATGGTGCGCCATGTTCTTGTCGCCCCACTCCTTCATTTCTCTTTTGCAGATTGGACAGTTATCGTAACTCATTACCACCCCCCTTTTATTGTGTCGCAGATGTAGTGAACGTCTTCTTCGCTCACGTGCATCCCGATGGGAATGGACAGGTAACTGTTCTCTATCTCATTCATCACCGGCAAATCAGCACGCTTGCCTCCGAATATTTTGTACAGATCGTTTCTTGCTTGGACAATGTGGCAATCAATGTCCGCCTCAAAAAGCATCTTGGCGAAGTCGTCGCGTTTCTCAACTAAAACTGTTGCGAGCCACATAACATTACCTTGACCTTCTCTTGCGATTAATCTAATCCCACCGACGTTGTGTAGCAGTCTACGGTAAAGATTAAACAACTTGTACCGATGATCCATGGCCACGTCATAGTGATCAAGCCCAACAAGACCCATAACGGCATTGACATCGTTCATATGTTTCTTAGACCCTAGAATCTCAATGTCGTATGTCATCTTTCGCTCTTTATAGTTCATGGGATTGTTCGGCATTTTCTTGTTGCGATCGATCCCGAACCATCGGAGCAATTTTGCTTTATGGGCATCCTCTTCACTTCCACACACCAGCATCCCGCCGTCAACTGTGGTTAAATGCTTGATTGCCTGGAAAGAACAGCATGTGAAGTCACCGTTGAAGATCCCTAGTGCTTGCGCTGCGTCCGAGATGACCGGAACAGGAACCGGCACGTCGCCATCTGACGTGTGAATCATCCCCACATCGGCCTTGACGCCCCCGAGGTGCACCTGCACCACAGCCCGTGTCCTCTCAGTGATTTTTGCTCGAACATCGATAGGGTCAATACAGAGGGTATTCCTGAGAACATCCGCCCAGACAATCTTGACTCCCAGCTTTAATAACGGCAAGTTAGTGGCCGTGCACGTGAGCGGGGTGGTGATCACCTCATCACCCGGCTTTAAACCCGCGAGCTCATACGCAAGCTCAAGTGCGGCCGTGCCGGAATTGACGCTAGTAGCGTTTGTCAACCCGAACCCTTTGGCAAACTTCCTCTCGAACTCATCGACCTTAGGACCTTGTGTGATATTCTTTTCACCCAGAATATCGTACACGGCTTCACGGACGTCTTTTGGTACATACGGACTAAATAAATTAATCACGTCTCTGCCTCCATTTTGATGCTGGTTATGTTTTAACTATCACGCCACCGATGACTTGATAGGGTTGCAAATTATTATGTGGCTGTCCACCGCCGGTACCGCCATCAGTGGTACCCGTGTTAGGACCATCCCTTGGGGCAGAAGTACCTTCCCCAGAGAACCCGTTGACGAAGTTAATGGCCGCCGTGAAATTATGGGTATGTTGAGGCAACTCGCCGACCGTCAAGGTATGATACTTCTCACCGCCGAACTGACCGGGCGCCAAGAACTCTGTAGTACCATCCGCACCGATCAACACCTTGCCCTTGCCATTAGGAAGATTAAAGGTCGTTGTTCCATCCCCTGGACCATACGAAGTTCCAATGACGCCGAACAGAGCTGAATAAGTAGTCCTGCTAACAGCCGATCCATCACCAAGAATATATCCGGTCGGAACGTTACTTGACAGACCGCCCCACGGAAGTATTGCACCCGTCGGCACACCACCGGCCTGACCACCAATACCGACTGCCCAACTTGTAGGCGAAGTAGTTGGATTGTTCCCTGCGTTATTATCGACCAAAGAATTATAAACAATCCCACTGACCTTTGCGATACCGCCCACAAAGTAAGTCGTACTGGGATCCCACTCGCATATACCTTCCTGAAAGATATACGCCAACTGACGGAAAGCCAAAAGGAACAAGCTGTTCATGTCCTCAAGCGGTGGGTCATAATTACCGATGATCGAAGCTCCCCATCCGTTTAAAAAAGCTGCGAGGGATTGTATCGCCACCGGATCCTGAGAGAATGTTTGGGGCGGGTTAGCCTTTGATCCGAAGATCCCAAAATCCCCTGACGGACCAGCTGACCCGAATTGCTTTTGAAATACCCTGACTATTTTTGCCATAAAATCTCCTTATTAAGTGGCGCTACTGCTTGAGCTAGAGCTAGAGCTTCTACAAGAACTGCTACTGCAACTGCTCGAAGAAGACCTAGATGAGCATGAGCTCGAACTGCTCGACCGGCAACTCGAACTGGATGAACAGCTGGACGAAGAAAGTGAATCAACAGTTATGCTAAGACCAACACCCATCGGCTTTGGCAGGATCCCGAGAAACTCAGCGATCTCCAATATCCGACGATACGCATTGTCAGCGTGGTATACGACGGTCATGTTCTTATTATCGAGAATCGTAATGTTAGTCCCGAACGCCGCAAAGAAAGCATTAGCCAGATCAGCTAAACTCGTAAAGGTGTTGTTTTGGATTATCTTGATTTGGATGCACGCATTCATCTCGAAGTCTGTCATCCGCAATGTCGAATTAGAAAGGTACCTAAGCCACACGCTCTGCGGATAAATGGTACTGAGATATCGCCCGAACCCCGGCCTTGGTGCAGGGTCGTTGTATCGAACAAAAGAAAAGAAGGTGTGCTGTAAGTCAAGACCATACACTAATCGGTTCACTCCAACTATCCGCCCGAGGATATCCAACTGTGGCCCAATAGCCACATCGAGATCAAAGCACCGCGCCAACTCAACTGGAAGCCCATCACACAAAGCCTGATTTGCCATGAGCCCAATCGTCTGCTGTGCCTTAGGTTTTATCCTATACTGGATGATCAGCAGTTTTTGGTAGTAAGATAGAATCGACGTTATATCCATATTCCCTCTTTAGAAAATAGTTATGTTACCGGGCGCTAAAAGGAACTTGTTCGTCTTAACCGTCGGCGTCACAGAATCGAACCATGTAAAGTTATCCGTCGACACCTGACATGCCGAAACGAGCAAGGTCGGGTCGATGGTGTGTATCAATGATATGACCGTCGTGGTATCTGCTGTCTCAAAAATTGAAAATATGTAATCAGATACAAGACTGTTGATGATTAAATTGTTGTCTATCGTTCCGCCAATAAGCGAAGTCAAATGAAACTTGATGTAGAGATTTTGTAAAACGACACGATCAAAAGCAACCGTGAACGTGGATCCATCCGGAAGGGTGATCGGGCTAGTCGTCGCCCCAAACATGCCACAACCCATACTGCGGTAATTATAAATCATTCGAGCCACATCGACCGTACCACCGCCATCAACGATGACCCAGATCGAATGGCCGGGCACGCCATCGCCATTGACACTACCCGATATGTTCTCATAGACCACAGCCTGATTCATCCCCGTGACAGTGAGCAATCCACCGATCAGCCCATTTAATTCACCCTGAGCCGGTAACCCGACAGAACTCTGTCTGCGTTGACGAAACTGTGCGTCCGTCTCCTGATCAACGCCCGTCTGATAAGCTGCCAAAGGATTGTTGACGCTGTTGACACCCAGGAAAACTGTCACCGGAATATTTAATGTATTGGCAAGGCACTGAACAGCGCCGATATTAACTGACTGAAAATTTAAGGTATTGTTTCCCTTTATCAAAGAAGCGCTCACGATTAACTGATACTGGTTACCCGTAGCGTCCTGTATGGTGTACGGCGATGACGTATCCTGACCGGGCAAATTAATCGCCTGATTAGTGTTGATCAACACAGCAACCTGTGTATAAGTACCGCCCTGCCGTGTGATCCCGCAAAGCTGACTGACCGCATCGAGATCGATCCCCACAGCCTGATCAGGATCCTTGGAGTTATAAATCTGAACAAGCAACTCCAAAACATTCTGTTTGGCTAACGCAAAAATATTAATCCACTGGCCATCCGGACTGTTTTGATTGACGTTAACATCAGCTCCGTAGATCTGCAGAAGCCCCGGAACAGTCGGCGTCCCATTGACCAAGTCATTCCAGATATCCGAAAAGCTCTGTATCTGGATTCCATTTCCATCTATCTGATTGACAGCCATTAAATCACCTCCACGATCTGCGTTTGATTTTTTGAGAAAATCGTATTGATATCATACGTTATCGTTAAATGCCGATTGATGACATTCGCATTTATTGAATTAACTTTGGTAACCCCATAGGACTGAAGAATAGTCCCACGCACGGTAAGTTGAATTTGTTGCTGTGTCGACTTAGTGCCAAGAATCGTCAACCAGTCAATACCAGCGCTCGGCGCGAACCAGCAATCCTTTAAAAATGAAAGGATACGAGTCTTAACGTCGAGAGCGATAGCATTGTCCTGTATCGCATAAGACTGTTTTCCAAAACCAAAATTCCAATCGCCTATACCGTCGAGTGATCTGAATATCATATTTTTATTATCCAGTTAACCATTAATCCCGGTTGTACGTTGTTATGAGGAACATCGCCACCCGCAGGATATGTCGTCCCTGTCTGTGGATCCCTTGGTGAAGTCGTGCTGTTACCACTGAACCCCTTGACATAATCCCAGCTCGGGAAAGGGTGCGTGTGACTTGGCATTTCCAGTATGCTTAACTGATGCGCCTCTTCGCCGACCTTCCCACCAAGCACATCACGAAGAGGTGTATAAACCGGCGTGAGAGGACCACCGTCCACACCGCCGATATTATTCAATCCAACTGGTACCCGACCGCGCATGTCCGGCAAATTAAAAAATAAACCGGATCCGCCATAAACATATCCAATGGCCGCAAAGAGTGCGGGGTACGATGTTATAAGAACAGACTGACCATAACACCAAAGCCAACCTGATGGAAGAGTAATACCAAAATAAGGTTGACCGAACCCAGACTGAGGAAGCCTCTGCCCGGTGGAATCGATGATCGAAGCAAACAAGCTAGTGAACTTGGCAATCGTTTGTCCAATAGCGGTCACGATGCCATCAATGGCGTAATTCAATATCGGAGTAGCCACAGAGTTCAATCCTACCAAAGCCACCGCATCACTCAAATCATGCAGCCGTTCAGAATTAGGCGGGCTCGATGTGCTCCCCTGCTCCAACCACAAATCAATATCCCGATCACAGAACATCAACAAGCATGTGTCACCAGCGAAAATAGGATAAGTGGTGTACCCTCCGCCCCCGCCCAACACGATCACAGGGACCCGGACCAATACCGGATAGTCAATGATCACGTCCGTATACGTGTTCTCGCTGGTAGCGTTCCTTTGTTTAAGAGTCTTCTTATAATTAAAAGCCACGGTGCACGTGGCCGTTATTGGGTCGAAAGTAATGATCGTCCCGATGGCATGGCAATTCAATTCCCGCTTCACTTCGTTCTTAATCATGTTAAGCAGGTATCGAAGATCGCTTTGGTTTAGCTGTAATATAGAAGGTGTCGTACTCATGTGGCTGCCGGTAATCCTATCTGTGGTATTAATTGAGCATTTTTCTGAAAGCTAAACAACGACACGTTACTCTGACACTTGCCACCAATCGCATCCGAGATCGTTCCAAAATGATTAACCCCAACAATTTTATAAACCCCGTTGTACAAAGTCTCCGTGGCCGTAACAAGACTAATCTGCTGACCAACAGCCAAGGTGGGCTCGAACAGCATCTCCACGATGACCCACGTCTGCGACCGCTTGGGTGCGCCCAGCAACCCCGTGTCCGAGTTAATCGTCCCGACAGCACCAGTGAACGCATCCTCATCGGACATGATATTGAGAAGACCGTTATCTATAAAACAAGAGCTTTGCGTTTCATCAGTTAATATCGGCCATGAGTAATCGTTGATAGAACGATTGTATTGAACCTCGTTGTACTTATGGATATACCCCGGAGTGACCGTCTGACCGGCCGGACAAGAGTTGACAACGTCCTTGACCAACTGATTAATGACATCCTGTTTATTTACCTGACCATTCCAAGTTTTATTAGTGAACGCATTGACCATCGCAAATCCATAATCAAACGCCTCAATCTCGGTGATGAAATTGTTCTGACCCTGCATACGGTAAGACGTGCACCACTTAATGTTGCCGTCAAAGATAATAGGTAAAGGATTAGCGTAACCGGCCCTAAGCGTCACACGCCTCATGGTAAATTTATTTGTCTGATCCTTAAACAGCTGGTTCCGTGTCGTCTCCGCCAAGTTATAAATCTGAAAAGAGCCCGTGTTAGCCGTTGCCAATGCCGCCCTTTTGATATTGAAAGTCAATGTGAAGGGGTTTTTAATAACAACAGCCTTCGCTGGATCCCCAGTATTAATAAAAGAAGTAAACGACGTCAACGGTGACGGTATCTGCGGGATATAATTTGTTAAACTATTGATTTGATTGAGGGCATTGTTCTTAAAATTATTTACAAAAGAGATAGGAATTATAGTCGAACCCTCGATGCTGGTAAGCAATCCCGCGACCTGACCGCTGATCTGGCTCTCTAAATTACTGATCAGTGCGGCCGGGATCCCCAAAGTGCTCTGCAAGCTCTTAACTAAACTAATGAGCGAAGTCATCTGACTTTGAATGCCGGTGAGGATCCCACTTAATGCGCCAAGGTTTAAACCAGATATGGTCTGTATCTTGTTAAGCAACGTCGACACCTGTGTCGCCTGTGTCTTGAGTGAATCGACAAAGGTATTACCCGACGAGAAAGTCTGGATATAACTCGCCGGATAAATAGTCAACTCATACTGTCGCCCGAACTTAACGGCCATGTTTACCCCAAAGTAGTTTCAACCAATGCCACGTCGCTTGGACTCAACGTGTAAAGGGTCGCCCTGCCATTTTGAAAATCGTTTATAAACACCGGCTCGTACAGATCCTTCATCAGACATGCCAAGCCAAAAGGAATAAGATTCCTGATCGCCCGTAGCATATTGGTCGAATTGACCATGCGTTTATTGTTGACCGAATACGCACCATAGGTAAAGCTGTAAAACCACCCCGACTGATTATACGAATACCGCAAAGAAAGATTAAGGTTCTGCCCACTCTCCAATTTAAGGATCATCGTCTGCAGAGGACTGTTTGTAATGATATCGACCTGTATCATATATTTGCTCCATTAAATTGAACGGGTATCAAAGTAGATGCAGCGCTTACCAATGTTGTAGACGGTACCGCCAGCCCGCTTGTTATCCCACTATTATCCGGCGTTTCTTGAAGCGTTTGTAAAGGCTGTCCCACGAGCGTGCTTAAGTCAGCGCCAGTGGACGTGAGCGAAAGGGTGTTGGCGAACCTGATCGCTTTAAAGGTGACGGTGAAATCGCTTATGATCCTTGTTTGCTCGTCCTGCTTGACCCTAACATTCTCGATGGCCATGTTCTGCAGGATCCCCCAAGGCGTCTCCACTTCGCACAGTTGGCGAGAGAGCCATAGGTTATAAAAATACTGAAAGGCGTTCTGCTGTTTATTTGCTGTCGTACTCACGCCCGAGAAAAGGCTGTAAATATTTTGAGCCTGATTAACGACCGCCGCAACGCTGGACGTCACGGCCGCAATGCTGTTATAAACCTGTGTCGCCTGAATCGAAAACTTAGGGGCAAGGCCCAGGACCGTGCCGAAGCTCTGTGCTTCGGTTAAAATATTAAGAAAGAAATTGCTAAAATTATTAGACAACTCCCCGACATACCCCGAGAGCATGAACTTCTCCGGTCGCAACGCAATGTGATCCTGAATGGCCGAATTGTTCTCCGTGTAGTGATCAGTGATATCAGAATCCAATGAGAACTCTTCTGTCCCAATGAGATCGAATATAAAACCTGATACGCCGATCAAAGAAGGGTTATCCGTCGGCCTAACTATAAACTGGCTAGTGACATTGCTAACCAATGCCGGTAGTGTACTGACGTTGCTTTGAACATTAGTGCTTATCGGGGAATCAGCCATTATACACTTCCTATCGGACTGCTGTTGACCACATCGTTGTAGTCTTTGTCCAGTTGTTCCTTAGTGGTCGTAACCTTCGTATGAGGATCGCTCGTTTGAATCGTATTTTTAACGCTCACATGAACCTTGGCTGAATTGGGATTAAAATAAGGATCCTGCCCATGCATGCTTTTTTCCGGTAAATATGGGGAAGGTAAATTAGCGTCAGAGAAAAGTGCTTTAAGGTCTTTCCAATCCTCGGCAAGAAGCTTCCCAGGATGAGCGATCCCATCCATCATGGCCGCAATGAGCCCTAACTCCTTCTTGAATAAATCAGACTTTAATAAATTCTGATCTAAACTAATGCCGATCTCCTCGAATCCTTTGAAGACGGGCTCCAATGCCACACCAATCTGCGCCCACGTCACAGCCAAGTCATGCCCGAGCCGGGCATTGATCGCATGGTACCTAGCCATCTCCGCCAAACTAGCTGCGCTCAAAGCCTCATTGTCTTTCTCTTTAGCCAACTCCTCATTAGACATCGCCCAGATATTAAGCATCTCGGTACTCATGCCCAACTGCTCCGTGAACCACCGCTGTTGATCAACGCTCATCCCGTGCAAGCGATCATGGAGCATTTTTAATAAAGCAAACTTATCTGTAACGTGCGTGGGATCCAACCCTAACATCGCCCAAACATTTGAGCCCTCTCCGGTAAACTTCATCCTAAAGACTTCATCCTGCAACGTACCAATGGATGCCGCTATCGTCCCGGCAGATACACCCGCCTGATCGGCCATAGCGTTCCACTTTTGAATCTCCTGCGTTGACTGGCCGGTCTGCAAGCCGAAATTATTGATCCCCAGAGCCATATCATCGGCCAGACCAACAAGCTTCTTGGCGCCCTCGTACACCGCACCAAAGCCCGTGGCCGCAATGATGCTCGACATGTTAAGCTCAGTGACAGCCTTGCCGAAGTCCTTGAGCTTCATCGTGTCGGCCTTAAATCCAAGTTCGAATAACAGTTCGCCTATTTTCATTTGGTTTCCTTGTTCATGAAGAAAAACTCCTCTTCATAGTCTATAAGGAATTTCTCGTACTCTAACATCACGATCACATGCATCGAATCCTGATTTAATATCGACTCCGGTGATCCGTACCCACACTTGCTAAGCTTGGTCGCTATGATCAAAGCCTCGTAATCTTCGTCTACTTGGACGTCTGGTCTTCTACTTTTTTTAGTAGGCGAATGTTTGGAAATAGTGATTCGAGGCTTTTGCGAAAAGGGGTTAGGTTGTAAACCATCACCTCCTTGAAGATCTCCAAAAAATCCTCGGCTACTGTTTCGTCATTAAACAAATTAGGCTCAACCTTTTTATTGTTATAAAGCACTCGCCCGCCCATGCACTCCCAGATTGAATCCTCGATATCCTGTGAAGACATCAAGGTGAGTATCCCGTTCTTAGCCGTGTTAATGGCATCGTCGGTCAGCTCGAGATTAAACACCTCGCCAATCGAATGGCCTTCTTTAAGGCCAAGCTTCAAATTAACGTCTTTTAATTCTTTGAGAATGGTCTTAAAAAGTTTGTGACCAGTTACGAAAGGCGACCTAGTTATATCGAGGGTCGCACCACTCTTCAGTGTCATTTTCATCGTGCCACCCCGATCAAATTGGAAACATCATTGGACTTACTCATTGCGTTGTCCTCCGTTTTTTTATGCAGTTGTTAAGATTCCCTCCCTAGCCGATAGACCTCGGGGCATTGGAGAAGTGTAAATTCCAAATTGCGATTGCCTGTTCCGTATCACCTTCGGTATTCTCTTTAGCGTTGATGTTCCTTTTGAAAGCACCGCCAGAGAGAGTGTAGATATCCTGCTTGATCCCACCATTACCATCGCCGATGTTCTTAATGAACTCGCCGGTTAGCAAAGCAAAGGCCGCAGGGTTTTGCTGGAACAAGGACAGAAGGTTAGTCAAGAACATATCGTCTGCCCCGCCCCTCAATAACCGCAAGGTAAACGTGCACTGCCGTCCTTGGTTATCGAAACCATAGATCGAATTGCCGTCCTTACCCGTTTTGATCTTGACCAAGTCGTTTGGGAAATCCAACACAGCGGTATCCCCATCGCCAAAATCGACAAGGGTGCGACCGTTGATCTGTATTGTATCGTCGCCTGTTAAACTGATAATCATGCTATCCTCCTTTTAAAATCCACGTTACGGATTGATGTTGATGACAATGCTCGAGCTATGTATCGCCCCAGCTTCCTTGATAGCGATCTGAACCAGCGGTGATTTCCTTGCTGTCCTGTTGACCGGAAGCTGTTGATTAACCGGAGCACTGTAAATATAATATCCTTTTTGAAGGACGTTATTAATCAAATCCGCTTGAACCCCGAAATACTCCGGAGAATTCCAAGACCCCGGTGCGATGTACCCGTTGTTAACAGCCTGATCGCACACCTGACGATACACAGACTTGAGGTAGGACATGCCCGGCTCTGTCTGCGGAATCTTAGTGCCGACCTGCAGTAGAGCGTTAAATCCGTTGACCTTGATCTGGCTGACGAACCAAATGAGATTATAAATCTCATCGAAGAACTTGTTCGCCCCGTTTGAAACGTAAGCCGAGATCCCCGCGAAGTCGGTATAAAGATCCACGCCCGCTGTCTCGCACTGATTGTAAATGGTCTGAGTGATCCCTTCATCGGGAGTGATCCCGATCAACTGTTTCAAGTTCATGGTGATCGCCGTATTGTTCCCCGTGAAATCAACCGACATGCCACGCCCTGCGGCCGCTGCCGCTTGCAAACGAGCATCCAGAGAAGCCGTACTGCGATAAATACAGCGTGTAGAATTGTCCGTGGCGTTCTTAATATCGGTGAATGGACCGGCGATATCAGAACCTGTTGAAGAAGGCAAGAAGAGAATCTTGTCTTGGAACCCTGCCACGATGGTCGCCAGAGCAAGCATAAGCCCGGACGTGGGATAACTGTTGCTGATGATCCCACAGAAGAACACAAGCGGAGCGCAACGTGTAATTGCGTTTGCCAAAGTCTCGGCATTAAGCATAGGGAAGATAATAAGGTTCCCACCCCCGGCCAAAATGTTCGGCTGTTGACTAAACACAGCGATGGCCTGTAAGTAAGCCTCAGATCCTGATCCCCAATCTTCGGCAACGGCGGCCGGAGAAACGTAAGACTGGAATGCGCCATATGCGCCTCCCGCAATAGGAACCTCGGACGTGAACAAAGCCACGTTGTTGATATTATAATTTCCTAACCCCACCGGGGTTTGAATGACTGACACATCAATGACATTCACTATATCGAGCATTTAACTCCTCCTTACGTTTGAGGATACACAGTTGGATCCTTACTGGGTATCACGAAGACTACATCTAAATCTGGTTGACCATCATTGACCCTTACCTCAACACTATGCGAGTCCAAGAATTGAGCGACCTTAACTTTATTGTACCAGGACATGACCTTGACCTCGAGATCGAACCTGTACAAACGAGCAGTCCCTTCTACCTCATTAACAGGGATGATGTTGACGTTCCTAAATATTTTAAAACTGTTTGCTTCCTGTATCTGCTGAGAGTAGATGGAATGAAGAGCCATGACCGCTTCCTCTTTCCTCTGCAAAGCATCCAAGTTCCTCGAATAAAGCCCGATGGATATATCCTCGAGCATGTTCGAGTCCTGCTCCTCATTAGCACCATCGATGGTGGGTACCATTAAATTTCTGGAAGAGATGACCTTTGGAGATCCTTTGTACTCGATATAAATAAACAGACCGGCCTTAGGCGGGATGCGGAATTTCTGATTATAGATGACAACACGATCACTATCGAGTCCAAGCTCTTCAATAAGAATAAGCCGTATCAAATCCAAAGTCAGATACGCCGTGGTAGAGTTAGGATTCTCTGATGTGTTAAGTCTCATCTTCGTAGTCCTCTAGCAAGTCGTACTCCCGATAGCCATACTCGCTCTGATGCATCTCGGCCATGATCCGGTATTTAACATCCCTGATCAATACGATATCATCGAGATTGAGCCGAGGCTCGGGTAGTACATGGAGCTTACTCCACTTCCAACTGCGCTCGCCCTCCGGCTTAATAGCCAGCTGACGTTGAGTAAACGCCTGTCGAACACCTTGCGTGAGGATACAGATTTTCTTCTCTTTGAGATACCCTGAGTCATTACGCTTCTTGACAATCTCTATTTTAATGCTTTGAAAGAACGTCATGACGCCAGACGATAAGTCCGGCAAATCAGTCGTATCATTAACGTTTCTTTTGTTAGCACGATCTATCTTCATCTTGATACCACCCTGCTAGAAATTGACTGTCGTAACTGACCCGTATCTATAAGATGAGAAGGTGCGCCACCCGCCCTGCCGTAGCCACCTATCTCCGTGGATCCCTTTTTCAAGGAAGGCCACGTTCCGTATCCTGACGTAGGAAAAGCCTGATGCACTATGCTCTCTCCAATCGCCGCAAGCTTTTCGTAAGCTATGGTGATATTGGAAGTCTCAAGCCCTTTTAAAATCAACTGTCCGACCCTAGCCATCATCCCCGGCATTTTGGTCGTAAGCGGAACCTCAAGGAATGACCGGCGCGGTATCCTCCGCTTCGGACTTCCCTTCTCATGGATAAGACCCAGATCCGCATTAGATAAATCAGAGTCCTTCTGAACCACTGGGACTTTTTGCTTCCCTGATTTACCGCCGACAGCTTCCTTCTTAATGACTAAACGTCCACCTGACTTGACCCCGAGAATGCCAATCTGAGCAACGAAATTCTTCCCAAGTTCCTTCTCGATCTCCTCCAACTTGGTAGTGTCGAGCCGGACCATGATCCGGTTCTCTGAACTGTCGCCGATCTTCTTGACCTTAACGCTCATTGTCGTGGGCCTCCAGCTATGACGAAAACATTGCCGTATAGAAACGGTATAGTAAGCTCAAGGAACCTCATCCCATATCCGTTGACCGTCAACGAAGACAAGAATGGATCCTTGGTATACGCCTCTGGAAGCTGGTAGCTAACAGACACCGATCCCACCGAAGTGGAACTGATCGGAAACTTCGACTGGCTCGACAACCCCTTTGTAGAAAGCTGGATGTTGCGAACCAAGCAAAAGGCGACGAGATACATGAAAGCGTTCGTCGTCTGTGCGTCCGTTCCATAAAGCCCGGAGTTAAAATTAATCTGGGCCTCTCCAAGAGCGCGGTTAAAATCCCCGGCTGTAACGTAGTCGAGGTTGTTACCATCCGTCCCTTGGGCGAAGAAGAAATCCCTCGCGAAAAAGCTCTGGAAATCAGTATATACCGGCGGTGTCCAGGACATATTTACCTTTTCTTGGTCTTAGCCAAAGCCTTCTTGACTGCTGGCCTTTTCTTGGGTTTATCTTTCGGCTCGTCCATACGTACCAGCATTTGTGGATACATGCCTAACAACTTGGTACCGAGCTCGTCTTTAACGTCCATGCTGGTGCTGGGATCCATATAAAGACGATCCTTCTTAACGTCGTGCTCGTTCGCACGACCACCACTGATGATGTCTTCTTTGGAAATAATAATTGCTCTTCCGCCTTTATTATACAGCTTCATTAGAGTTCTCCTTTGGTAAGTCACGGGATTTTTTCCGCGTGATCGTGTTGCCATCTGGTAGTTTTACGACAATAGTCGTCGGGCGATTCTCGACTAGTTCAGCTTGAACCAGTCGCCTACCGCCATTCAATCTATCGTCTAGATAAACCTTCACTTGGCGCATCTTTATCCTTTCTTAACCTCAGAAGTCGAAGTATAAGACCTCTAATCCGCGATACACGCCGACCCCTGTTGCTTGGCCGTAACCTGCATCTTGGAACTGGAAGTTGTTAAGAGTATTGGGCTGTGTAACGGTATAATCCACGGGAATATCCATGCGGAGAGTCTCGGGATCATAACGATACATGCAATACCTATTCAACCCTGTCCCTGCGTTCACAACGCTACTGTTGTAGGTTGGCATGCTGTAAATACTGGGAAGGATCTTGATACCGCCGGGAACGATCTCGGCAAAGGCCTTCTTCAAATATTCCAGCTTGCTATTGAACGGGTATGTGGGTGACACTGGTGTAGCTAACCCTAACCAATCATTCTGAGGAATGATAAAGTGGGTTGGCATTGCAGTGTACGCACAATTGGACTGGTAAGACGCCACAACCAATGACACGAAATTCGCGAACTGTGTCGGAGTCATGGAACTGATTGACGCGGTGATAGTGGTCAAGTCTGAGTTGACGTTGCTACCACTCTGGCTCAGGAGACCGGGGAAGTTGGTCTGATCGGACAACACGCCCAAAAAGGCCATCTTCTGGATACCTAAGTCCCAGTTTTTCTTACGGCTTCTGTGCTTGGATTCGATGATATCCCAGTTGTTCGACTGAAGAGCCTGTTCAATCTCAAACACGGAATACCCTACTGCCTTCGCCCAATTCAACACAGCGACGGTCTTGCTAGCGATCGCGGAGTCAGCAGACTCTAAGCGGTCGTTACCAGAACCTTGCTGGATGATGCCTGACTCGAAATCACGGGCGGTGGACACCGTTAAGTTGGTCAGGATGTTTTGGGAAAACGCACCGTCTCCGACGGAAATAGGGATATAATCCGCTGGAGCCACCTCGTAGAACTTTTGCTCGGTGATCTGCTTCTTGATAAACGTGAGTGTATCAATAGCGATCTGGTACCCGAGGGTTGTCTGGTCAATGTCCCCAGTGGCATTGCGCACTGTAAGACCTGACAATGAACGGGCATTGTGCCGGGCTGCACTTTGCTTGACAAAATCCTGAACTGATTGTTTCATTCTGATCCTCCTTCGATGTTTGTTTAAAAACTTATGTAGCTGAACTTGAAGAACTGGAACTAGAACTACGGCAGCTGGAAGAGCTTGAGCTGCTGGAATACTGTGCCACTGTACGGATCAACACGCGAAGCAACTGAGCGGTCGCGGTAGTGGTGTCAAGAGCAACGCCCGCAGCAGTATTAACACCCGCCCAAGCAATGACCTTGTCGCCGGTCGCAACAATCTCGACCATCTGTCCACGAGTAATCGCAGCACCAGATTCCATCTCCATAACTGATCCGGCCAAAGCAACTTCAACTTTGCCACCGGCAGTATGGGAAGGTTTCTTAGGCGTTAACACAACGAACCCGAAGATCTGGTCAGTCGCTACTGCCTTCTCGACGAGGATTGTGTTAGCACTGCCTGTGATCAACCGAACAGCTGTACCGGCATAGAAAGTACCGCTGGACGCTGTGGTAATCTGGCAAGAGATTGTCGAAGGACTAGGGACTGCTGAAAGCCCTCCCTTAATTGGTCCCTGTGTGATCTGGTTTAGATTTTGAAATTCAGCCATTTGAAGCCTCCTTGTTTAATGTTGTCGAACTTAACTCCCAAGCCGATGTCGGTCTATCAATTAGATAGCGGATGAACTTGAACTTGAACTCGAACTTCTACAACTACTGCTTGAGCTACAACTAGAGCTAGACAAGCTCGAACTTGAACTACAGCTTGAACTGCTAGATCTACAAGAGCTCGAACTACAACTCGAACTGCTACTTCTGCAAGAACTCGAGCTTGAACTTCCTTCTTCCAACGCTGTTTCAATCAACACCCGGACAAGAACGTTAGCAGCAGGTGCCATGTCGAGAGCGTGCCCGATGTAGGAGTTGACTCCTCTGAAGGGTGTGACCAACGTCCCCGCAGCCACAAGCTCTAACACTGCCCCACGTTGGAACGCAATTGCTGACTCCATCTCCATGACGGAACCAGTAAGTGCCACTTCGACTCGGTCTGCCTTGGTCCAGATATTCTTCTTGGGCCCATAAACAATGAACCCAAAAATATTATCACCGACTCCCGCCAAATCAACGACATATTCATTGGCATTGCCGGAGACCAACTTCACGGGGCTCGCAGCCACGAACGCATTCACCGACGTGCTGAGAATAACGCACGACAACGTGCTCGGGTTAGGAACGGCGCTAAGCTGTCCTTTGACGGGGGACTGATTTATTGCGTTTAGATTCTGACCCATCCGTCCCTCCTCTTATTGATCAGTCCCGTAACGAGTCCTACCGCGATCTACCCGGTTCGTCATGGTGTCGATGGTAAGGGTGCTAGCGACGGAGCCGTTCTCGCGGGCGGTATTCAAGCGCACGAAATGCTGAACGTCCTTCTTGCCGTTACCTTCGGTGATTTTCTTTTCGTTTTCTTTCTTCTCTTCTTCTTTCTTCTTGGCCTCTTCGTCCTCGGCGTTTTTCTTCGCCATTTTCTCGTCCTCGTCCTTCTTTTTCAGGGCCTCGTCTTCTGCGTTCTTTTTGTTCTTCGCCTCTTCTTCTTTTTTCTTTGCTTCTTCCTCGGCGTTTTTAACGACAGTTTCCTTCGCACCCTCTTCTTCGCCCTTCTTGATCTCCTTCTGCGCATCATCTGCGTTTTTCTTTTTCGCCTTATACTTCGCGATTAAGTCGCTGACGTTGTGCACGGAACCGTCGATCTCCAATTCGTTTTCAACGGATTGGACGGCTTCGTAGTCGTTCTCTTTAGAATGCTTGGCAAGCTCAGACAACGACACCATCTCGTTTTCGATCTGAACAAACACATTGTCAGCATTCCACTTTTGCTTAGTTGGATCTTTGGGATCCACCTCTGCGCCAGCTTTATCGTTGGACTTTCGGAACAATTGAATCATTTCTCTTCCTCCTTTTTAGTTTACGTACTCTTTGCCACCTTCACCGTTACAAAATTGTCCCTCCTCTCCTTCGCCTTTTCGTAGGCAGAGCATTCTTGCGTTTGCCCGAGAAGCCTTTCATCAGCATAACGTTGAGAAATCTCCCCACCCGCGCCCGCAACAGAGCACTTGCCCTGGACGAGATATTCGCAAGTGTCACAGACTCTTTGAACTTTGTTAACACGAACAGTTACCACATTCTTACGACCCGCGCCTTCTTTAATAGAAGCCTTCTTTGAGTTCACCAACATCTGGGTTGGTTGAATTACGCACTTCTCATATCTGGGGGAAGTAACTAAAGCGAGGTGGTTGAACACCCCGTCGATAATCTCCTCATTATATTTAATTGCGTGCCACTCTCCGCCGGGCCCGGTGACTACTTGGTCGTACGCGCAAGAGACAGAGTAGCCGTTGGCTACCTTCTCCTTGGCTTTGTCGTCGGTCAGAATAAAAGAACAATAGGCCCACCCGGAGTAGTCGTCGAACCAAACTCTTGTAACATACCCCACAGCATGATCCTGGAAGTCCTTGGGGGACACGTCCACGTGGTTGATAACAACGGGCTTACCCACGAAGGTCGGGAGCATCTTGTTTATCGTGGCCTTGGTGAGCATTGCGATGCCGGCGTCTACGTCCTCATAGGACACGAGCCCACTCTCTAAGAAGTTGACCACGTATTCGCTGGGCCAATCCTTAGCGTTCGATTTAGCTTGCTGTATTCTTTTAGTTGTGATAATCATTTATTTAATGCCCCCCCCCCGCGACTTAACCAATAGATAACTAAATTAAAAATCGAAATCAATATCCCGACGACGGCAATTCCTATCGAGATCGTCACAGCACTTTGATCTGCTTTTCCCTCCACCTTCGCATTAACAAGTCGTAGATCCTCAACCTTATTTGCTATTTCTTGATGCTGTACCGCATAGACACTCTTGTCCACAAATGTTGTAGCCTGTGCAGTCAGCTGCTCACGCACTTGGTTTGAGGCGTGCATACGTGCGTCAAGAACTTCCTTAGACAATGTTCCAGCAATTTCGCTAGCTCTCTCCTTAGCTTCGGCAAGCTCCCTGTTTGCCTTCACCAGAACCTCTAGCGCGACCAGCCGTTTATCAATTATATTGATAGGGTTGTTCATACTAGCACCTCCAGCTTTAGCTTCTCGACAAACCAAGTAGGCATAATGTCTATTGCTTCTTCCAGTTCGGCGTCCGGGACTGTGACGGTGCAAGAGATACTCTCCACGCCTTCGTCCAAAGAGGCCATAGCGCGATGACGACCGTCTTGCCAAAACAAAATGCGCTTGCCTGTCCACTTATACTCTAAGGTCGGGCCCGCGACAACAGTCCCCATTCGGATTTGCCTACGAATGGCTTCCACTTTCTCTGGGAGCATTGTAGCGAAGAGATGCTGCATCGTCGGATAACCGAAGCCTTGTTGTACCAGCTCGAGATACTCGGCGGGCTTGAGGTCCACTTTAATAACCTTAGCGTTGTGGAGTGCGATATGCTCGTCTGACTCCAGCAGGTTAATACCACTAATCTCGGTATCGTACAAAGGACGCTTGGTCGAGGAGCCCGGCTTCATAATTACTGGAAGAGCAACACATCTGCATCCGAAGTCTTCGCCGGGGTTGTTCCTTGCCCCAGTCGCCTTGTCAGTAATAGGCGGAGAGTCCCAAGAGAAGATACGCCCATTCAACTCTTTGTGGTCTTCGCGCACGCGTAAGTCCGAAGAGGTAGACCATTGGTATTGGTTAAGGCCCGCTTCTTCGTACCGCACTTGACGATACTTTGCAACGAATAGGGATGTCTCTTGCCGGGCCACAAACTTAGCGCGATTGGCGGTGACCCCATACTCCGACATCAAAATCTTCTTAAGGCCCTTGGCCCGAATACCTTGTCCGACTGCGTCTTCTACTCTTTGACGCATCCTGTAGATAGCGTCGGCCCCGAGGTCTTCAATCTCATCATAAACGTTCGCAGTGTAACTGGCAATCATCTTCTCTTCCATAGCGCCATGCATTTCGACTGGGATCTCTAAGTCCTTCGGAGTTAACTTCTCAAATTGTTTGTGCAAGTCGGCGAGTGTGCTCTTCGCTACGTCGACTGTGTTAGGGATAATAATGTTGTTGTCTGTTAATTCTTGGAGTTTTTTACGCATCTTGGAAATGGCTTCCGACTCCACCACGCTCCCTCTTGAAATGGCAGCCCGGATATCGGGAGGGAAACTAGAGAGACTAATTTTAAACGCCTTCTTCGGGATGTTGAAGGTAGCGCCCAGAAGTTTAAGAGCTTTGGATATCCCGGCGTTAAACTTCCCATAGACGAAGCCCTCGCTGAAATGAATTGTCCCGCTAACGAAAGCTTGCACCAGTGGAGAAACAGGCGCGTTCTCTCGGCTCTCTGCTGGATCTAACAGATTCAGCAGAGGTTTGTACAACAATTGAAACAGCTCATACGCCAAAGTCTGCTCCAGATACTTGGAGTAGGCGTCCTTGTCTCGAATCGGTTGTATGAATTTTGCGTACATCTATTCCTTTGAGCTATAGACTGGGATTCCAGCCATAGTTAGATCAGTATGACATTTTTCGCACTCATCATCGTAATTCGTAATTGGAGTAACGTGCCCACAATTATCACACTTAATCCCCACAACTTTTTTAGCATTCTCCACTTGCCCAGTCCCCTTGCAATTCTTACACTGGAACAACATCAACTTACTTCCGCCTTCGCAGACCGGGCAGTTGCAGGTGTTGCTCTTCTTGGAGCCGTAGCCTTTGTCGCCACGTTCCAACATTCCTTGTCCGCCTTTGAACTTATAAGATTCTGTTTCGTACATATTGTCTCCTTTAAAAACTCCAGGACGCCGACGTCCCGGTTGTTGAGCCGTAATGGTTGAACCCGCCTACGATGATTGTGAAACCCCTCGGAGTCGGCCTTGCCAAAGCCTTGTCGTGCTCGGCTTTGTGTTTCATCAAATACTCGTAGGACAAATTAATCTCTTTCATCCTCTCCGGATCTCCACCCCGGTCTGGGTGGTTCTTGAGGGCCAAGGCACGATACTGCTTCTTGATCTCTGCGATCGAAGGTGTGCCTGACATGTCGAGGATGTAGTAGCGGTTGTCCATTTATCTCTCGCCGACCTCAAAAGTGTTATCCCCATTACAAGCAGAGCATGTAGATCCTTTATGCCCCATAAATCTCTTCCCACAATCGTCACACTCTACTTCTACTTTACTATCATTTTTCACGCTCGCGTAGCGTTGTGTCCCGCGATCGGTGCGCATCTCGAGAGTGTCAAGACGTTGCATAGCTGTTAAATCGTTGTCCTTCTTACGAATCAGTTCTTCTTCTTGCAATTGGTGCTCCTCGAGACTGGCTTCGTCTTCGCTGTTCTTTTTCTTTTGTAATTCTTTCACCTTAGCGTTGGCCTCCGCTCTTGTCTGGAACATGTCTATGAGTTTCTGACCATCATAGAGGGTGAAGTTGAGCGCACCCTCTTTGCCCCACCTATCCTCTTTGATCTTGTAGTCATGGTATTCATCAGACATTAACTACCTACTTTTTCTTCGGAGCCTTCCCATTTGAATTCTCCGTTGATCCCCACTGGAAAATAATCTCCGCAAGTGCAACAAAAAGTAGACCCATAATAAAAAGGATTACGCGCATAGGTCTCCGCTATTGCTTGGGGCATGTTCGTAGATCCACCACACTTCTCGTGGACGTACGTCTTCCGCACCGGGCGAATAAACCCCTTGGCCCGTTCTTCTTCTGGGAGCACCCAATGGTCGACGTGCTGTCCGTCGGGACGCTTCTCCTTGTTCGGGACTGACTCCGTCTCCGGCTCGACTGGCTTGTTCCCACTGTTAGTTGCTTTTTCCATACTTCTCCTTAAGGCGCAACAGGTGGAACTGCTGCGTTAATTGCTGTTACTGCAGCGTCTACGGCAACCTTGGCAGCGTCGATAGCAGCCTTGTTGGTCGTGTTCAGCGCAGCTAATGCTGCTGGCAACCCCGCGATTGTGGTTGTCAGGGTACCGATTGATGCTGTTAAATCAATGACGGATTGGTCCATTTTTCTCTCCCTTTTAATCTGCCTGAGAATAAACAGGCAGAACAACACTTGTGCTACTGCGAATAAAAACATAGGCGACCTCAAAACGTTAGCTTGAACTGTGCCCCGATAAATGGTGCTTCTTTCCATTTGTTCGACGGTGTGTCAAAACGCGCACCATACCCGCCACCAACGTAAAGATACTGGGTGTACTTTAAGATCGGTACGTTTTGAACTGGAAGGAATTGACCGATGTTATAGTCAATGCTCAGGCCCGCTCCGTCCAGGTTCAACATGGCGATGTCTAGCGAGATGTTCTTCCACGTAATTAAGGTCGCGCCGGTGTAGGTCACAAACTCTTTACGCTTGAAGTCCCAAACAGTACCCTCGCGTACGCCGAGGTAGTTCACAATGTTGGTAACGTCGGTGAAGATCGTATTGGGGTCAATAGTAACCTGATCCCCGGTCGTGGGGTTGACTACCTTGTACGACGCTGTGCGTTGCGGGCCGAAGATGTCGGCGTTCGCAACGGTGCACAATCCAAACAGTAACACGATGCTGAGTAATACGTTTTTCATTTTGTCTCCTTTTTTAAGCTCTGAGTGTCCACATGTCAGAGACTAGGTTCTTGAAATAGTCGTAGGGCATCCAGAAGTTCCCCGAAAGGCCCCAAGCCGTACCCCAAGAGTTACGTACGAAGACAGCATTCTTGCTGTCGTCATATCCAATTACCAATACACAATGCCCACCAACAACGCGCTCAAAAGAACCCGGCATTTTAGCAATGCCAGTTGACGCAACGTCCGGAGCTTCAAAGCCACTGTACACTGTGAACCCGATGATGACTGGGAAGCCTTGTGCGAGCGAATTTTTAACGGACATCAAATCGGTACAACGAAAATAGTTAGTAATCTTGTTCGACCCTGCTGCTGCATACGCAGCGTCGGGTGGCTGTACCGCGAACTGAGTGATATCGTATGGCCACAAGTCCTCGTTACAAGCTCCCTTCCTTGCTAGCCCGGCAACTACGTCCCGAATCTGTGCTCCGTCGTCTTCGGCAGTGGTGCCCTCAATCTCTCTACCGTCGTAGTAGATCATTAGCCGAGAAGAAGGCGAGGAGCCTTCGTGGATAAACAACATTGCTGCCCCGCAGCCGTGCCCAGTGCATGAGCCTAATTCGCCTTGATCCCAACACGCGGGCAACTTGTCGGTAAGCAGGACGCTGGGAGGCATAAAGACCATCTTGTCGTGTTGCGACTCGTGGTACAGCATATCACGAGAGTCCTTCTTGTCCGGTTTACATCCGTACCGCTTCGTGTGTTTTATCATTTTAATACTCCAATGGTTTCGACAACTCGTCGAACATGAACTCGATTTCTCCCGAGATCATCTCGTCCTCGCTAGGACGATCCATCGGACCCAACACAAGGCGCTTCGTTCCACGAACCGCCACCCAATCCCATATCCTGTTGCTCGAAATCTTATTGACCCGCGAGTTGCGATACATAGATGAACGATACCCCTTCACCATTAACCGAACAGTCCAACCAAATCAAGTTGATGTCCAGCAAGCTGAGCGTTATCTCTTCGTTGGCCCAAAGCTCAAATCCACTAGTGGCGTCGACTGTATTGTTTCCTATTAAGATCTTTCCGGTGTTATTATGCTTGGCCTTGACTGTAACAGTCACAAGCAAAGAACTATTGGGACTCATCTGCACCCGCGTGCCGGTGGTCGTCACATTGACTCTGCCACTGTTAAGTGAAAAGCCTGGAATAACTTGAACTGGTGCAGTCTCAATCTTAACGGGCACTGTCGGTGGTACGGGTATGATCGGCATTACTTAGCTCCTACTAGTTGACGTGCTTTCCTATTAGTCTTTGGTGTTGATTCCTTCGCGGTCACAATATCCTTTGGAGTCGTTGTAGTCATGGCCGGTGTAGGTGGTTCTGGTTCACGACTACCTTGCGAGACCTCGGTATCCATTGTAACAACGTTCTCCTTGCGTAAAATTTCGGCATACTCTTTGCCGGTCAACATACCCTGGGAATACAAAGCTGAGGCCCGGTTGAACTTCTTATCCAGGATATTCTCCTCTGCCTCTGCACTCAAGATACGCAGTGGCTTGAAATCGACTTCAAAGTGCTCTGGTATAAAACCAAACAACTGCTTACAACGAAGCTTGATGATGGTGTGCAACGGTTCACGCAAGCGGGCCCGGACTTCACTTTCGATGAGGCAGTTATATACCTCAAGATCGTCTTCACCCGAGTTAAACCCTGCGCTGGACATACCAAACAAACGAGTCATTGGCATACGAACCGCGCCCGACACCCCAATACGATTCTGATTTTGCATTTCGGCGAGCCCACCGAAGGTGATCTGCTTCTGGTCATAGATATCGTTCTTGTCCATGACGATCGCGTTGGAATAATTCTTTAGCTTGTTAGCCAACTCCAAGCGCTGTTGAATTGACGCTTGGCCTTGGGTTGTTGCGAGCTTCGTATTCAAGTTCTCGAGTTGCCATATGTCCTGTTTAGCCTCGTCGAGCAACTCGTAGATTACGTCTTGGTTCTTTGTGTAAGCGTTGAAGTCGCGTATCACGCGCTCAAGCTCAGACATGCCCCATCCTTGTAACCTACGGCGGATGAAAGAAGGAGCGTCCTTTCCATTAATCTTGAGAACTCTGCTGCGGTGGATAGGTTGGCCGTAGTAATTGTAGGGACAGGGGACTTTCTCTTCGAGGATGTAGTTCAGGGTGAGTTCCCAACGATCAGCGTCAATAAAAGATAAGGGGGATTGTTCAGAGACTAAATTCATGTCTAGTTCCGTTGTCGGATCTTGGTCTGTGTTTATGATTAGTCCTGCTCCCCCATATAGCTTAGCCCACTTCATAGCGTTCTTGATTGCTTCGTAATCTTTCAGCTCAACGAGCACGTCCTGGAGCAACGCGATATCGTCCTCGGACAACTCGTCTGTTTCGATGTCAACGCCACCCCGGAGTGCGTCTTCAACGGGCTGGTCAATAAAGGTTTGAATAATACCAAAGGTCATGTAAGCGTAGGAGAGAAGAATGCGGTTGAGCGTAACGGGGTTGTATTGGTTCGCGTTGCCGAGCTGAAAAGGATAGGACGACGCACTAGTTGTACCGTATCCCATACCCGGATCGAAGATACCGTCAAGCATCCCATTCCGCCGGGTCTCACCTTTATTCTTAACCTTCACAAGTTGCTTAATCTTAGGTTTTCTCATTGATTCCTCCCAGACAACATGTCGCCCAACGGCCCGGTGCTGATGTCTTGATAATTCAATTCGAAGATGCTGGTCTGTGCTTTCATGTATGGCTCCATTGCATACCGCGCAGCGTCGCAGGCGTGATTAGACTTATCAATCGGAATCGGAAGAACCTGTTCAGTTGTACGATCAACTTTCCACCTGTAGTTGGAAAAGTCACCAACACTTCCTTTGCAATCAGGATGAATGATAATAGCTTCAAAGTTCTTAAGAAATTCAATACCGTCTTCAACGCTCCCTGGACTTTTTTCCGCGCCCACGCACTGGAAGCCATGGTTAGCCATGTAGGAGATTGTGTCGGGCCTTGCAGAGTCGCCCCGGATTGTCCACTCTCTACTTTTTGGCACTGTGTCCCAACACTTCGGGTGGTCGTCGATCTCAATGCCATAGCCATAAAACTCACTATCAATATACAGGATACGTTCGCGGATAAACATACGAATAAGACAGGTAGGGTTGGAACCAAAACCAAAGTCAGCGCCATAGTAGAATTGTGTTCCTTCGTCTGCGGGAATAAACGTTTCAACGCGAAGCTTGTTCTTAAATATAACTGCTTGCCCATATTTCTTTGGCCGACCGCCCCACACGTGGTCGTATTTCTCGGGGTCGTTTTTACGGCACCAGTCCATCTCTTTATAAAGAACTTTAGGGAACCAAGGGTTGTCCCACCAATTGACGAAGCAACGGAGTAACTCCGGCATAACAACCGGCTTGCCGTCCTTCTCAATAAACATAACGTATGTGGCAGACTTCTCATCTTCAGGATTGAACGATACCAGTATTTCGGAATCGTCTCCGCGTATTGTTGGTGTTAGAACTGTCCAGCTGTCTTCGGCGACTTTTTCTGCTTCTTCGACCCAGCAGATTTGCACGCCTTCGGTTGACTTGACTTCACTGATATTTTGTCTAAGGCCCTTGAATATGATCTCAGAGCCATAAATGCTTGAAATTGAATCACGCTGAATAACGAAGAAGCGCTGAAGCTTATGAAAATATATCCGGTCGCAGAGAAGACGGTGCACCGAGTCTTTGATAGACCCCTGAATCTCTCGAGTGCACAAAACGCGATAACATCCGAACGCACACTTCTGTATAATGTAATCCGCGATGGCCCACGACTTGGTACTACCCCTTCCACCGTAAAGTACCTTGTATCTTGCGTATTCAGTTGCATAGAGTACGTCTCCAACCGTCCCAATAACATTAACATTAAGAGGCTGGACTTGTTGTTCCAGCATCTTTCGCTACCTCATGCTTGATAATGTTTATTACTGGAGGCACAGGTAACGGGCCCCCACCAACTGAACCAACTTCCTGAACGGAAGGAACCGGCCCGATGATACGATTAAGCACTCGTTCAGCGTACCCCATTTCTTTATTCTTGATATCTCTTAAAAGTGTTTGTGCAATGATGACGCGAAGTGCGCCGGTCTTTGGATCATCAATAATTAAATTGAGTTCATCAGTGGAATAGTTCATCAAGTCCGTATACATTTCTGCAACGACCTTGGTTGTGTATTCTTTGAAGGTCTTCATGATAGGAAGAGTTGCGCCACCACCTCTGGGGTTAGTGACTACACCCTTCTTGAAACTGGTGCGGTTTGGTTTTCTTTTTTTGGTTACCATGCTTCTGCCTATCAGTACCTATCGGTTGTTCGGTTTACATACTCATTATGCTCCATATCTGGCCCTAAAACCTCATATTTCATACATTCACCCCCAAAATAAGCATCA
>Ga0207933_1000138_pt1 | contig 74099 bp, 68 predicted proteins | sample NGESurdeep092012_4_FD_184488 | JGI IMG/M metagenome (GOLD analysis project Ga0207933, IMG submission 184488) | Arctic peat soil microbial communities from Barrow, Alaska - NGEE Surface sample F53-3 deep-092012 (SPAdes) | ecosystem: Environmental > Terrestrial > Soil > Wetlands > Peat ...
GTTTTGGTTCTTGCTGGAACCCAATTCAACCTATCAGAGGCTTGGCTCTTTTTCGCTTTTCAGCCCTGCTTCACCTACTCCGCTAATTTGGACAGCAATGAGTCATACCCAACAAACGCCCCGACCCCAAACTTCTTTTTGAGGATGGAGTAATGTACCACCAGGAGAAACAGAAAGCCAGGCTGAAACGGCTCGCCACCGAACGTGCGGCGAGCGATGTGCCCGGTAATTCAGAATCCATACCGGAATAGAGCCATGAAGCGAACGCCCGAATACATCGAAGGGCCGGAAGAGTTCACGCGGTTCCAGGAAACGATGAAGCGAGTAGTGACGATCTCGCACGCTGAGATTCAGCACCGGATTGAGGCTGAGCGCCAGAGGGCCGCACTGAACCTAACCGGCGCGGCCCGAAGCGGAAGGTCAAGCATTGTAAAAGGGGTCCCGCAAAGCGGCGACTTTCGATCGTGCACCCGGGAATCCATCGAATGAACCGATCACCGCTATCGAAGATAAATTCCTTTCCTTCCTCCACCAGCAAAACCAACAACTTACAATCACTGCCGCCGTCCACGCCTCCTCCCTCCGCACAAACCCCATGCTACCTTCCAATCGAAAGAACCTGATCGCACCCATGGCGCATCGGGGCACTAAACCGCAAAGTCCTCGAGGCTCTGAGCGGCATAACGTCAAAACAATGGGCCGGTAGGCGCAGCCGGTCAACCTGCGGCCCCGGTCCCGCCCGGGAAATCAAGGGGGCGTTCGCCTGAACGATATCAGGCAGTGGGGCGCCCCAACTTTTTTTCGAAAAGGAAAGCAAATCGCGAACGAAACAAACACACGGCACGCGCGCAACATCCCGCACCCGAAAACCAATCACCCCGCCCCCGTGCGTCACAACCCGTCTGCCAAACTGTAAATAGAGGTTCGGCGTCACTGCGCGCATCGAGCCGTATCGCGGGTTCTAACAAGTGGACAATCCAATTACGCCGCGGGACAACCGCACCCTTATCCTGTCGTTTGGGCTTGATTTTGACGATCTTTCCAGCCATGAAGGCCTGGCTCGCGTCGACGCCATTTTTCTGAATCAATTGCTCGAAGCGGCCCCCGTGTTGCACGCGCAGCTTCTCGAAGCCCGCACGGACTCCTCCGCCCTCGCGCCCAAAGCCCGCGCCGAATTGATCGTCGAACTGGCGCCCCACGTGGAAGATTTCGTCGGCGCTCTCTTCCACATCGAGCCCGAACTGGGCGCTCTGCAAGCCCGCCACCACCAACTCGCGCCGCTCTATTCCATCAAACGCCGCTTCGTCCAGCGCAAAGCCCTCACCGGCTACACGCCCGAAAAAGCCTCCGTAATCGATGGTTCCGCCATTGCCGGCGAACTCGAAACCTTGATGCTCGAACCGCTCACCGAGAGCAGTTTCGCCGCGCACGTGGATCGCTGGCTCCAGGCCGAATCAACCTTCGCCGAACCGCTCCGCCTCGCCGCGCTCTATGCCGCCTGGGCCACCCTCACGCCTGATGGCAAAGCCAGGCACCACGCGGGCATCCTGTTCAAGACACCCCACAAGCTCGACATGCACCATCTCGTACACGCGGACGAGGTCGAAAGCAACGGGCTCGTGCAGTTGCAGTTCTCAAGCGGGCACTGGCGTCACCGCGAAGGCTTCCAGCTCACCGATGCCGGAACCGATCTCACCGGCGCCCTCGACCAGGCCCACTATTGCATCAAGTGCCACAACCAGAGCAAAGACAGTTGCTCCACCGGATTGAAGGAAAAGGACGGCGCTTTCAAAGCCAGCGTCTTCGGCGTGAGGCTCGCAGGCTGTCCCCTCGAAGAGAAGATCTCCGAGATGAATACCGTCAAGGAAAACGGCAACCCCATCGGCGCTCTGGCCGTCGTCACCGTCGATAACCCGATGGTCGCCGCCACCGGGCATCGCATCTGCAATGACTGCATGAAATCCTGCGTCTTCCAGAAGCAGGACCCGGTCGATATCCCGCAGGTCGAGACCCGCTCTTTGAAAGACGTGCTGGAGCTTCCCTGGGGCTTCGAAATCTATGGCCTGCTCACGCGCTGGAACCCTCTCAACTTCTCGCGCCCCTACGTGCGCCGATCCACCGGATATAAGGTGCTGGTCGTCGGGCTCGGCCCCGCCGGCTTTACGCTTGCGCACCACCTGATGAACGATGGCCACACGGTCGCGGCCGTCGATGGCCTCAAAATCGAGCCTTTGCCCGCCGACATTTCGGGCGTCGATCCGCACGGTAATCGCGTCCCGTTCCGGCCCATTCGCGACATTGCGGAAATCTACGAACGGCTTGACGAACGCGTCATGGCGGGCTTCGGCGGCGTGGCCGAATATGGCATCACTGTCCGCTGGAACAAGAACTTCCTGAAAGTGGTCCGCCTCCTGATTGAGCGCCGCCGCGCGTTCAGCATGTATGGCGGGGTGCGTTTCGGCGGCACTCTCACCATCGACAGCGCCTTCGAACTCGGCTTCGATCACATCGCGTTGTGCGCGGGCGCGGGCCGCCCCACCGTCATCCCCATGAAGAACGGCCTCGTGAAAGGCGTTCGCCAGGCATCCGATTTTTTGATGGCCCTGCAACTCACCGGCGCGGCGAAGTTCGATTCGCTCGCCAACCTCCAGATCCGCATGCCCATCGTGGTCATCGGCGGGGGCCTTACAGCCATCGACACCGCCACCGAATCGCTCGCCTACTATGTCGTGCAGGTGGAGAAATTCCTGCGGCGCTATGAAACCCTGGTGGCGGAGCTCAGCGTGGCCGAGGTCCGCGCCCGCTGGACCCCCGATGAAACCATCGTCGCCAACGAATTTCTGGAGCACGCACATGCCATTCGCCGGGAACGCTCCGCCGCTGCCCGCGACGGCCGGACACCCGATTTCATTCACCTCCTGAACCAATGGGGCGGGGTAACCATCGCCTATCGCCGCCGTCTCATCGACGCCCCCAGCTACACCCTCAATCACGAAGAAGTGGCCAAGGCGTTTGAAGAAGGCGTGCGCTTCGCCGAATGCCTGGCGCCCGAAGAGGTTATGGTGGATTCGGCGGGCGCGGCCGAATCCCTGCGCTTCCGCAAAACGCAGTCTTCGCCGGAATCGAAAGACTCCGGTGAAATGGCGGTGCTGCCCGCCCGCACCATTCTGGTCGCGGCCGGCACTCAGCCCAACACCGTTCTCGCCCGCGAGGATGAACACAACGTCACGCTCGACGGCCGCTTTTTCCAGGCCTTCGACGAAAGCGGCAAGCCGGTCAAACCCGAGCGCATCTCCAAGCCCAAAACCGTCTACGTGCTCATGTCGCTGCGCCCCGATGGCCGTGCCATCAGCTTCTTCGGCGACCTGCATCCCTCATTCTCCGGCAACGTCGTCAAGGCCATGGCCAGCGCCAAACAGGGTTATCCCGTGGTCTCCCGCATGCTTTCGCACCGCGCGCCATCGCAGCCGGAACCGTCTGCCCTGATCCACCAGCTCAACGACGAACTGCGCGCCGTCGTCCACGATGTGGTCCGGCTCACGCCCAACATCGTCGAAGTCATCGTGCGCGCCCCCATCGCCGCGCGCGCTTTCAAGCCCGGCCAGTTCTATCGCCTGCAAAACTACGAAGTTCTCGCGCCGCGCACGGCCGACACCGTGCTCGGCATGGAAGGCCTCGCGCTCACCGGCGCCTCGGTGGATCGCGCCCGCGGCCTGCTCTCCACCATCGTTCTCGAAATGGGCGGATCTTCCGACTTGTGCGCGCTCCTCAAGCCCGGCGAGCCGGTCATCCTGATGGGTCCCACCGGCACGCCCAGCGAAACGCCCTCCGAAGAAACGGTGCTTCTTGCGGGCGGCGGTCTGGGGAACGCCGTGCTCTTCTCCATCGGTCAGAAGCTGCGCGAAGAAGGTTCGCGCGTCATCTATTTCGCCGGCTATAAAAAGATCATCGACCGCTATAAAGTGGAAGAGATCGAAAAGGCCGCCGACGCCGTGGTCTGGGTCTGCGACGAAGCCCCCGGGTTCACCGCGGGCCGCGTGCAGGATAGCGCCTTCGTCGGCAATATCGTGGAAGCCATGCTCGCCTACGGCCGGGGAGAGCTGGGCGAGATCCCCATTCCCCTGCACGACGTCGATCGCCTGATCGTGATCGGGTCCGATGGCATGATGAAGGCCGTCCAGCAGGCTCGTCACACCGTTCTGTTCCCCTATCTCAAGCCGGAGCATCAGGCCATCGGCAGTATCAACTCCCCCATGCAATGCATGATGAAGGAGATTTGCGCACAGTGCCTGCAAATGCACAGGAATCCCGTGACCGGGGAAGAAACCGTGGTGTTCTCCTGCTTCAATCAGGATCAACCGCTCGATCACGTGGATTTCGGCAGCCTGCGCACGCGTCTGTCGCAGAACGGCGCGCAGGAAAAAGTCACGCGCCTCTGGATCGATCACTGCCTGCGCGATATCGGCCTCCGGCCCGCCCACGCCGGCACCGCATGACCGCCACCCGCCGCATCTTCATCGAGTGGGGAGACTGCGACCCCGCGGGTATCGTCTATTACCCTCGCTACTTCGAGTGGTTCAACGAATCGACCGCCGCGCTCTTCCGGGCCGCGGGAGCCCTTGAGCGCGCCCTGATCCCGATGGTCGATACCCGCGCCAGATTCTTCCTCCCGTCGAAGTACGAAGAGGAACTGATCGTCGAAACCACGCTCCTTGAATTCCGCCGCAGCAGCTTCGACATCCACCACCGCATGCTGAAAAACGGAACGCTGGCCGTCGAAGGTTTCGAAACGCGCGTCTGGGCCGTCCGGGACCCGCAAAACCCCGAACGTCTGCGTTCGGAACCCGTTCCAGCCGAAATCAGAGCACGGTTTTCCCTATGACACCTGAACTCATCCACATCGCCGACCTCGTGGTCCGGATCGCCCCGCCCATCGAGATCGGCAGTCGGCGCATGATCCCCATCGCCGGCGGCGAAGTCGTGGGTCCGCGCCTGCGCGGCAAAGTGCTGCCCGGCGGCGCCGACTCTCAAATCATGCGGCCGGACGGCGTGACCGAACTGCAAGCCCGCTACGTCATCGAGACCGAAGAGAAACACCTGATTTACGTCGAAAACACCGGCCTGCGCCACGGCCCGCCTGAGCTCATGGCGAAACTGCAGCGCGGCGAAGCGGTCGATCCGGCGCTCATCTATTTCCGGGCCGTGCCCCGCTTCGAAACCGCGGCCCCCGGGTACGCATGGTTGATGCGGAGCCTCTTTATCTGCTCGGGCGCACGCTTTCCGGATCGCGTCGAACTGCGTTTCTTTCAAGTGGGTTGAATCAAGTGAGTTGATCCCAGCGCGGAATCGCCTTCACCAGTTCCTGCGTGAACGGGTGCCGCGGCGCGCGGAAGATCGCCTCCGGCGGCCCCGATTCCACGATCCGGCCCTCGTGCAGAATCTCTACCCGATGGCCAAGCGATGCCACCGAAAGCAGGTCATGCGAGATGAACAGCATCGCGGTGCCGTTGCGCCGGTTCAGATCCTGGAACAGCCGCAGCACGCCGGCCTGCGTGATGGCATCGAGCGCGCTCGTCGGCTCATCGGCCAGCAGCATCCCGGGCCTGTGCATGATCGCAAGGGCAATCAGCAGCCTCTGACCCTGCCCCGTGCTGAGATCTCCCGCCCGATGGTCCAGAAACTCCGGCGTCCGGGGCAACTGCACGCTTTCGAGCAACTCCGTCCGGAATGCCTCCTGCAAGCGCCCCGCCTCATGCGCGCGCCAGGTTTCTTCGAGCAGGGTCCGCACCCGCAGACGCTCATTCAATGCAGCCGCGGGGCTCTGCGGCACATAGCCCATCGACTTGCCCCGCACCCTGCGCATCTCCCGCTCGCTCAGGCCACCCAGTTCCCTGCCCCCCAGCCGGATGCTCCCCGTGACTTCGCCGCCCCGGTAATGCAGCAGCCGCAATAGCGAAAGCGCCAGAGTGCTTTTGCCAGAGCCGCTCAGCCCCACCAGCGCCACAATCTCGCCGGGCGCGATCCGGCATTCCACTTCATGCAGCACCGCCGTCTTGCCATAACGGGCCGAGACACGGAAATCGAGCGCCGCCACCGTGTCACTCAAGCCGCCACCGTGTCACTCAAACCGCAACCGCTCGATGTTCCACAGCATCTGGGGCGGCGCCGCAACGGGCTCCGTCCCTTTGAGTGCGGACGAAACAGCCGCCAGGTAATCGGGGTTCACCAGATAAACGATCGGTTCCTGCTCTATCGCAATGCGCTGCACTTCGTCGAAGTCCTTCTTGCGCGCGGTCCGCGAAGGCTCGGACGCCTGCGCCAGTTCGAGCTTGTCGATCAGCGCCTCCCAGTGCGTCGCCGGCGATTTCTCCGCCGGCCACCAGGCGTGTTGCGCGCCCGAACTCAACCACACGTTCATCTGCTCCATGGGGTCGATCTCGACGTTCGCGAATCCAAGCAGCCCGGCTTCATACTGCCCTGTCTTCACGATGCGTTCGATCAGGGAGCTGAAATCGAGCGTGACGATATTCACCTGGATGCCGATCTTGCGAAGGTCTTCCTGAATCAGGGCCGCCATCGCTTCCCGTGAACGATTGCCCGCGTTCGTGACGAGAGAGAATTCCACCGCATGGCCATCGCGGTCATGCAGAACGCCGTCCCGCAGCACGAAGCCTTCGGTTGCGAGCGAACGCAACGCAGCCTGCGAGTCGAACGGAAGCGGCTTCAGCGCGGCGTCGAACCAGAACCGGTTGCTGGGCGAGACCGGTCCCTCCGCCGCATGCGCGTGGCCCCGATACACGATGCGCGCCAGATCGTCGCGGTGAATGGACATGCTGACGGCGTGCCGGAACACGGCCGAAGTGAACCACTTTCTCTTCCAGAACGGCACGGTCGCCGAGGGTTTCTGATTGAACCAGAGAAATTCGGAATCGAGAGAGGCTCCCACGTTGCGGGCCGCGCCGGGCTTCTGCCTGACTACCCGGTCGAAACCCTCCGGCTCCAGCTTGTTGATGAAATCCGTTTCGCCGCGCAGGAAGCGGGTCAGTTCGATGTCGCGATTCGTCTGAATATCCATCCGGATCGAATCGAGGTACGGCAGTTGCTTTCCCGCCGCATCCCTCTTCCAGTAGTTCGGATTGCGCGCCAGTTTCACGTACTCGCCGGGGTGATATTCGGCAACGAAAAACGGGCCCGCCGAAGCCGGAAGCTTGCCGGGATTCAGCGGCACGATCGAGAGCGCGTCGAACAACCGGTCGATGCCAGGCTTCGGCTGCGGATAGCGGATGGTGATTTCCCGCGGCGACACGACCCGCACCGAGGGGTTGCCCTGCGCCGAACGGAACGAATCCCCGGCGGGCGAAGCCTGTTTCGGATCGAGCGCCGTGTTGAGAGTCCGCGCCACGTCTTCGGCCGTGAGCGCCGCGCCGTTTGAAAATTTCAACCCGGCACGCAGATGGAACGTGATGGCGCGCCCGCCCTCGCCGAGGGTCCACGATTCCGCGAGTTCAGGCTCCACGCGATCCGTGACGCGATTCACCCGGACCAGCACGCCCCCCGTAAGATAGCGGACGATTTCGGAATTCTGATCGGAGACCTGGAGCGCGTCGAACGTTTTGGGGTCGCCCGGCAGGCAGAACCGTAGTTCGTTGCGTGGCGCGGCAGCCGTCAAAGTACAGGCACAGAGGCAAAGGGAGGCAAGCGTTCTCATGCCGGGATCTCGCTCCCTGGCTGCAAAGCCTCGAAACAGATCATCACGATGGCCAGCAGCACAAGCGGCGCCAGTATCCACGGGTTCTCCCGCACCCTTTCCGGGTGCTGCAGTTCCGCGAGCAGATTCCCCCAGGAGGGTAGCGGTTCAGCCACGCCCAGCCCCAGTAATCCCAGGCTCGCCTCCGCCAGAATGCAGGCAGGCACCAGCACGCGAAACTGCGCGATCGCGAGCGCCCGCAGATGTGGCCAGGCATAGACTGTCACGATGCGCCATGGAGCGATTCCCGACGCGCGCGCCTGCAGCAGCCAGCCGGAATTTGAAATCTGCCGGACGGATGCCGTGAAGATCCTGGCCGGCCACGCCCATCCGGTGATTCCCATCAGGCCGAAGGTTATCAGGATCGACGTCATCGGCCTGGTGTTCAGCGGCAGCATTGCCCGCAGAATGATGAAGAGAAAAATCCACGGCAGAGAGAGGCAGAGCGTGGTGAAACCGGAGAGCGCGTGCTCCGCCCACCGCGCTCTTGCGGCGGCGGCCAGGGAGATCGCGAGCGCGATCAGGATCGAGACCAGCGCCGCGGCGGGCGCAAGCAGGATAGAGACCCGCGTGGCATAGACCAGCCTTGAGAAGCGGTCACGCCCAAGGTCGTCGGTGCCCATCGGGAACTGGCTATCCGGGGCGTGGCCGGGGAAGTCACGGAACTGCCGGCTGTAGTCGTAGGGCGCGATGCGGGGGGCGAACAGCGCGCCCGCGCCGACCAGTGCGAGCAGGCACATGGCGGCGATCCGGAAGTACTTTTTCATGATGAGGCAGTCAGCTCTCCAATCGCATGGACGAAGGTGACGAAGAAAGTAATGATCAGAGCCAGCCCGCAGAGCAGTGGCATATCGCGCGCAATGGCCGCCTGCAGGGCCAGCGAGCCGAGGCCCGGGACATCGCACAGCGTTTCAATGGGGATGGCTGAACCGAAGGCGAGAACCAGCGCGATGCCGGCAAGCGCCATCAACTGGGGCGCCGCCCGGCGCAGCACGTATCGCAGGGCGATGACGCGCGGCGGAATCCCGCGCGACCGGGCTGCCAGCAGCGCGGGCGAGGCATAGTAGTCATCGAGCAAGGTCCGCATGGTGCCGAAGAGCCGCGGCAGAAGCGCGAGCGCGAGCGCCAGTGCGAGCGGCGCTTCGTAAAAGAAGAACCCGAGGGCCAGCACCGCGGGCGGAATCGCGAGCAGCAGGCCGCTGATCGAAAACGCGGCCGCTTCCAGAATCGCGCGGCGCGTCCACACGGCTATCCAGGCGAGGAAACCGCCCATCAGCCAGCCGCCGGCCGTGCCCCACAGGATCAGACGCAGGGTGACCGGCGCGCGGCGGCGCAGCAACTCCGCAACCGGCTGCCCCAGGCTTTGCGAAACGCCGAAATCGCCGTGCACGGCCCGGGCGAGATACCGCGCGTAGAATACGGGCAGCGAGTTCTCGCGATTGTGCCGTTCGTGAAGGACCTGTAAAGTGGCCGGGCTGATTTGCGCATCGAGATCCTCGGGGATGGAATCGAACCCGGGGCTGTAGCGAACCAGCGCCGAAGCCACGAACCCGCCGGCGAGCACGACCGCGATCAAAGTCAGTAGATTCGAGACAAGGCGGTTCGATAATGAAGTTCGGCTGTTCAGTCTCTTAAGCTTCTCACTTCGCCGTGCGATCGTGTGGGCCAGAGGTTTTCCGGACTACTGGTGAACATGACTGGCAGAGCCACTTGTTCACTCCCGCGCGTTTTCGTGCCGCATGACTCGCCTATTCCGCTCACCAGATTGGCGATCCGCGTATCGAGCGTTTTCATCGACTCTTCGTGCTCCTTCATTGCCCTGTCGTGAGAAATGAGCCAGTCGCCATGCTCTTTGAGTACCCGGCCCTGGCGGGCTTCAAGTTGCGCGGTAACCGTCACGGCGTCGCGCAGTTCCTTCACGAGCGCATCCTGCAAGCCCCACGCCTTTTCAAGTTTCTCAATCCGCTCTTCGATTGTCATAATCCGTTATACTGCCTGGGGTGTTCTTCGCCATTTCATTATAATAAACGGCTTAAAAAAGGGACGCGAACCACGGCCAGGCTCCTGACCATCCTGAAGTGAACTCAGCCGCCCACTACACTCAGGAGGCAAGTGCGCCGTTTTTTCCGATCTCTCTTCGCGGGCATACCCGCGGACCGGCAGTCCATTCAAACCATCCGCCGGCTTTGCGCGGACTTGCCCGGCGCAAGCGATAAAGAACTTCGCGAGCGCTGCCATCGCTCGACCGAGCTCACCGAAGTGATCGCTGTCACCGCGCTTGCGGCAAAGCGGGAACTCGGTTTCGATCTCTTCGATGTCCAGCTCGCGGGATCTCTCGCGCTTGCCAATGGCCGCGTGGCCGAGATGCAGACAGGCGAAGGCAAGACGCTGACTGCCGTGCCTGCCGCGATCTGGCTTGCCAAAACGGGCGCCGGCGTTCACGTGATGACCGTTAACGATTACCTCGCCCGCCGCGATGCCCAATGGATGGGCGGTATCTACGATCGGCTCGGCTTTACCGTCGGCTGCATCCAGCAGCACATGCTCCCTGCGGAGCGGAAGCGCGAATATGCCCGCAATATCGCCTATGCGACGGCCAATGAAATCGGGTTCGATTATCTGCGGGACCAGCTTGCGCTCGATTCCGATGAACAAGTGCATCGCCCGTTCGCCGCGGCGTTGATCGACGAGGCCGATTCCATCCTGATCGACGAAGCGCGTATACCGCTTGTCATCGCCGGCGGCGAACCGGAAGAGGAACAACTGGCCGTACGCGCCGACCGTATCGTTCGCCGCCTTCGCCACGGCCTGCATTTCACCGTCGAAGAGCGCGGCCGCCAGGTGGGCCTGACGGATACCGGCATTCGCGCCGTGGAAGACGCGTTCGCCTGCGGCAATCTCTTCGCGGAAGAGAATCTGCCTTTGTTGACCGCCGTCCAGGATGCACTTCACGCCCACGCCCTGTTGCGGCGCGATGTTGACTACATCGTGCAGGCGGGCGCCATCGAATCGGTCGACGAATTCAAAGGCAGAATCGCAGCCAACCGCAGATGGCCCGCGGGTTTGCATACCGCGATCGAGGCGAAAGAAGGCGTGGCGCTCAAAACGCAGGGCCGTATCCTCGGTTCGATCACGCTGCAGAACCTCATTGCGCTTTATCCCATGGTGTGCGGGATGACAGGCACCGCCGCCACTCAGGCGGAAGAATTCCGAAGAATTTACGGGCTTGAGGTCGCTGTCATCCCAACCAATCGCCTCATGATCCGGATCGACCATCCGGACCGCGTGTTCCATACCCTCCGGGAAAAGGAACGGGCGGTGCTGGCCGAGATCCGGCAAGTTCACGAAACGGGCCGCCCCGTGCTGATCGGAACCGCCAGCGTGGGCGAATCCGAGCGGCTGAGCGGGCTGCTTTCAGACATTCCCCACACGGTGTTGAACGCCCGGCACGAGGAGACGGAGGCGGGGTCGATCGCGCGCGCCGGCGATCGCGGCGCGGTCACGATCTCAACCAACATGGCCGGGCGCGGCACGGACATCCAGCTGGGCGAAGGCGTCGCCGCGCTGGGGGGCCTGCATGTCATCGGCATGAACAGGCACGAGAGCAGGCGAATCGATTTTCAACTTCGCGGCCGAGCGGGACGCCAGGGCGATCCCGGCAGTTCGCGTTTCTTCGTCTCTTATGAAGACGCCCTGGTGCTGCGTTTTGGCGACGAAGGCTCGCAACTCCGGCACTCCCCGGAATCCGTACAGCGTGCAGTGGAAGGGCAAAATCTCGACATCAGGCTTTTCCTTGAAAAGTATGAACAGTCGATCGAAGGCCAGCGCCAGATGATCCAGGGAGAGCGGCAGGAAATCCTGATGCGCGGGAAGCCGGATCGCGATAGCCTGATCCGGTTGCGAACGATGGACAGCCTTTGGGCGGAGCACCTTGCGGAGGTTGCCGAGTTGCGCGCGGGCATCCACTGGGTTTCCTGGGGTGGCCGCGATCCTCTTTTCGAATATCTGACCCGGGTCGACGCCATGTTCAGAGACATGATGGCCGGGATGGACGCTGAGGTGGCGAAACGCATCGGGGAAGCCGCGGCAACGGATCTCGACCCGGCACAACGCGGAGCGACATGGACATATCTGACCACCGATCAGCCGTTCGGAAGCTGGCATGAACGCATTCTGCGCGGAATCATGCGGAAGGCAAAAGAAAGCCGGCTCTGAGCCTGACATCAGATGAATACCAGTTTCATTGAAGTGTGCGCGGCCTTATGGTAGTAGTAGTACGAACTCAACGTTCAGGCTATTCCCCGATGCCGACAAAACCGAATCCCGCCGAGACCGATCGCCGCGCCGCCCCGATCGCCTCGAACCAGGAGATCGCCGCTCAATTGCTGCGGGTTCTCCCTCTGGCACAGTGGCAGGCCCTCCGCGACTTTTATGCTCTGAACGCGGAAGAGGCCACCGTTTGCGCCCAATACGATCTCTCTCCGGACGGCTTTCGCGGCTTGAAGCGTGAGTTGCGCTCGCGATTTGCGGAAACGCAAAACGCAGCCGCACGCAAGCCGGCAGGCTCGGCGGCTTCCCTTCGACCGGCCGGCGTCAGGCAGTCCGCCTGACTATTACCGATTAACTACTGGCGGGAGCGCGAATCTCCGAAAGCATCTTTAAGCGCCTGCACGAAGGAGGCGGCTTCCACGTAGCGCCGATGGCAGGCAACGCATGCCTGCAGATGAGTTTCAATCCCGGATCTGGCCGCTGCGTCACCGCGCCCCATCGCGAATGCCTCAAGGGCTTCGTCGTCAGGGTGCGGATCCGGAAGCGGGTTCAGCATAAAAACAACATTATAGCCTGGAAATGTTTCTTTAAAAGGGAGTGAAAGGCCGCGTATCGGTGCCGACACGCAATTCCGGAGTCACCATCTGATCGGGCGGAAGAGAAAGCAGGTGCGGCCGGATCGCGATCAGCACGTTCTTGTCCTCTTTGTCCTTCGTCGTCTGCCGGAAGAGATTGCCAATCCAGGGGATCTGGCTGAGACCCCGGAATCCGCTCCGGGACTTCGAGGTCGAGGGATTAATCAGACCCGCGACAACTGCCCATTCGCCGTCGAGGAGCCGCACCTGCGTTTTGAGTTCGCGCCGGCCAATGACCGGAATGCCGTTCACCGAACTTCCCGCCAGCAGTTCGAAGCTGGTCTCCACCGCGAGCGTGACTCCATCCACGCCGTGGATGTGTGGAGTGACCTTCACTTCCGCGCCGAGATCTTCATACGTGAACGACGGAGGCGGCGCATAGACCGTCCCCGTGGTGCCCGCCGGGAGCGCTCCGGCATATTGCTGGGTGATCACCGGATACTTCTCGCCGACGTGAAACGTAGCAGGCTGGCCATCCACCGAGCGCACCTGTGCCCTGAACAAGGTTCGGCTGGAAGAGACGCTCTGGTTGAACATCGCCTCTGCCTGCGCGACGCCGAGCCCGATTAAAGTCTTGCCACCGCCGAAGCTGAGCAGCGCGGTCGCCCCGGAGGGAAACGACACCACGTTATTCAGAATCTGCCCGAGGGCGAAGGCGGAGAACTGATTCGTGACATTGAAGCCGTAGTTGACGATGTCGCTGTCCGAGACGTCCAGAAATTCGACCTCGATCATGACTTCCGGCCGCCAGGAGAGCAACTGCCGCAGGAGCGCCTGCGCGGGCAGCGCGCGCGAAATACGGTCGCGGATAATCACTTCCCCCTGGGCCGTATTCCAGGCGATCTTGTCGACGTTCGTGGCCTGCTTGACCGCTTGCGCGATCTGGGTTAATTGCTGAGTCGTCATCGCCTCCGGAACCGGGACGGAAACCACGATTGTCTGTTCCAGATCGTTGCGCTTCTGCGGCGTGTCCCGTGCCACGAGGAACAAACGAGGGGAAAGCGGAACCACGAACGAGTCCGTCATGGCTTCCAGATCGTGCAGCGCTTCGCGGTAATCGATGCCTGCAATATGAAAGCGGATCGGCTTGCCCGATGCCGCGCTGCCCGACGCGGGATAGTCGCCATCGTAGACGGTTTCGAACCCGAAACGCTGCGCCACCCGATCGAACAGCGTGCGCGCGTCGCCGGTCAGGTCGAAATCTTCGAGGCCGGGTTTGCCTTTCAGGGCGGGTGGCGGCAGGGGCTGGCGGGAGCGGGAGTATTCAGCCGCCGTGAGGCTGTCGAAAACATCCTCGGGAGCCAGCGCGGGGAAGGCATCCACGTCCGGCGCGTCTGCCGCGTCTGCCGCCTCGGGCGCGGGAACAGGCTTCGATTGCAGCGCGGCCCTGAACTGCAGCGAATCCATCTTCGCTTTCAGTCTGGTGTTCTTCGGCTCTATCGCGGCCGCCTCGGAGTAAAGCAGATAAGCATCCGCCGCGCGGTTCGACCGGGAGGCTTTCTTCGCTTTTCGAGCCAGGGCGGCAGCCTGTTCTTTGGGCGAATCCTCCTGCCCCCCCAGACCGAAACAGGCCCCGGCCGCGAGCGCGCCCCCCAGAATGGCGGCGAACGCACGGCGGCCGCTGAACCGGCGGTCCATTGGAAGCTTCAAGACGGTTGACGCGGCGGAGGGCTCCGGCGTGCAGTCCCGCGCGTGCCGGGCATGTTGGGACAATAGCAGGGTCATGTCCGACCTGAAGGAACTTTTCAAGGACCCTTTCGAGCTCGTGGTGCCGCTCGCGTTGCTGCTGGGAACGGTTATCGCCGGCCTGATCCTGCGCAACGTTCTGTTCCGCGTGGTGCGGAAATGGGCAGCGCACACCGAAAGCCATCTCGACGTCCTGATGGTCGAAAGTCTGCGCGGCCCCATCGTTCTCTGGTCACTGATGCTCGGTATTCACCTGGCGACGCAGCACTCCGAAATTCCGCGCCGGTATCTGCTGGACGTCCCCGCCACTCTGACAGCCCTCTGGATTCTTTCGCTCACCATAGCGATGAGTCACCTCGCGGGGAACGCCGTCCGGTTTTACGGAAGCCGGGTAAACGGGGTGCAATCGGTCACCAGTATTACCCAAAAACTGGCGCAGTTCGCCGTTGTCGCCGTGGGACTGGTCTGGGTCCTGAAAGTCGTTTTCGACCTGAGCCTCACACCCATCCTGACCACTCTCGGGGTCGGCGGTCTGGCCGTCGCGCTCGCATTACAGGATACGCTCTCGAATCTCTTTGCCGGATTTTACGTTTCGATATCCGGGCTGATTCACATCGGCGATTACATCAAGCTGAACACGGGCGAAGAGGGCTACATCACGGACATCAACTGGCGCTGCACGACGATGCGCGGCAATACGAACAACCTGGTCGTCATTCCCAACAACAAGCTGGGCCAGGCGATCTATACGAATTTCCATCTCCCGGAGCCGCGCATGCTGATGTCGCTCACGTTCGGCGTGGGCTATGAGTCGGATGTCGACCGCGTGGAGGCGATATTGCTCGATGAAACATCGAGAGCCGCGGGCGAAGTGCGGGGCCTGCTGGCCGACCCGCCGCCATACGTCCGGTTCAACCCGGGGCCGGGAGACTGGGCACTGGGTTTTCAGTTGAGCTTCAACGTTGGAGAATTCGCGGACCAGTATCTGGCGCAGAGCGAACTGCGGAAACGCATCTTCAAACGGCTGAAGACGGAAGGAATTTCCATGCCGTTCCCCACGCGGTCGGTTATTCTCGAACATGGCACTGACCCCGTCTCCGGAACTCCTGAACGCACTCAGTGAAATGCCTCCGGGCCGGGCGCTCGATCTCGCCTGCGGATCGGGACGCCATGCGCTTTGGCTGGCCGAGCATGGCTGGGACGTCACGGCCGTGGATATCGAGGCGTGCCAGATCCCCGGCGCCCGCTGTATTCAGGCGGATCTCGAACGCCATGAATACCGGATTGAGCCCGATGCATGGGACCTCATCGTGTGCTGGCTCTACTGGCAACCGGACCTGCTGCCCGAGATCGCGCGCGGCGTTCGCGCCCGTGGCGCCGTGGCCCTTGCGGGGAAGACGACGGGGCGCTTTGCCACCTCGCTCGAACAATACCGGGAAGCCTTCGAAGACTTCGCCGAACTGGCGTCAGGCTCAGCCGGAGACAGCGGCGAGAAGACTTTCTTCATCGCGATGCGTCTCGAAGAAGCCATCGACTAAAGCGAGGATTTCGCGGGCTTCCTTCGCCTGGTAAATCGACACGCGCAAGGCACCGCCGCCGCGAATCCCGTGCGTGAAATAAGTGGCGAACTGCTTCATCTTTCCGGCCGAATCGTCTTCGCCGCGGTCGAGCAGCATGGCGTAATAGGTCCGCATTATGTCGTAACGATCCATATGCGTGGGCAGATCGTAGTGCCCGGTGGCCAGGAACTGCTCGATCTGGCGGAAAATCCAGGGGTTCGACGACGCGGTCCGGCCGATCATGACGGCGTCGCAACCGGTTTCTTCCACCATTCGCACCGCGTCTTCCGGGGTCAGAATATCTCCGTTGCCGATGACCGGGATCTTGACGGCGTCCTTGACCGCGGCAATGCGCGACCAGTCGGAGCGGCCCGCGTAACCCTGCTCGCGCGTGCGCGGATGCAACGCTACCGCCTGCAAACCGCAGTCTTCCGCAATGCGCGCCATCTGAACCATTACCAGTTCGGCGTCGTTCCAGCCGGCGCGAAACTTGCAGGTGAAAGGGATGGAGATCGCCCGGCGGACAGTGCGCAACAAGGTTTCGACCAGCGGAAGATCGCGCAGCAACCCCGAGCCGCCGTTGCATTTGACCACTTTATTCACCGGGCAGCCGAAGTTGATGTCGAGGATATCGAAGCCGAGATCTTCGCAAACCTTCGCGGCGGTAGCCATGGTCTCGGGGTCGGCGCCGAAAAGCTGGGCGGAAATGGGGTGCTCGCTCGGATCGAAAGTCAGATAGCGCTGGAGCGTGCGGTTGGGCTTTTTCGAATTGTCGGCCCGCAGGGATGCGCTCACCCCGTGCGAACTGGTGAATTCGGTCATAATGAGACCACATCCGCCGAGATCGCGGATAAAGCGCCGGAAAACCGTGTCGGTCACTCCAGCCATGGGGGCGAGCACGGTTGCGGGCGCGATGGCGACGTTGCCGATGACGATATGGCGCGGGAAACTCACAAGTTCAGTTTAGCGTCCAGATAATGACAATGAAGCCTCTGCACATTGGATTGCTGGCGATAGGCGCCGCGCTGGCGGGCGGCCTCGCGGTGAAAATGACCCAGCCACAACCAGTTCCGGTGGCTGTGGCCGTTGCGCCAGCTCCAGTCCGGACGCGTGCACCGGCGGCTCCGCCCGCGCTTGTTACCCGGAAGCCGAGTCCGCTTCCGGTACCGGCTGCTGCTCCGGCCCCGGTACCCGTTTATGTGGAAACGGCAAAGCCGGCGATTCGAAAAGACAAACCCATTCAGATGGCGAAGGCAGAAATCGTGCCGCGGATGCCCGCGCTGCCGCCCCCTTATCAGGCGCCGAAACCGCAACCGGCGGCTGTAGTATCTCCACCCGCCGCTGCCCCCGCCCCGGCGCCCGCGCCCGCGCCAGCGGTCGAAAACATCGCGCCGGAGCCGCCGAGACAGGTTACGCTGCATACGGGAATGACCATTCAGGTCCGCCTGAACGAATCTTTATCGAGCGATCGCAGCTTTGCGGGAGACACGTTTCAGGCGTCGCTCGCGGAACCGATTGTTGTCAGCGACCTGGTGATCGCCGAACGGGGAGCGCGTGTCGGCGGGCGAATCGTTGCATCGAAAAGGGCCAGCCGAGTCAGTGGCACCTCTTTAATTGAGCTGGAACTCGCCACCCTGTTTACCTCGGATGGCCAGCGGATTGCCATTGCCACGGACCCGTGGACGAAACGGGGCGACACTTCCCGCAGCGCGGACGCGGCGAAGATCGGGGGCGGAGCGGTGCTGGGAGCGATTATCGGAGCCCTCGCGGGGGGTGGAAAAGGAGCGGCGATCGGCGCGGGTGCAGGCGGGGGCGCCGGAGTGGGCGTAGCCGCCGCCACGCGCGGAAAACCGGTTAACCTTCCTTCCGAGACGGTCATCCGGTTCCGGCTGGCTTCCACGCTGACGATTACGGAACGGCGCTAATTGCCGGGATACCGAAGCACGGTGTAGTTGGTGAGCGTGACGCTGTCCGGGCTGACCAGCGCCAGCGCCGCCTTGAACGTTACTTCCAGCCCGGCCTGCACGGGCGCGCTGAGGATGCCGGGCAGAAAAGGCAGGATCGTCCCCCAGCTTTCCACCGACACCTGCGCTCCGGTTGCGGTGACGCCAGCCTCCGCGCGCCCCGCCACCGCGACGTCCTGCGCGGCACCGCCGCGGGCCAGAATGGCCGTATTGCCCCAGTTGACCTGGAGATTGAAGCCGGACACCGTTCCCGTATGCGCAAACGTGAATCGGATCTCAATCCGGTCTCCGGTATGCAATCCGGACGACGGTATGTCGCAACCGCCCAGCGTGGTCCAGCTGGTAGTGGCTACGCTCGTCCCGGCCGAACTACAGAGCACCTGCGCCGCGGTGGAACGGATCTGCGCCCCCGCTCCGGGAGAGGTGAAAGCTCTGATGTTACCGGAAACCGACGTGTCCACCCGATAGGAAGCGGTCAGGGTATCCCCCGGGTGAGGCACGGCGCCGGCCGGAAACACGATGGTAGACCCGCTGAGCGTATAGTCGAAACCGGGTGTCATGTAGAGGCCGTTGCGAAACAGCAGCAGACTCGACCCGAGCGGAGTGTTGGCCAGCGTCAAAGTGCCATTGGTGCCATCCACGATCCCACCGGGCGTTTCCGCGTCCGCAAATGTCGGCGGGGCGCATTGACCCGTTGTGCCATCCACGAAGACGCAGGCGCCCACGTCACCGACGGCCGTCGCCAGGCTGCCGCTGTCGTCGACTACGGCAACGCCGTTTGAGCCGAAGCCGGTCCCTTTCAGCGGCCGCTGGGCAAGATCCGCCTGGAGCCCTATAACGGACGACTCCAAAATCGGTGTCACTCCGCTGGCTATTCCCCCGCCCCCGCTACTGGGGACTGCCTGCGTGCCTGTGCGCACCACGGCGACCGTAAGCGGCTGCGCGCTGACGGGCACGGTCCATGTTTCGACGAACTGGCTGCGCCCGTCGCTCTGATACTGCACGGTATAGACATTCGACGGCGGGGTGGCCGTCGCGTTCGGCGCAAGTTGCACCAGCAGATTGCCATTGACGACCTGCACGTTCTTGCTTTGCTGCACGATCGTACCGATATTGGCTGCGTCGAAGGTACTCCAGCCGATCGTCAGCGTGCCGTTGAAGCGGGTGCCGTCGGCCTTGAATAATGTGTCTTGAATTGTTGTTAGTCCTGTTGTCTGGCTCCACGCCAGCCCGCATAACACGGTCGCCAACAGCATCTTTCGGCCCACTGCCATCATTTCCTCCAGAAGAACTTGAACTGTCCTTACGGGCCAATCATTACCACCGGAGATAGCCGAGCCCGTCTGTTGCACACGATAAAAAGCGGCTAATCCGATGCGAATACTGGAGTTCAGGAAATTCGCCCGGTCTGTGACCCACACGGGGAACCTGGCCAGGGAGAGCGAAAGAACGCTTGCTTCCCGCGCTAGAATACGCACTATGAAACTAAGCCCGGCGGCCTTTGCCCTTCTGCTGCTTACCGGTTGCCACACGGCGTCGAAACCCCGGGCGCCGGCGGATTGGGACAAGTACGTGTCGGACTACCTGGACGTCTATTTTGCGGTCCATCCCGATATCGCCGTCAGCGCCGGGCGGCATGAATTCGACGGCAAACTGCCGGACTTCAGCCACGCGGCAATCGACGCGGAAATTGCGCGGCTGCACGCGGAACGGGCGCGCGCCGCGGCATTCGACGACAGGAGCCTCAACCAGCAGCAGCGGTTCGAACGGGATTACCTGCTCGCCGCCATCGATTCGGATTTGTTCTGGATGGAGACCGCGCAGTGGCCCTGGCGCAACCCTTACTACTACAGCAATGCCGTCGATCCCAGCGTTTATCTGACCAGACCGTATGCGCCGCTCGAACAGCGCATGCGCGCTTTCATAGCGTACGAGCAGAATCTGCCTTTCGCCTTACGCGCCATTCAGGCGAACCTGCAAACGCCGATGCCACGGACTTACGTGGACCAGGGCCGGCTCACATTCGGCGGCCTGGCGCAGTATTTCGAGCACGACGTGCCCGCTATTTTCGCGTCCGTGCGAGACGTTCAACTCCAGACGGACTTCACGGCTTCGAACACACAGGCAATTCGGGTGCTGAAATCTATCGACGCCTGGTTCGCCTCTCAGCGCGCCACGGCGAACGACCGTTTCGCGATCGGCGCCGCCAACTTCCAGAAGATGCTTCATGCCACCGAACGCGTCGACATTCCTCTCGACCGGCTGGAAGCCATCGGCCGTCAGGACCTCGACCGGAATCTGGCGGCTTTGAAGGCGGCGTGCATGCAACTCGCGCCCGGCAAGACCCTGGCGGCATGCGTGGCGAAAGAAGCTGCCGATAAACCACAGGGAAAGCCCGTGGAAGCGGCGCGCGAGCAGTTGAAGGAACTGCGGGCTTTCGTGGCCGACCAGAACCTGATGTCGATTCCGGGCACCGAACGGGCACTGGTGGACGAGGCCCCCCCGTATATGCGCTGGAACTTCGCGTATATCAATATTCCCGGCCCTTACGAGAAAGGTCTGCCTTCGGTCTACTATATTGCTCCGCCCGATCCGAAATGGCCGGCCGCCGAGCAGAAGGCTTACCTGCCGGGAAAAGCAACCCTCCTTTTCACCTCCGCGCATGAGGTGATGCCGGGGCATTTTCTGCAATTCCTGCACGCCAACCGGTCGCCGTCGAAAATCGGCCGGATTTTCACGGGATACGCCTACGTGGAAGGCTGGGCACACTATGCGGAAGAGCTGGTATGGGACGCGGGCTTCGGCGCGGGCGACCCGGAAATCCACGTGGGCCAGCTGATGGAAGCCCTGCTGCGCGATGTGCGGTTCCTCTCGGCGATCGGTTTGCACACGGGGACCATGACGGTGGCGGAATCGGAGAAAATGTTCAGAGAATCCGCTTTCTCCGATGCCGGCAACGCGAGCCAGCAGGCCGCGCGCGGCACCTTCGATCCGGCGTATCTCAACTACACGATGGGAAAACTGATGATCATGAAACTGCGCGACGACTGGACGGCCACGCGCGGCGGACGGAAGGCCTGGCACGACTTTCACGACCAGTTCCTGAATTTCGGCGGACCGCCGATTCCGCTGGTGAGGGCGGCCATGCTTGGGCCATCGGCGGGACCTCCACTTTAATTCCGCATTCGTTCCCCTCAAGCCTGATACGATCTTGAACGGAGCAGAAGACCCGAATGGCCGAAGAAAACGATTCCTTCCAGATGACACGGCGCGCCGTCATCGCGACCGCGACGTTCGTCCCTCTGGCAGCGCTCACCGCAGCCGCCCAGACACCGGCAACCGCGCTTTCACCCGCGGAGATCAGGACACTCGAAGCCTTTGTCGACCGCCTGGTTCCGCAAGACGAACTCGGACCGGGCGCAGTGGAATGCGGCGCCGCGAACTATATCGATCGGGCGCTGGCGGACGCGCTGTCGGCGGAGAAGGGAGGCTTTGTCCAGAATCTCGCAAACGTGGAGACACTGGCCCGCTCGACGCACGGCAGCGCGTTCGCCGATCTGTCGCCCGAAGTCAGAGACGAATTGCTCACGAGCATGGAGAAAGGCTCCGCCGCGGGGTTCCCCGGCGCACGGCAGTTCTTCGGCCGCGTCCGGCGGCTCACGCTCGAAGGCATGTTCGGCGATCCGTACTATGGCGGCAACAGGAACTTCGCCGGCTGGGACCTCATAAAATATCCCGGGCCACGCCTGGCCACCACCCTTGCCGACCAGAGCATGAAGACACCAGCCAAACCTTATCGCAAATCCGCCTACGGGCCAGGAGAAATCCCCAATGTCCGTTAATCTGAAGGCTGTCGACGTGGTCGTGATCGGGCTGGGCGCCGCGGGCGGCGTCGCGGTGCTGCCTCTGGCGCGCGCGGGGCTGAAAGTCGTGGGAATCGAAGCGGGCACATGGATGGACCCGCATAAATTCAAGCCCGACGAAATCTACAACAACGTACGAGGCCTCGTGACATCCGTGCCGAAGGCGAAACACGAAATCCCCACGTTTCGCACGAGCGTCGACCAGCCGGCACGGCAGGGCGGCAATGCTCCCATGATGAACGCGATCGGAGGCACGTCGATCCATTACCACGCACAGAGCTGGCGCTACAGTGAGTGGGATTTCAAGGTGCGGTCGGAATCCATCCGCCGCTACGGTCCGAATTCCATTCCCAAAGGTACGTCGATCGAAGACTGGCCGTTGACTTACCACGATCTCGAACCCTACTACGACCTGATCGAATACGAAGTGGGCGTTTCCGGGAGGGCGGGTAACATTATGGGCAAGCTCGACCCGCGCGGCAACGTATACGAAGCGCCGCGCAGACGCGGTTTTCCGATGCCGCCTCTGCGGGACACCGACTTTACCGACATGATGATGGCGTCGGCGAAGAAGATCGGGTGGAAACCGTTTCGCGGACCGGCCGCCATCAACTCGGAGACCTATCACAACCGGCCCGGCTGCGTGTTCCATGGCTATTGCGATCGCGGCGGATGCCATATCAGCGCCAAGAATTCCACCATGGTCACGACCATCCCGGAAGCCGTCAAGACAAAGAACCTGACGATTGCCGATCTGGCGCAGGTGACGCGGATTGTGTCGGACTCGAAGGGTAAAGTAACCGGCGTGACTTATATCAAAGGCGGAACGGAGTACTTCCAGCCCGCGAAAGTTGTTTTGCTCGCCAGTTATACCTATGAGAATTCGCGTCTGCTGCTGCTTTCGAAGTCGAAAGCTTATCCGAACGGCCTCTCCAATAATCATGGGCAGGTGGGTAAACATTACTTCGGGCACTGGGACTCCCAGGCCGGCGCCGGAGTGAGTGCGCTGTTCCCGTTCGATCTCAACATCTGGTACGGGGCGATTGCCCAGAACGTGACCGTGGATGAATGGGCGGACGATAACTTCGATCACTCGGGACTGGGTTTTATCGGGGGCGCGTCGATACAAGTCAATACCGAGAAGCATCCTATCGGAGCGGCGAGCATGAACACTTATGGCCACGCGCCGCAATGGGGCTCGAAGTGGAAGTCTTTTGTGCGCGAGAATGCGGGACGCTGGGTTTCGTCTTACGTCCAGTCCAACACTTTTCCTTACGAGAACACGTTTCTCGATCTCGATCCGGAGGTCAAAGATCCGCTGGGCGACCCTGTATGCCGGGTTACCAGCGGGCCGAAAGAGAGCGAGCCGCGCCAGGCTTTATACGCCGTCAACAAGATGGAAGAATGGTTCAAAGCCACCGGAGCAGTGGACGTGGTGGCATCGCGCAACTTCCGCGGACCCGGTTTGAGCACGCATGCCTTCGGCGGCACGCGCATGGGCAATAACCCGGACACCAACGTGGTGGACCAGTGGGGTTTCTCGCATGAGGCGCCGAACTTCGGGGTATTGGGCGCTTCGATCATCGGGACGGCGGGCGCGAGGAATCCAACGCTGACGGTGCAGGCGCTGGCCTGGCGGACGGCGGAGCATTTGATCAAGAACTGGAAGTCGATCGCATAGCATGAGCGAACCCGGCGCTTACTGCCCGCGCCGAAATGCGGGCAGCAAAGCCGTTGGAAATTGTGTACATTAGCAGGGAGGTTCCTATGAAGCTGCAAGTGTTTGTTTCGATCTTATTGGGAATGGCGAGCGGCGCGTTTGCCCAACAACCCGGTGCGCGCGGAGGTGGCAGGGGTCAAGCGCCTCCGCCCGCGCCGCTGTTCTTTAAGGAAACGTGGAAGAACTTCTCCGGCAACGTGCCGGTGACTCAGGACTTTGTCGTGAACCCGGACCTGCAATTGAATCTGTATGGCGCGGGGAAGACCGATTTCGGTATCACGAACGAGGGAAATACGCCTCACATCTGGACGGGATCGTGCGCCTCATCGTGCGCGCTCACGCTTAGCGACAAGAACAGCTATGCGGATCTGACAGGCAAGGCAAAAATCCGCTGGTTTACCAAGACGTCGGGGTTTCACCAGGTTCGCCCCGTTCTGAAACTCGCGGACGGAACGTGGCTCATTGGAGACCACGCGGACGCGAATACGTTCGACTATCACGAAAGCGAATTCTATCTGTCCGAAGTCCGCTGGCTCAAACTCGATATGCCCAAAGTGCTGACGAAGGGGAATCTGCTGGATAAGGTGGATCTCAGCAAGGTCGACGCGATAGGTTTTGCCGATCTGACACCCGGAAGCGGCCATGGCACCGGCGGATACTCCGACGTCGCCTGGATCGAGGTTTATGGAAAACCGGTCCCGCGGGATGCCGCGAATCAGCCGCACTGATTGATCGCGTGGCCGTCTTGAAACACCGGTGTCCTCCGGACACAATCAGCGTTAACCAATGCGCATCACCTGACCGGGCTCGATCGAATTCATGATCGATCTGCACGATGGTACGTGCGGCAAAAGATCCACAAGACGATTGGACCTGGCGCGGACGATGAGGATTGCAATGTTCCGGCCAGTCAGATTTTGTTCGTATTGGAGGCCCTTGTCCATCGTCAGAAATACTTCAAAGCCAGCAGCTTCGGCGAGCGAAAGGAGCGCTCCGTTCTTTTTGCCGGCCAAGCCGACTTCGGGAACGGTCTGGCATTCATGATCCGAAAATTCGTTCCTGAGCTTGCGCGGAATACACTCGTCAAGCAAGATCCTCATGCCAACTGGCAGACGAGGAGCGAGGTGGCGAGTTCCAGCGCAGCGACGGCAACCTCCCTGGTGACGGTTGGAAAGTCGTCCAGAAACTCATTAAGGGTTTGTCCGCCTTCCAGGTAGTCCAGCAAAGCCTGAACAGGAACACGAGTGCCGCAGAACACCGGAGTCCCTCCGAGTATGTCGCGATCTTTGGCTATAATCTCGTTCGGGTTCACGATCATTGCCCCCTTGTTCGAACATTCCTATTGTAGTGCTCCTAAGGCCGGCGAACCGCGGCGCGCGTATTGAGGCGTCACTCTGAGCTCCCCACGGGTCTTGCGCCCGGACACGTGTGCGAACCTCTGAAACCGGGTGCTTAGCTGGCAGGTTCCGAACCGTGACCGCCAGGGAGCCGCGACGGGGTCCCCGGGAGAAGCAGAGCCGCCGTCTTAATTCGGCGCTCGCTTTCCTCGCGCAGTTTTCGAACCCATTTCTCCGATCCCCGCTTTAGCTCAGGGTGATCACTGCTTTTCCACGCGCCGGCCGCAGCCTTGAGTGCTGCCATTTGACGGAGCCGTACTAATTCCTTTTCGCGTTCCTCAGTCATACAAAGTTGCCGCGCTTCATTCGGGTCGACATTCGCGAATAATCTTCCGTTTGCGGCACCCGTCCCACCTGATCGTATATGATGACGAACCAGCAGCACTCATTTCCATCCTCCATCGGGGAGACAGATCTATGCTCGGTATCCAGAGTTTCCGCCCTGTAGCCGCAATCGGCGCGCTCATGCTCTTCGCCACTATTCCGGCGGCATACGGCCAGGCCGTGCCGCGGCAGCCGCTCCCACCCGCGCCTGTCCCGGAGGTTCTCCGCAATTATTCGCCCGTCACCGCGGAGCGGCTGAAGAACCCCGAGGCTGGTAACTGGCTGGCGATCCGCCGTACTTACGATGGCTGGGGCTACAGCCCGCTCGACCAGATCACGCCGCTGAACGTGAAGAATCTTCGGCCCGTCTGGGTGTTTTCCACTGGCGATGCCAAGGTTCACGAAGCAGCGCCGCTCGTCAATAACGGCGTCATGTTTATCTCGACGCCGAACGACCAGGTGATCGCGATCGACGTCCGCACGGGCAATCTCCTCTGGCGTTACAAACGTATCCGTCCCGCCGGAGCGATCGTGCCGCACGATACCAGCCGCGGCGTCGCTCTCTATGGCGACAAAGTCTACTTTGCCGCAGGCGAAGCCGTGCTGGTGGCGCTCGACGCAAAGACGGGCAAGGAGGTCTGGACTACGCCTGTCGCGAACAACAGGGACGCGTACTATATCTCGCTCGCGCCGCTCATCGCCGATGGCAAAGTAATGGTCGGGGCTTCCGGCGGCGAGTTCGGCATTCGCGGTTTTGTCGCCGCCTACGATCCCGATTCCGGCAAGGAGCTGTGGCGCACTTACACCGTCCCCGCGCCCGGGCAGCCCGGCAGCGAGACCTGGCCGAAGGGCGACCAGTGGAAGACCGGTGGCGGCCCCGTATGGGTCACGGGGAACTACGACCCGGCTACCAACCTTGCGTACTGGGGCACGGGGAATGGCGGCCCGTGGATGGGCGACCAGCGGCCGGGAGACGATCTCTACACCGCCTCCACCATCGCAATCGATGTCGCCACCGGCGCCATCAAAGGCCACTTCCAGTACAACCCCAACGAATCCTGGGACTGGGACGAAGTCTCGCCGCCGATCCTCGTCGATTACCAGCGCAACGGACGCACCGTCAAAGGCCTGATCGATGTCGCGCGCGACGGTTATCTGTGGTTTCTCGACCGCGGAGATGCCACCACCGGCGGGCGGATCAAATTCCTCGACGGCAAGCCGTACGTGTACCAGAATGTGTTCAAGAGCCTCGACCCGGAGACCGGGCGCCCCGAGGTCGATCCCGCCCACAAACCCGGCACCGGCAAAGAAGCGGATTACTGCCCCGATGCGCACGGCGGCAAGAACTGGCCACCCATCGCCTTCAGCCCGAAAACACGCATGATTTATATTCCGGCCACCAACAACCTGTGTGGATCGAGCACGGGGGCGGAGGCCGTGTATACGCCGGGCAAAGGTTATGCCGGCGTGAAGAGCGGCAAACCCTCCGCTGCCCCTGGCGCCGATCACTTCGGCGAGGTGCAGGCGTGGAATGTGGATACCGGCCAGCGCGCGTGGACACACAACTATGCGAAGAGCCCGAACTGGGGAGCGATGCTGGCAACAGCGGGCGGCCTGGTGTTCAGCGGCGGGACGAACGACCGCAAAATCCACGCGTTCGACGCTACAACGGGCGCCTTGCTCTGGGAATTTCCCACCAACTCCGGCATTCTCGCGCCACCCACGTCATTCACGATCGATGGCAAGCAATACATTGCCGTGCTTGCCGGCTGGGGCGGCGATTCGCGAGGCGCGCAGGCATCGCTCAACCGGCTCTTTCCGGGAGAATATCCCGAGGTGCCCGAAGGCGGCGCGGTCTGGGTCTTCAGCCTGGAATAAGGGCGTTTCGAGCGCCGGGTATTAGCGCAACTTGCTTTGAGCCTCCGCGCCGCGCGGAACAGGCTTGCCGTAGACTTCGATCGCGCCGATATCGGACCAGCCACCCGGCCCATGACCGCTGCCTGCCATCAGGTCGGTGAAGCCGATTTCGTCAACCCTGCTCAGGTCCGGATGCTCGATCCACTTGCCGTCCGGCGCTTCCGTCACCTTTTTGATGGCGAGCTTGCGCCAGCGCATGTCGGCAAACAGCATTTCGGTCTCGAGCCAGTCCGAGCCGATCCCGACCGCATGGTCTCCCGCGAGCCAGGTGCCATCCGCCAGCTTGACGATGGGCCGGAGCTGATGGTAGCCCGCCACTTTGTACTGAAAGCGGATTCTGGCGATGCCGGTGAGATCGGCGTAATTGTCCTTATCCCGCAGGGTGAAGGCGCAACTCTCCGCGCACAGCCCGGTCCAGACGTGCTGAGGCTCCACGATCGGCGCATTGTGCTTGACAATCCAGATCCCGCGATCGGGCTTGGCCCCTGGCTGGTCCCCGTAAAGGCGGAGTTGCAGGTTTGGGTTGGCGACCGCATCCTGCGCGGCCGGATGTTCAACATCCGTTGGCGCTTTCCACACCTCTTTGAACAAAAGCGGCACGGGGACCGAAGGCGCCTGGGCGAAAGCGCTGCCCGCAAGCAGGCACACAACGAACGATCTGGAAAACCTCATTAAAACCTCCTCACGCGTTGAAATTGTATCAGGAAATGCATGCAATCAAAATCAGCCGGAACGAAACCTGCGGTACCCTTGTCAACATGGTGTAGCCGATGCACTCGCAAAACCTGCCATTCCGTCACGCGCTGGCTCTGCTGACCTTGTGCGCCTGCTGCCCGGCATTCGGCCAGCCCCCTGCCCCCTCCAGAACAAGACCTTACGCATTAATCACCGCCAGGCAGGCCGCGCGGATCCTCGATCAGGCATCCTGGGGACCGACACCCGGATCCATTGACCAGTTGCAGCGGCTCGGAATGACTGCGTGGCTGGACTCGCAGTTTGCCCTGAACACATCCGATCTGCCCGATCAGCCGATTCTGGCGGCAAACGGTAACAGTAATACCAATCTGGCTCCGGTGCAGAGCGCATTCTTCGTGAATGCGGTTACGGGCGAGGATCAGCTCCGCCAGCGTGTGGCTTTCGCGCTTTCCGAGATCTGGGTAGTATCGGCGGTGTCGGTTAACTCGGCATCCGCATTCCCTCCTTACTGGCGGATCTTCCGCGACAATGCTTTCGGAAACTACCGGGATATCGTCAAAGCGGTCTCATTAAGCCCCGCCATGGGCAATTACCTGAACATGGCGAATAACATCAAAGGCAATGCGGCCAAAGGCACCGCCGCCAATGAGAACTATGCCCGGGAGCTGATGCAGTTGTTCACCCTGGGGCTGACGGAGTTGAATCCGGACGGAAGCCCGGCACTCGCGAACGGCGTTTCGGTGCCGACATTCAGTAACACCGTGGTGACGAATATGGCGAGGGTGGTGACCGGCTGGACTTATCCCACCGCGCCTGGCGCAACCGCCAAAACCAATAACCCGGCGTATTATTTCGGCCAGATGATTCCGGTGGAATCACAGCATGACACCACCGCCAAAACGATTTTCGGGAATGTGACTCTTCCCGCGGGCCAGAGTGCCGAGACGGACCTCGACTCTCTGGTGAATGCGCTGATGGCGCAACCGACCATGGCTCCGTTCGTTTCGAAGCAACTGATTCAACACCTGGTGACCAGCAATCCCAGCCCGGCTTACATCGGAAGGGTTGCAAAGGTGTTCGCAAACGACGGCACGGGGACGGCCGGGAATATGAAAGCGGTGGTGACGGCCATCCTGACCGACAGCGAAGCGCGTGCCGGGGACGATGCCGCCGCGCCGGTCAACGCGAGCTTCGGCCACATGCGGGAACCGGTTCTCTTCATGGCGAATGCTCTGCGCGGCTTGAATGCGACGCTCGGCGCGCAAAGCGCCATCTATAACCAGGCGACACAGATGGGGCAGCAGCTCTTCTACCCGCCAAGCGTGTTCAGCTACTTCTCGCCGCAATTTCGCACCTCCGGCGGATCGCTCGCGCCGGAATTCCAGCTTTATTCGACGCAAACCGCCGCGAACCGCGCGGACATCGTTCATTCGATCGTTTACGGCACGCTCGACAAGAGCACGGCGATCGATCTGGCGCCTTTTGTGCATAAAGCCACAACCATCGAAGATCTGCTGAACTACATCGGCTTCGTATTTCTGCACGAAGGAATGTCCGCGAACCTGTACAAGGCGGCTTATACTGCCGCGTCCGCGGCCAGCGGGGCGACCGCACGAACCGAGGCCGCACTTTATGTTGTGCTGACGTCCGGCGAATACCAGATCGTCCAATAAACACACTATGCTCAATCGACGCGCACTCATTCGTATCGGCGCTGCCTCAGTCGGATCACTGGCTTTGAGACCCTTTGGATTATTGCCGGCGTTGGCGCAAAACGGCCCGAACTATCGCGCCCTGGTCTGTGTCTTCCTGTTTGGGGGAAACGATTCCAATAACACTGTCATTCCGATGGATGACGTGAATTACCAGGCTTACACTTCCATCCGCGGGAGCCTGGCGCTCAGCGGAACCCAACTGACGCCGGCCGTCACCAGCGTTTCGGGTGCTCCTTACGCCTTTCACGCTCAACTGGCGGAAGTGTCGAGCCTTTTCGCGTCGAAGGAACTCGCCGTGGTGGCGAATGTGGGATCGCTGGTGCAGCCCCTGACGCGCGCGCAGTACCAGGCGCAGCAGTCTCCGATTCCGTTGAACCTGTTTTCACATGCCGACCAGCAGTCGCAGTGGCAGACATCGATCGCGCAGGGTCACAGTCCGACGGGATGGGGAGGGCGCGCGGCGGATTATCTTACCGCGCAGAAGATCAACTCGTCGAGCTTTCCGGCATTCTTTTCGGTTGCCGGCAATAGTCTCGAAGGCGCGGGGGCCAATACGCAACCGGTTGCGCTCGGTCCGGGGCAATCGCTGACGCTCGCCGGCTTCAACAGCAGCACTGCTTCCCAGGCCGTGCTGAACGCGCTGAAAAGCCTGCTGACGCTCGATAGCGGCGTCTCCCTGGTGCAGGCGGCCAACGGCACCATGTCGAACGGCATTAGTGACGCCACCGCTCTGAGCGGCGCGCTCGCCAAGGGTACGGCGCTCAAGACGGTGTTCCCTAAAACCGGCCTCGGGGCGCAGTTGCAGCAGGTTGCGCAGATCATTCAGGTGCAGGCGGATCTCGGAATGGAGCGGCAGATCTTCTTCTGCTCACTCGGCGGATTCGACACCCACACGGCGGAACTCGAAACGCACAACGTGTTGTATTCACAGCTGAGCCCGGCGCTCGCGGCGTTCTACAGCGCCACGCAGGAACTGGGCATGGCGCAGAATGTCACCACTTTCACTGAATCCGACTTCAGCCGAACCTTCCAGCCGACCACGGGGGACGGCAGCGACCATGCCTGGGGCAGCCACCATCTGGTGCTGGGCGGCGCGGTTGCGGGCGGCCAGATTTACGGAAAATTTCCTGCTTTCCAGCTGGGCGGACCGGACGATACGGACGTCCGGGGCCGCTGGATTCCGTCGACCTCGATCGATCAGTACGGCGCCACGCTGTGCTCCTGGTTCGGCATCCCCGACAGTGCGCTGCCGGGCATTTTCCCGAACTTCGCCAATTTCGCCTCACAGAAGCTCGGATTTCTGGGCTGAATCGAGCTGGCGCAGTCCCCACAGAGCGTGTTCCGCCACCAGGGGATCGCCCGAAGCCGCCAGCATCCTGAGCGGATCCCGGAATATTTCGAGGCCGGCATTGCCCATCGCCACCGCGACATTGCGCAGAAACCCCCGATATTTCGTCCTGCTTACAGGCGTATCCCGGAACATCGCGCGAAACTCGGATTCGCCGAGAGCGGCCATGCGAGCGAGCGGAGGCGCAAATTCCCGTGGCTGGAACGCCGGTTCGTTCGATTCCGGAGCCCGGCGATTCCACGGGCAGACGTCCTGGCAGATATCGCACCCGAACACATTCGCGCCCGCCGCCGGTCTGTGTAGTTCGGGTATCGAAGACCGTAACTCAATGGTGAAGTAGGAGATGCACAGCCTCGCATCCAGTTCGTACCCGCCCCCGGCGGCAGGGACGATGGCTGCGGTAGGGCAGGCTTCGATGCAGCGCGTACAGGTGCCGCAGCGGTCCGGAGGCGGCGAATCGGGAGCCAGATCGAGCGTCGTCAGCAGTTCCCCCAGAAAGAACCACGACCCCAGCTTTTCATTGATGAGGCACGTATTCTTCCCGATCCAGCCAAGTCCCGCCTGGCGGGCGAGCGAGCGCTCCAGAAGCGGTGCGGTGTCGACGCAGATCCTCCAGGAAAATGCCTCTGTTTCCAATAATCTATGCGCCAGACCGGTGAGCCTGGCACGAAGCACCTTATGGTAATCGTCGCCCCATGCGTAACGCGAGATCCACGCGCGCTCCGGGTCGGAGAACTGTGTCGAAAGCGGTTCCGGACCGTTGTAGATCAACCCCACGCAGATCACCGATCGCGCGCCAGGCAGAAGCTGGCCAGGGTTGCTGCGAATGCCTGCCCGGTGGTCCGTCAGATAGCGCATCTCCCCAGCCAGGCCGCGCTCCGCCCAGGTTTGGAAACGTCCAAAATCCGCAACCGCGCCAACTGGCGCGATACCCGCCAGATCGAACCCGCATTCCACGGCCAGATGATGGATAACGGCGCTGCTTACCGATTCTCCCGGACTCTTTCGGAGCATAATGCATTTCATTTCCTACGCTTGTCCGGTGTCGGGCCAAATCGGAGTGAACGCGTCGAACCTTGCCATTGCTCTCGCCAGACTCGGAGACCGGCGTGAGGCAACTCTGGCGTTCCATCCGTTCGTCACGAATTCGCCGAGACACCCGTTGTAATCAGGTCCTTGTTTCGCAGTACTCCCCCGCCTGGGGACCAAACGTCCCCGGATATTGCGCGAGCGGCAGAGTTGAGCCAATTCCACCAATGCTGCTTTCGGGTCTGGAATCTCGTCGGGAGGGGTGGGCACGCGAGATTCTTCAATCCCCAGGAATTTCCCGAAGTTTCCAGCGTCTGCCAGGAGCCACGCTTCCACCTCTCTGACTGCGACTCGGAATAACAGGTTCGGGTGAGGCGGGGATGTTAACCAGCTTTCGATTAGAGCCGCTGGGCATGCGTCGTCGTCCAGATCGGTCAGGACTACGAAGGGACGCCCCCTCGCTGCGGCGTTCCATCCATTGATCGTGCGCCGCAGGTAGCCGAATCCCCCGCGCCTGTACGTGGCGCCGATGTGGTAGCCCCGATTAGCAAGCGCCAGAAGCTTCCGAAGAACCATCTCGCTGAGTTCATCCTCGATAGCAAGATCGACCGGTATGCCGCTCATCAGAAGAGATCGAGTTGGAGAATATTGGCTGGCGCGGTTCTCGGCAATGCTGCATCGGCCACGGAAAGCCCGGCAACCAGCATATCTTTGACCTCTGCCACCGAGGAAGCGATCTCCGCGACCGTACCCTCCTGATCCGGCCGAAGCATCAGTACCTCTTCGCCGCCGATTCCTTTTTGCGACAACAGTTCCCAGCTATGAGTGCTCACGAAAATCTGACGTTTTCGCTTCCGTTGCAAACGATAAAACAGAGCCGGTAACTTACTCACAATTTCGGAGTGTAAAGATAACTCGGGTTCTTCCAGCAACAAAGGCGAATCTCCTTCGAGGAGCGACCAGAACAGACCGATCAACCTCAACGTCCCGTCGGAAAACTGGTCTTCCCGTTGCCTGCCCGCATTGGGACGCCAGTGAGTATAAGTCGCCTCCAGATGCGGAACGCCAGCCTCGTCTTTGGTGTCCGTGAGGCCCTTCAGTTGCGGTACCGCTTCCCGCAGAGCCGTCTCAATTCTCTTGAGACGAGACTTTCGGGTCTTCTCGGGTGTTCTTGCCACCGCTTCCAGAAAACTCCGTCCATAGGGATCCTCAGACAGTGTCGTCCCTTGAAAAGACTCGGGGTGACGAAGCAACTGCGGCACGAGGTGTAAATAGCGGATCGACTCAAAGAATCGAGCGACCTCGCGAAACTCAGCGTTCGCGCTGATCTGTTCGAGATGGGTTTGCGTAAGCCTCAACTCATCCCTCTTGTCTTCAGAGTCGGGGCGTTCCAGGATGAGTTCGCCACCCTTCCAGACTCTCTCGTGGCTCAATATCGGCTGACGGAAACCACGAACCTGCTGGGCAATCCCGATGGCATATTTCCATTCGGCGGGGCCAGCATCGTCAGAAAGCTCCACCTCGATTTCAACGTTTGGTTCTCGCCGGGCGGCCAGACAGCGCACCTTCGATAACCCTCCCCGGCTTGCAATTCCGGGTTGCAGGCCACCGCCTGGCTTGGCCAGATCGCGCAGAAAGCGAAATACGTCGAGCAGGTTCGACTTGCCAGACGCGTTCGGCCCAATCAGGAAGACGCGCTCCGTGAAGTTCACCTCCAGCGAACGAAAGTTCCGCCAGTTCTTAAGCGCGAGTCTGGAAACGATCATCGGGCAGCATCATTGTAACGCGGTTCTGATTTGTAACGCGGTTCTGATTTTCTCTCCGCCCAGCCCTGGAACCGTCCAAAATCCGCAACCGGGCCGACTGGCGCGATACCCGCCAGATCGAACCCGCATTCCGCGGCTAAGTCATGGACGCGACGGCCAGTTAACCGTTCTGTAACGTCTTTCACGGTCATGCGAAATCCATTGGATCGCGATCCGCCCCATCCAACCTGAATCCGGCGCAGTTCGATGTTTTCAGGTCGATCCGGCCCGGTGATAGTACTACCCTTGGTCAAGGATAGCGAACGCCGAAAAGGCGGAGCGCCCTGTTCAGGAGATTTCAGACGAATGCACAAACCGATCAAGTACGCCGAGAAAGCGGTAACGGTAGCGGCTGGCGCGGCCTGGAAGGTATTTAATACCTTCAATTCCATTAAACCGAACCCCTCCTTCACGCCCAAATGGTCTGAAAAGCCTCTCCTCAAATCGTGGGAAAAGCAGAAGCCGCCGCTCGGCTGGCCCCGCACGACGGATTCTCTCTGTCCAAAGTGCGTTCCGGAAATCCGTACCAAAATCGTGAACGGCGAAGTTCCGGTCGAGATTCTCCGCAATGAAAAAGTGGGTGAAATCAAAGCGCAGATCGTCTCCCGCGACGGTAAGATCCTCATGGTGAAGGACTGCGCGATTCACGGCCATTTCGAGGACGTGATGGCGATCGACACCGAATTCTTCGATCACCTCGAAAAAGTTTTCCCGGGCCGCGACATTCGCGCCCACAATGACAAAGATCTTCACAACCACGGCTCCAGCACCGTAACGCATGGGCGCGGATCGGTCCTGACCATCGATCTCACCAACCGCTGCAATATGATGTGCGACCCCTGCTTCATGGACGCCAACCAGGTGGGTTTCGTCCACGAACTGACGTGGGACGACATCCAGACCATGCTCGACAACGCGATCTCGATCAAACCGAGGCGCCAGATGTCCGTGCAGTTCTCCGGTGGCGAGCCGACGCTGTCGCCGTTTTTCCTCGACGCGGTGAAGTATGCCCGCAAGGTCGGATACAACAGCGTACAGGCGGCGACCAACGGAATTGAATTTGCGAAAAGCCCCGAATTCTGCAAGAAAGCGGCCGAAGCCGGTCTGCGTTATGCGTATCTGCAATTCGATGGCGTCGGTAATGCGGCCAACTCGCATCGCGCGGTCGGCAACCTGTTCGACGTGAAGCTGCGCGCGATCGAAAACCTGCACTCGAACGGGGTCGATATCGTCCCCGTGATCACGATCATCAATGGCGTGAACAACGAGCAGGTGGGAGCGGTGATCCAGTTCGCGCTGGATAACCCGAAAAAGATTTCGTTCCTGTCTTTCCAGCCGGTGTCGTTCACGGGCCGCGACGAAGAAGTGACGGACGAGCGCCGAACTGCCCAGCGCTATACGCTCTCGCACCTGGCGCATGACGTGAAGAACCAGGTCGGCATGGGTGTTCCCGCGCGGGACTGGTTCCCCATCTCGTTCATGAGCACGTTCTCGGACTGGGCCGATCTCATTCACGGGCCGGCGGCCGACTGGGGCCAGTTGAGCTGCGGTTGCCATCCGAACTGCGGGATCGGCATGGCGGTGATGATCGACAAGGAAACGAAGGAATTTCGTCCCGTGACCGCCTTTCTCAACGCCGAACAACTGGCGAAGGACGTGGCAAAGGTCAACGATGCGGCTCGCGGGAAGACCCTTTCGGTAATTGGCGTAGCGCTTGCTCTGCTGCGCAACTACGATCCGATGGAAGCGCCCAGCACTTTCAAACTCACCGATCTGCTGCAGAAGTTCGACAAATGCTTCGGCGCGACAGGCCGCAACTACGGCAAGGTCACCGGCGACCGCACCTTCGACGACATCGAAAAGCGCCGCAAAGACCGCTGGAATTTCCTCTTTATCGCGGGTATGTGGTTCCAGGATCTCTTCAACTACGACTTCCGCCGGACCGAGCAGTGCATCATCCCTTATGCCACGCAGGAAGGCGAGATCAGCTTCTGCGCCTACAACACCGGCGTAGGCTGGCGGAACATCATTGAAAAGATGCACATGACCGCCACCCTCACCAAGTGGTATGAGGAAAAGGGCCGGCACGAAATCATCGCGGGCGGCAAGAACGTGAACCTGCCTTCGAAGGAACATTCGCTGATTCTGAACCTGGATGCCGTGAATGCGGATATCCAGCACGATCTCGACGACCAGGGGATCGCAAAGACGGCGCGCGAAGAGAAGCTGCGTAAGCGCAACACCGAGATGGCGAAGAAAGCCGCCGAGGATGCCCGGATGGCGAAACTCTATCGCGAAGTTGTGCTGAAAGAGAAGCCCGTCGAAGCCGGATTCGTACCGCTTGCAACGCTGGGCGGCATCAAGCCGGCAGCCCCCGCAGTGAAAAAAGAAGAACGCGAAGAAGTCGGCAGCTTCGGCGACTAAGCCCCCGCTGCACATACGCCAGCTGTACATAATGGAAAAGCCGCCAGGTCATCCTGGCGGCTTTTCCATTGGATTAGTACCCGCCATCAGATCCACGCCTTCCCAACGCGCCACGACCGCCGTCGCGAGACAGTTCCCAACCAGATTTACCGATGTTCGCGCCATATCCATCAACGTATCCACCCCCAGGATCACAGCCACTCCCTCTACGGGCAAATTGAACGTCGCGAGCGTTCCCGCCAGAATCACCAGCGCCGCTCGCGGCACCCCCGCCACGCCTTTGCTCGTGAGCATGAGCGTCAGCATCATCATCAACTGCGTCCCGAACGGCACATGAACTCCCGCCGCCTGCGCCACAAACATCGAGGCCAGCGCCAGATACAGCGTGGAGCCATCGAGGTTAAAGCTATATCCCATCGGCAAGACAAACGCCACGATATGTTTGGGCACGCCAAATTGCTCCATATTCTCAAGCGCAATGGGCAGGGCTGACTCGCTCGATGCTGTCGAAAAGGCCAGCAGGAACGGCTCGCGCACATAGCGAATGAAGCGGAGCAACGGGATTTGCGCCAGTGAGGTAACGGCTCCCAGCACCACCACTACAAAAAACACTTCCGCCCCGTACAGCGTCAGCACCAGTCTGCCGAGATTCCGGAGGATGCCGACGCCTTTCTCCCCGATCGTCGCCGCCATTGCCCCGAATACCCCGAACGGCGCAAAAAGCATGACGTAGTTCGTGTATTTGAACATCACTTCCGACAGAGCCTCGCAGAATTGCACCACGGGACGCGCCTTCGTCCCCACCGCCGCGCACGCCGCGCCGAAAATGAACGAGAAGACCACAATCTGCAGCACCTCGCCCCTCGCCATGGAGTCGATAATGCTGGTGGGAAAGGTGTGTTCGAGGATCCCGGACAGGCTGGTGCTCGTCCGCGCCACTCCCGCGCCCACACCCTGCCTCAACTGGACGCCAACGCCGGGCTTGACCAGGTTCACCGCGCCCAGACCGATAAACAGGGCGACCGTTGTCGCGATCTCAAAATAGATAATCGCCTTGCCGCCGATGCGCCCCATCGTTTTCACGCTGCCCGCGCCGGCGATGCCGGATACGAGCGTGCCAAACAACAGCGGCGCGACGATCGACTTGATCAGGCGCAGAAAAATGGAGCCGAGAATGGCCATTCCCGTTGCCTGCACCGGGAACAGACCGCCGAAGACGACGCCCGCGACCAGCCCGATAACGATCCACGTAGTGAGGGAAAAGGAAAGTGCGGAAAGAATCTTGCCTTTCATTGTCCGCCCCGGCGCACGCCAATTTATCGCAGGATCTTATACAAATTGCTGTAATTGTCGGTCCACGTCCGCAGGCCTGGAATCGGCGTAATCTTCTGATCCGCCGCCTTTATTTCCGGCGCGTCGAAGAACCCCGGGCGCGAACTGACCAGCACCCAGTCGGATGCCGCGATCTCCTTGTCGTTATCTTCGTCGACACCGACCAGCATTGCCTCCTTGCCATCCTCCGCGGCCGCCAGCGCCACTCCCGGTGCGAGGCTCAAATACCGGTTCGATACATGGACGGCCAGCACGCCATCCGGTTTGAGATGACGCCAGTAGAGCGCGAATGCCTGCCGGGTCAGCAGATGGACGGGAATCGCATCGCCCGAGAATGCGTCCACTGCCAGCACGTCGAACTGCTTCGAGGATTCCCGTTCCAGCGACAACCGGGCATCGCCCAGCACGATCTCATTCGCCGCCGGGCTGTCCCGCAGAAACCGGAACTCGGTGCGGGCAATATGAGGCACCAGCGGATTGATGTCATAGAACGTATAACGGTCGCCCGCGCGCCCGTAGGTTGCGATGGTCCCCGACCCCAGGCCGATCACTCCCACATTCATGGGCCCGGCGGCCTGCAATTTCCGGATGGTCAGCCCGATGCCGGAATTCGTGGAATAGTAGGTTGTGGCGAGGCGCTCGAACTGAGGCGTCAGAAACTCTTCGCCATGGTCGATCGTGCCGTGCTTCAACACCCGCACCAGCCCCAGCGATCCGTCGCTGTCCGTATCGTAAACGTGAAGCGCCCCATAGAAATTGCGGACCAGCACGCGCGAATCGCTGACTGAGTTCCAGGTATCGCGCGCCAGAAACCCGGCCATTCCGACCGCCAGGCCGGCCGCGACGACAAAGATCATGAAGCCCGGGTTCACCGAGTTATCGTCCAGCGCCCCTCTTCCGCGCCAGAGAACGTAGAGAACGATCGCTCCCGCGATGCCGAGCATCACCCAGGCATCGTAAGGGCTGTTCAAAAACGGCGCGCTGAGGAACTGAGGCTTACCCACTCTCGCCGCCACCAGACGGACTACGATAAAGCCCACGAGCGCCGCCGCCAGAATGGCGATCACCGCTTTGTCGTAAGGCGCATTGAGGAAGGAAGCGGTCTCCACGGGTTTGCGGCTGGCCTTGCCGCGTTCGAGCCACAGCAGATAGACCAGCATGAAAGCGGTCAGCGAAAGCACAATGGGCAGATCGTACAGGCCGTTCAACAGGTAGGGCGCCGCGAACCCGATCAGCAGTCCGCCAATCGCGCCGCCCGCGGAAACCATCAGATAGAACGAAGTCAGGTAGGCAGGCGCCGGCCGCCTCCGGGCCACTTCCCCGTGACAGACCATAAACAGGGAGAACGATGCGGCGCAGAAGAAGCCGAGGGCAACCTTCAGGTTCGAGAGATCGCCCTCGCCCGAAATCTCATACGCCATCGATAGCAGTGCCACCGCGCCAAGCCCGGTGAAGAGCCAGCGGTTGTACCAGCGATCGCTGTCAAAACACAGAATAAAGCTCAACAGGTACAGGCTGAGCGGAAGAACCCAGAGAAAAGGTATGGCCGCGATGTTCTGTGTCAGGTGGTTGGTGACCGCCAGGAGCAGCGCCGACGCGCAGGCCGCAAGACCCATCCAGAGCAAACGTTCGGACCATCGGGGTGGCGGGGTGTCCGCGCCTGCCGCGATCTCCGCGTGGCGGTCGCGGCGCGACAGGAGCGCCACCGTGCCGCACACCAGCACGAAGGCTATATAAGAGATCGACCACATCCACGCCTGCTGGCCGCTCGTCAGGTAGGGTTCGATGAGCACGGGATACATCAACAACCCGAGCATGGAGCCCGCGTTCGAGAGCGCGAAAAAACGGTAAGGCATCGCGCCGCCGTTCGATTGCGAGTACCACGATTGCAAAAGAGGGCTGGTGGACGAAAGCAGGAAGTAAGGCAGCCCCACCGTCGCCGTCAGCAACCCCAGAATCCGCAGCAGAGGATCTTCCGCGCCCTGAGGCTTCCACCACGCCGAGGGCAGAATCGGCAGCGAGAGAAAACTCAAAACCAGCAAAGTCAGGTGGATCGCGGTTTGCGTGCGCCCCCTTTGCCCGTTCAGCCAGTGGGCGTAAGCGTAGCCCCCCAGCAGCGCCATCTGGAAGAAGAGCATGCAACTCGTCCAGACAGCGGCCGAGCCGCCGAACCAGGGCAGGATCAGCTTGGCGATGAGCGGCTGCACCTGAAAGAGCAGAAATGCCCCGAGCAGGATGGTCACGGCGAACAGCGGCGCGGGAACGCCGGGCTTCCCTCCGCTCGGGCTACCGGTAAGCGGAAACGCCGGTGACGCGCTCTCCGATGACAAGGGCATGGATATGGTCGGTGCCTTCATAGGTTTTGACAGTTTCGAGATTGCACAGATGTCGCATTATAGGATACTCGTCCGTGATTCCGTTCGCACCCATCAGATCGCGGCTCAGGCGGGCGCACTCCAGAGCCATTGCCGCATTGTTCCGCTTGAGCATCGAAATGTGCGCCGGCTCCAGTTTTCCCGCGTCTTTCAGGCGTCCGCACTGCAGCGCGAGCAATTGAGCCTTGGTAATTTCGGTGATCATCCAGGCCAGTTTCTCCTGCACCAGCTGGTGGCTCGCGAGCGGCCGGTCGTCGAATTGTTTTCGTAAAGTTACGTAAGCGCGCGCGGTCTCGTAACAATCCATCGCCGCGCCCAGCACGCCCCAGCCGATGCCGTGCCTGGCCTGCGAAAGACAGGAGAGCGGCCCTTTCAGCCCCTTCGCGCCCGGCAGCATGGCCGATTCCGGGAGTCTGCAATCGGTGAACGACAGGCTGGAGGTCACCGATGCCCGCATGGACCACTTGCCGTGGATATCCGACGTAGCGAATCCCGGGGTGCCCCGCTCGACCAGAAAGCCGCGGATGGTGTCTTTGCCATCGATCGCTGCTCTCGCCCAAACCACGGCAATCTCCGCCATGGAGCCGTTCGTGATCCAGGTTTTCTCGCCGTTCAGCACCCAATGCGATCCATCCCGGACGGCGCGCGTTCGCATCGCCGCGGGATTCGAACCGAAATCCGGTTCCGTCAAACCAAAACATCCGATCGCCTCGCCCGACTGCAGGCGCGGCAGCCAGTGAGACTTCTGTTCTTCCGACCCGTATTCGAGGATGGGATACATAACGAGAGCGCCCTGCACGGAAACGAAGCTCCGCAAGCCGGAATCGCCGCGCTCGATCTCCTGCATGATGAGCCCATACTCCACGTTGCTCATTCCGGCGCAGCCGTAGCCCTCCAGATTGGCCCCCAGCAACCCCATCGCCGCCATCTCCGGGATCAGTTCGCGTGGAAAGCGTCCCTCCCGGAAACAATCGCGAATCGCTGGCAGCACTCTTTCATCCACGAACCGCCGGACCGTCCGCCGGACCGCGAGCTCTTGTTCGGAGAACTGCGAATCGATCAAAAGATAGTCGACACCTGGGAATGCCATCGAACCTAGTGTAGTTGTGGCGCGTGAAATTTCACGAGTGCCCTAAAGATTGCGGCCGTTTCGCCCGATTAAGGAGTATGTTTCCGAATACAGACCAGAAGGCGCCGGCTGCTACCGAGCGCGGCCCGTTAAAAAGCCGGCTTTTCGATATGGGAAGGTGGCTTCTGGCGCCGCCCGCGGAGCAACCGCAAGCCACCTGGCAGGGCTGGCTGGGAGGCGGCCTGATCGTCGATCCAAGCAGCTTCAGCACCCAGCTGGCAAGTTTACAGAAATCGCTTCACCGCGCAAACAATCCTAAGGTGCCACCGGTCGTCGCGCACGTGCAAAAAGACAACTGAGCGGGCGCCACTCAGGGAACTATGCGCCAGCCGCGGAGGCACTGGCCGCCGAGAGTTTGGCGATTGACGCAGGGTCGAGTTTGAGTTTTGTCGCTTCGATCAGGGCGGCGAGTTGTTTCTCGCTGGTAGCGCTGGCGATCGGTGCAGTGATCCCCGGTTGCGCGATGAGCCAGGCAAGCGCAACGCTGGCGGACGTCGAGTTGTACTCGCGAGCGACGGCTTCGAGCGCATCGATCACGGCAAATCCGCGGGCGTTCAGATATTTCCCCACGATTCCACCGCGCGGTTTGCCCGCCGCATCCGCCTCGCTGCGATATTTGCCTGTCAGAAATCCACCGGCAAGAGAGAAATAAGGGATGACGCCAACGCCATACTCGGAAACCACGGGAGCGAGATCCGATTCGTAGTTCGCGCGCTCGACCAGACTGTAGTTCGGTTGCAGGGTCTGATAACTCGCGAGATGATTGCTTTTGCTCGTTTCGAGAGCCTCTCGCAGGCGCGCGCCCGAGTAATTCGACGCTCCGATGACACGAACCTTCCCCTGTTTAATCAATCGATCGAAAGCGCCGAGTGTGTCGGCCAGCGGAGTCGCGGCATCGTCTTTGTGGGCCTGATAGAGATCGATGCGATCGGTCTGAAGCCGCCGGAGCGAATCTTCGACAGCGTGCTCGATATACTTCGGCGCAAGCCCCGCTTTGCCGTCGCCCATATCCATCCCGGCCTTGGTCGCGACGATGACCTGGTCGCGCTTGCCGCTTCTCGCGAACCATTTACCGAGAATCGTCTCCGACTCTCCACCCGCATGCCCGGGTATCCACCGCGAATAGACGTCCGCCGTGTCGATGAAGTTCAATCCGGCGTCGAGCGCGGCATCCAGCAGCCGGAAAGAATCGGGTTCGTTAACGGTCCATCCGAACACATTTCCACCCAGCATCAGGACCGGAACGTCGATTCCGGTGTTTCCAAGTTTTCGTTTCCGCATGTTGGTCCGGAGATTTATAAAGCAGCAGCTTTTGTCGCGGTTTTTGCCATCAACTGGCGGATCAGAGCCGCGGTACTTTGATGCACATCGCCGGTCGAATTATCGAAGCCGAGCCCGCCGGCGAGCCCCATGGCCGCATCGAGAGGCGTGATGCCTTTTTTATCCTTCACGTCGATTTTCGCGCCATGATCCGCAAGGTATTGCACCACCTGATCCCAGCCCTTTTGCGCCGCGCCGTGCATCGCGGTCTGACCCCGGCTATCGGCCGCATTGATATCCGAGCCCGCTTTCAGGCAAAGCTCGATGGAATCGATAACCTCTTTTTCCGTCTTCCTGCGGCCAACCGTATCCTCTTCTTTCGTCCCCAGCCCGGCCGCTGCCATGAGCGGATCGATGCCGTTGCGCGTTTCGAGTTTCGGATCGGCCCCCTTTGCCAGCAAAAGAGCAATCACGACGGTGTCGCCAGCCTTCGCCGCGCGCAGCATCGGGGTAGTGCCGGTGGTCAGCATCGTATCGTTTCCACGGTCCACCTTGGTCCGATAGGGCTGCTGGGTTTTGAGTTGCGCATTCACGTCCGCGCCATGTGCCAGCAGCGCCTTGACCAGGTCAAGACTGGTGATTTCGTTGCCAGCCTCGCTTGGTGAGGGCCTGTTGGATGCAGGCATGGTGTGCATGTCCACCGCGGCGTACAAAGCCGCTCGCCCGGTCTTATCGGCCAGATTCGGATCGGCCCCTTTGTCGAGAAGGAACCGCGCTACATCGTAATGACCGTTGATAATCGAGTTCACCATCGGGGTGATGCCGTCCGGATCGGCCTGATTGAGATTCGCGCCCGCGGCGGCGAGGATCGGCAGGCATTCGAGGCAGCCTTCGCGCGCGGCGAACATTAAAGGCGTGAAGCCGCCCAGGGGCAGCCATTTCTCGCGCGGCTCGGCAGTCACTTCGCGATCCCAGTGCACGATGGCCGACATCGCATTCACGTCCGCGCCATGCGCAATCAATGCCTTCAGCATCGCAGGATGGCTCTCGGCCGCGGCCCACATGAGCGCCGTCTCCCCATGCCAGGTTTCGCGCGCATCCACCTTCGCGCCATGCGCCAGCAGGACCTCCGCCGCGGCGGCATTCCCCGTGTGGGCTACCGTCATCAGAGGCGTTTCATTTTCCTGCCCCGCGGCATTTGGATCGGCGCCGGCCTTCAACAGCTTTTCAATAACTCCCGCATCGCCATTCACGCATGCGAGCGAAAGCGGTGTAACACCATAGCGGTTTGAGGCTTTCACGTCAGCGTCCGCGCGCAGCAGGCGATCTACCATATCCACGTCGCCCTCGCGGACAGCCCAGTCGATCGCAGTGGTGCCGTCCGCCTCAGGCACATTCACATCCGCCTTCTGCTGCAGCAAAGTCAGCGCGGTGGCCCGGTCACCAGCCTTGACTGCGTCCACCAGGCGGGCAGGGCTGCCCGTACCGGCAGCCACGAGGCAAGCGGCCCTGCAGATAAACAAACATATGGCAATGGTACGCACGCGTCGCATGGCTTGATCCCGTTTCTACAGGTTTTCGAGCAGACCGGTACTATCGCCCAGGCTCTCCATGGGTACGCCGGCTTTCGACAGCACGGTCAGCAGCAGATTCGCCATGGGGGTGTGATCCGGATATTTGAGGTGGCGGCCACCTTTGAGTTGCCCCGCGCCTCCGCCTGCGAGCAGGGTCGGCAACGGGAAATGGTTGTGCACGTTGCTGTTGCTCATATTGCTGCCATAGAGGATCATCGAATGATCCAGCAGCGAGCCGTCACCATCGGGCGTGTCCTTCAATTTGCCGAGGAAGCGCGCCAGTTGCCGCGTGTGATACGTCTGGATTTTGACCAGCTTTTCCAGCTTTTCCGGTCTGTTCTGGTGATGCGACGTGGCATGATGCCCGTCGGGCACGCCAACTTGCGGATAGGTCCGATTGCTTTCCTCGCGGGCCACCATAAAGCTGAAAACGCGGGTGATGTTCGCCTGATAAGCCAGCACCATCATGTCGTACATCAGGTTGAGGTGTTCCTCATACGAGTACGGAATACCGACGGGTTCCTCCGGCAGAGTGATATTCGACGTGGTCTGTAGTCCCGCGTTCTGTATGCGGCGCTCGATTTCGCGGACACTCTCCAGATAATCGCCGACGGTCGCCCGGTCGTGCGCGCCCAGGTTGCGCTGAAATCCGTTCGTTTCCTGCACGATGGCGTCCAGAATGCTGCGGTCTTCCTGCGCGCGTTCGGCTCGGTCGGCGGGGCTGCTGCCGGTGCCGAACAAACGTTCGAATACCTTGCGCGGATTGATCTCCATGGGCAGAGGCGTGGTGTGCGTCCTCCAGGAGAGCGTATTCATATAAATGCAGCCGTAATCGCGATCGCACGCACCGAGCAGACCGGCATGATCTTCAGTCGCAAGCTCGATTGAGGGCATCAGGGTGTTCTGTCCCATGTGTTGCGCGGCAATCTGGTCGGCAGTGACGCCCGCATAAGCATCCACGCCCTGCGTTGGCTTTGGGCGCACGCCGCTCAGCCAGGTGGTGGGGCTCAGGGAGTGGACAGCGCTCGTATCCGCCGCCCGCTGACCGAAACCGCTGACAATATTCAGGCGGTCGCGAAACGGCTCAAGAGGACTCAGAACAGGAGAAAACTGAAAGCCCGTGCCCTCGGTTGCGGGCGTCCACTTGTCCATGACCGCGCCGTGCGGAACGTAGACGAATCCCAGGCGAGACGCGGGGCTGGCCGCCGTTTTGCTCAACCGTGTTTGTGCCGGGAGCATGGAGTCCAGCAGAGGCAGCGCGAGTGTCACGCCTACACCGCGCAGGAAGCTCCGGCGCGGCAGATGCTTCTTCGTGATGAACACTATTTTCTATTCCCTCCCCGGAGAGATATTTACATCATTAATAATACTCCTTATAACGGCCTCCGGCCGATTCATCGGAGAGATTCGATACGGCCGTCCGCCAGCAGACGGAAGCGAATGCCCCGCCATTCCACCTGCCTGCCGGCCATTCCCCCTACCCACACCGCGAATCCGAACAGATCCCGCAGTGGAACCGCGGCCAGACCGAAAAGATTCGTCACGCCCAGTGCCCGCATCGCCGCCGCGGCAGCGGCCAAACGCACAATCGAACCCGCCAGCGCGATTTGCCAGTATCCGCACGCGGCGGCGACAATGCACCAGAGGGTCGCCTGCGTGACCAGATATCCGGCATAGCCCGCGGGCCGCGACACGCGAATCGTGCGCGACCACCGGACCTGATGTTTCCACACATCCTTCCACGAGCCCGCGCCCAGGCTGGTCTCGACCACGGGGTCCGCCAGCGCCACCCGTTTACCCAAAGCGGCTATGCGCGCGCCGAGTTGATAATCGTCGGCAAGATACTCGCGGATGGATGCAAACCCTCCGATCGCCGCCAGATCCGAAGCGCGAAACGCCATGGTCGCGCCCAGCGCGAAACCGCTCGCGGAAAGCAACCGGGCCACCAGCACGCTGGGCGCGAATTCGGTGGCAATGCCCAGCGCTTCCGCTTTGGATGGCAGCGACGAGCCCCGCGCGCGATAGAGACAGGTGACCAGGCCGACACGCTCATCCGCCAGCAGGCCGATCGTGCGCTCCAGATAATCCGGCGCCACGAGAATATCGCTGTCGTTCACGAGCAGCACTTCATGCCGCGCATGGCGGGCGAGTATTTCGAGCGACCCCACCTTGCCGTTCGGCGCGTCGTTTCCTGTTGTCACGGCCCGGATCGGCACGTGCGGAAATTCCCGGCGCAGTCGCTCTATATCGCCTAACGCCGCATCGCGGGGATCGGCGGTCCCGAAGATCAATTCAAATTCCGGGTAAACCTGGATTGCGTGCGACCGGATGGCTTCGTAGAAATGCGGATCCAGCCCGCGCACCGGTTTCAGGATCGATACCGGCGGATGAAAATCCGGGACGTTATTACCGCGCCGGAACCGCAGTGCGCCCGCGATGGCCAGCAGATGGTATGCAATGCCGCAACCGACAAGAATCGCGGCAGCCACTCCCAAAAAAGTCACTGCGCAATGAAAAAGACGCCGATCAGGATCAGAGCGACCCCTGCCCAGCGCCGCCAGTCCACGGCCTCTTTCAGCAGCACTTTCGCGAGCAAAGTCTCGGGAATAAACGTCGCCGCGGACATGGGCACCGCGAAACTCATCGGCGCGATCGAGACCAGCTTCATGAAAGAAAAGAACGAAACCGCCATCGCGCAGGTGGAAACGATGACATAGAAGTTGCGCGCCACCGCCCCGAACGCGCTGCCGATCGCGCCCGGCCGAAAGTCGTGAATGGCGCCGTGCTGCCGCATTCCGAGCGACCGCAGCACGTCGCCCACCGTGGTGGCACAGATCACCATCAGGACCAGCACCCACTTCATACCGAATCGCCTCTCAGTGCGGACGATGCCGCCGTGCGCCCCACCAGCGTTACGCCTGCCGTGACCAGCACGATCCCGATCCAGCGGGACGTGGAAACGTTCTCCCCCAGAAACACTTTCGCCGCGAAGGCGGTGACCACGTAGCCGATCGCGGTAACGGGCATCACGTAGCTCAGATCCGCCCAGCTCAGCAGCGCCATGTGCGTGAGCGTCCAGATAATCAGCAGCACCACGCCAAGCGCCACCCACGGATGAAACAGCGCGCCAATCAGCGCCGCCGGCGAATTGCCGATACCGCCCAGCTGCTGCATGCCTTTGGTCAGCGCGGAGTTGCCCGCAACGTTGCTCACCACCGTGAGAATCGCAAACAACCGGGTTCGCGCGCGCAGGTCGCCGCTAATCGCCGGCATTTGCCGATACAGCGGTTTGCTGCCGCTGCTGTGAGATGAACTTCTTGCGGCGCGATCGCAACGCCATGTATTCGCGCGCTTCCTTCGTCAGGCGCCTGCGGTCGTGCGGGTTGAAAATCACCTTGCGGACCATGCGCCAGATCACGCGCGTCCGGAAATAGTATTCGCTGTAAAAGCGCTCCACCCAATCCATCAGCTCGGCTTCGTTGAGGTTTTCGTAAACCACCTTGGGAAGCTGATTGCCGCGCTCATCCACAATGTTGCCGATCGAGATGAGATTGTTCTTCTTTGCGTAATCGTAGAACTCAGTCCCGGGATAAGGATGGGCGATCGAAACCTGAATCGTCTCATTATCCAGCTTTTTCGCGAAATCGATGGTTTTGCGGATGCTCTCGCGCGTTTCCCCCGGCAACCCGACAATGAAATCGCCGTGAATCACCAGGCCCAGCTTCTTGCAATTCGCCGTAAAGCGCTCCGCCATATCGATCGTCGCGCCCTTCTTGATGTTCTTCAGGATCTGCTGATCGCCGGATTCGTAGCCCACGATCAGCAACCTGCATCCCGCTTCCTTCATCGCCTTGAGGGTGTCGAAATCCGTCGTGACGCGCGACGTGCAGGACCACGTAAAGTTCAGCGGCTTCAGCTTCGAGCACAGCTCGATCGTGCGCTCTTTCCGGTAGTTGAACGTGTCGTCGTCAAAGAAGATTTCCTTCATTTGCGGAAACGCTTCGAGTGCGTATTTCACTTCGTCCCGAATATCGTCGCTCGAACGCAGCCGCCAGCGGTGGCCCGAATGGGTCTGCGGCCAGAGACAGAACGTGCACATCGCCGGGCAGCCCCTCGACGTGTACATCGAAATGAAAGGGTTCAGCAGGAACGGAACGTTGTAATTCGTAATATCCAGATCGCGCTTGTAGGTCTTCGTAACCCACGGCAGCGCGTCCAGATTCTCGATCATGGGCGCTTCCGGGTTGTTGACAATCCCGCCGTCTTTACGGAAACTCGCGCCGGGAATCTCTTCGAGCGGTTTGCCGTTGGCGTAGTCGACGATCTGATAGTCGAATTCCCGTCGAATGATAAAGTCGATGGCCTTCGAAGCGTTCAGCGTTTTCTCAGGCTCAACCGTGACCGGCGGACCCACGAAGCAAACCTTCAGGTTCGAGTTGGACTCCTTCATCATTTCCGCGATCCGGCAATCGACTTCAAAACCCGGAGTGGAAGTGAAAAGCACCAGTAATTCGAAATCCTTGACCATTTCGACCGTCTGTTCGATCGAAATCCGGTGCGGCGGCGCATCCACGACCTTACTGCCCGGAAGCATGCCGGCCGGATAGCAGAGCCACACCGGATACCAATAAGATTCGATTTCCCGCGAGGCCGGCCAGCGGGAGCTCGCACCCCCGTCGAAGCCCTGAAAAGAGGGCGGGTTCAGAAACAGGGTTCGCATGCTCAAGCCTTTATTGTAAGTCAGACCTCGCCCGGGACACCGCCGTGCGCCATCGATTTATCAACTCGCCGCGATAAGCTTCTCCCATCTCCGGCTCAAACCGGCGCTCGATCCGCCAGAAGCTTTCGACCTCTTCCACGCCCGACCACACCAGCTCCGCAATTCCCGCCAGATACGCCGCCCCCAGCGCCGTAGTCTCCACGTCGGCTGGCCTCACTACCGTCCTGCCCAGAATATCCGCCTGGAACTGCATCAGGAAGTTGTTTACGGCGGCCCCGCCATCCACTCGCAGTTCCTGTATGGGCTGGCCGGAGTCCGCTTCCATCGCCTCGATCAGTTCCCTGCTCTGGAAGGCGATGCTTTCAAGCGCTGCCCGCACGATGTGGGCCTTCCCCGTGGCCCGTGTCAGTCCGCTGATGATGCCGCGCGCGGCCGAATCCCAGTGTGGCGCCCCAAGGCCCACAAACGCCGGCACCACGTGCACTCCCCCCGCATCGGGGACACTGGCCGCGAGGACCTCCGATTCCTCTGCCGTCCGGATCAATCCCAGTTCATCGCGCAGCCACTGGATCACGGCGCCCGCAATGAATACGCTGCCTTCCACGGCGAACTGCGCCTCGCTTCCGGCGCTCGCAGCCCGCGTGCCCAGCAGGCGATGCGTGGAACGCGGACGGCGCTCGCCCGCATGGGTCAGCGCGAAGCACCCCGTCCCGTAAGTATTTTTCGACAGCCCGGCGCGAAAACACGCCTGCCCCGCGAGCGCCGCCTGCTGATCTCCCGCCACGCCGCTGATGGGAATTCTGGACCCGGGAAGCAAATCCTTCACCTTGATCGTCCCCAGCCGGCCGGAGGATGGCACGATTTCCGGCAACACGGCACGCGGAATGTCGAAGATGTCGAGAAGTTCGTCGTCCCACTCGCCCGTCTCCAGATCCATCAGCATGGTGCGCGACGCGTTGGTCGGGTCGGTGACGTGCGTGCCACCCTGCGTCAGATTCCAGATGAGCCAGGTATCGACGGTTCCGAAGAGAATCTCGCCATCGCGCGCTCTCGCCTTCGCGCCGGGAATGTTCTCAAGAATCCAGCGAATTTTACTGGCCGAGAAGTAGGCGTCGATCACCAGACCGGTCTTCTCTTCAATCGTCGGGGCATAGCGGGACCGCGCCAGTTCCGCGCACATATCCGCCGTTCTGCGGCATTGCCAGACAATCGCGGGAGCGATGGGTTCGCCGGTTCGCCGGTCCCACATCACGGTGGTCTCGCGCTGGTTCGTGATCCCGCACGCGGCCACGCCGGTTGACGCGATTCCCGGCGTTTGCAGCACCGTGCGCACGGCCGACAACTGCGCGCGCCAGATTTCCATCGCATCCTGCTCCACCCAGCCGGGGTGAGGATAAAACGAGGCGAAGGGAACGGCGTGCATCGCGATCCGCTCGCCCCTCTCGTTGTAGAGAGCGGCGCGGGCGCTGGTGGTTCCCTCGTCGATCGAGAGCACGCGCATGACAGCCATGCCGCCAATTATAGTGACCCGCCACTTATACTGAATGGAGCCTATGTTCTTTCGCCGTGAGCGCACGAAGAAACTGACGTTCGAAGATCACATGACCGTCGCGCGCGCGGCGGGTTTCCGCACCGAAGCCGCGGGCGCGGGGAAGACGCGCATCGAGCGCAACGGCATCGCCGCGATTTTCGGACCCGGACCGGGTGACATCCCCCAGGTTATCGAACCCGCCGGCGTTGTGATCGGCAGGGAAATCGGCACGCTTACCGATGGCGGATTTCAGAAGTTCTTCACCACCCCGGGCGGCAAACGTAAACCCGCCCTGGCGGAAGAACTCAAAGCGATCCAGAACTTCCAGGAGGATCTGCGGGAAGCGCTCGACCTTGAAAGTTTGTATAACGAGTCGCTCGGCACGGTGTCGAATCTGTACCTTTACGACCGCCTGGAAGGCCGCGACAACGGCACCCACGATAAGCCCTGGGACATCTCCCTCCAGGCATAGCCGGGCCCGCTCGGCCACGAACGGTGAGATTCCTGTTCCGTGGGCGAGAAGCTCTGCAACTTCCGATCGATTGTCAACAATTTGTGAGTCACAGCCCGTGACACTTTTATTACGCCGCGCCAACATCCGTTTTTTGTTGAGGATGCGAGTCCTCACGCGCCGCGGCAACTTCAGGTCCCGCACCCGCCGGTGGCACACTCGGACCGGACGGATACCCGATTGCCCGAGCGAATCTACAAACTACAACCCGACCGCACCCTTTCCCTGCGAGGCTTCGACAGCTTCGCCGCCGCCGCGACGCTCCATTCCGCCTCGCCCGCGGGCTTTCAGGCCAGCGGCATTTTCCGCGACGCCGCCGACTTCGCGGTCGCCGTTCTCTACGACGCCGATAACGTGTTCGAGCATCCGTCGATCCGCTATCTGCCGGACTTCAACTTCTCGGGGCTGACCCTCAACTTCAGCCTGCTCTATATGGACGGCGTGCAGCCCATCGATTCGCCCAAATACAACTGGATCGACTGGGCCACCCTCGACTGCATCCGCGCCGATGGCACTGTTGCTTACGTGCCGTTGTGGGATAACGCAATGCTGGCCGATGCGGCTTTCCCCGCGGCTTCCGCCACGTTCAATGTCGTTACGGCCAGCGGCATTCAACCCGGCAACACCCTGACGCTCTGGTATCAGAACCTGGCCTTCGCATATACCGTGCCAGGGTCCACTCTGGGCCTGAGTTTTTTCGCGGGAACCACAGGCGCGGTCCATTTCATTACGATCGGCGGACGAACCTATCCGCATACGGAGGTAGCCGGCGAGAACAGTTCGGATCAGGCCACTGCCCTCGCGTCCGCCGTAAACGGCGCCGACCCGCAAGTCAGCGCCACCTCTTCCGATAACACGGTTTTACTCACGGTTCGTGCCGCGGCAGCGGGCGCGGTCATAGCCGTAAGCGGTTCCGATGGCAACGCTCCGTCCGTAATGTATATCGCCACTCCCGCGCTGGTCGCCGCGCGGATCGCGGGCCTGATTAATGGCTTCAACTGGGTAAGCGCAAATTCAACTCATGGACTGATAGCCACTTCAAGCGGCGCCGCCATTACCATCGAAGCCGCGCGCTACGGCAACGTAAGCGTGAATGGAACCTCCGTGACCTGGGTTTCAGGCACAAAATTCGCCGGAATTACACCCGGATCGGCCATCCTGCTGGCTGGCGCGGCTTACTCAGTCGCCAGCGTCGCGTCGCCTGTACAACTTACCCTGGCGCTGCCAGTGCCGGCGCCCGCGAACGTGTCTTATCTTGCGCCGCGCGGTGGCCGCGACGGCAACATGATCCAGCTGTACTGGCTCGCGGCCTCGCCCTCGCATCTCGCCTTCGATCGAACGCAGATTCAACTCAGCGGCGGCAGTTCAGCGGTAACCTGGAACATTTCCATCGACTTTACCGCTCTCGGGATCGACCAACTCCGCCAGTGCTGGCTCACCTTCGCTCCATCGCTCGCCGACGGTGCGGCCTATACGGCCACGGAATGGCAGGCCACCTTCTCCAACTGGCAACTTAACGGGCCGGACGCGGTCGCGGCTCTCCAGATTGCCGGACCCGGCAGCACTCGTATCGAGGAAGATAACGGGGCTTGCGTGTTCACTCCCAACTGGAGCATGGAATCCGGTTTCTATTCGAGTTACTTCGCCAAAGCCGCCAGCGCGCTGAACGAATCGGTAACCGTCACCTACAGCTGCCAGTTCACCCATAACCTTTACATGGGGACCTCGCTCTATGGAACGCCCGCGGCGGGCGCCGGTCTGACGCTCGTGACCGATACCCTCTATAACGCTTCGCTCAACAATCAGTTCTACAGCGACCGCGGCGTAGCCGGGGTGCGCCTGTATGACAATGCGGGCAACGGCGACGCGGAAACGCTTCTCGACTGCCGCGTCAACACAGGGTCCGCTCTCGTGACCAGGCGCCTGCTGCGAACCGCCGTGCCGGCTGGAAAACACTCCGTCACGATCCGTGTGCAGGAGGCCGGCTTCGTTTACTTCGATTTTCTCGACGTTGCCGTTCTCTCGGACGTTTCGGACGCACTGGCGCCACGAAGCAACATCTCTCCCGCGCTCGATTTCGATACCGATCAAACGTATAAAGTGGCGCCTGCGCGTCTGATGTGGATGCTGGACAAGCTCGGCTACGCCGGCCCCATCAACGAATACCTCGGCGTGTTCTGGTGGAATCAGCGGGTGGCTGCCGGCGGTTCCATGTCCACCGCCCAGGTCGCCTTCACCGGCACGTTCCTCGCCGGCGACTCGGTCATCCTCGAATTCAACCCCTCAAGCGCAATCCCGACTTATTTGGGCAAATCCGTATTTGCGGGCGATACCCCGGCCACCATCGCGGCGCATTTCGCGGCTTATATTAATGGTTCCCTCACCGGCTTCTGGGCATCCGCCACCGGCAATATCCTGACGATTACCGGGCGCTCATCAGGGCCGCCCTACAACCTCGACCTGTCTGTAACAGCGGGGTTCGCCGCCGTCACGCCGACACGGCCCGCCGGGGTGTATCCAACATGGATGATTGACGACACCGTTACTCCTCCCATCAACCGCGCCGTGCGCGACTGGCATGCGGATTTCTACACGCAATGCGCCACGCGCGGCCGTGAAGTCGTGACCGCCTGTTCCCTGGAGCTGGTGAACCCGCCCGCCGGCTATGCGGCGCTCTTCCCCGATACCGCGCAAACACCGGTCACCACCGCCACCGGCTTCGGTGTCTTGTTTTCCACCCAGTGCGCCGTCGGAGCTTCAAAAATGGTGGCGTATCAGAAAGCGGTCTATCGCAATATCGCGCAGATGCAGTCGGCGGCCGGCTTGACCCCCAACGTGCAATACGGCGAGTTCCTCTGGTGGTATTTCGCCAGCCCTTCAGGCATGGCCTATTACGACGACGAAACGCTCGCGGCCGCCCAGGCAGCGCTCGGCCGTCCGCTGGTTACTTTCCTTACCCCGAATGACGATCCAGCGGTGAACGCGAGTGCCGATGCCATTTTCCTGCGCAATCGCCTGCGGGATCATGTCGGCGCGCTCGTGAGCGACATCCGGTCGGCATTTCCCGCGGTACAGTGCGAGGTTCTCTGGCCGTACGATGTGAATTACCCGGTTCCCATCCCCATCGGGAACCCCGTCGAGGGTGGCCGGCTGAACCGGTTTATCAACCTTCCGGTCGAGTGGCAACAGCAATCGTCGAGCGGTCTCGACCGCATGAAGGTCGAAGCCCTCGCCTTCGGCTCCAGCATGAGAGATCTCAATCTGGCCCGCGAAGCGATTGACCTTTTTCCGTCTTTCGGATGGCCTCTCTCTGCCGTCAGGTATCTGGTCCCTGTGTTCGGCTCGGCCACCCCCTGGCTGCGGGAACTGGCGCTGGTGCGGTCGGCCGGAATTCCCGTGGCGAACCTTTGGGCGCTCGACCATGTCTGCCTTTACAACCTGGCAGTCCCGGAGGGGTCGCTCGATCGGCGTTCGGTCGTGAAGACTACGTAGATGGCGATTGCTATCCTGATGACGATGACGCGGGAGACCGATACGGGCGCAGTTGCACCGCGATAGCTCGCGCGATGCCGTTGGTATCGATTTCGGAACCACGAACAGCTCGGTAGCCCGGGTCAGCCTCTCCGGGCAGATCGAACTGGCTCGATTTCCGTTCGCCGGCAATCTGACGGATTCCTACCGCTCGCTGCTTTACATTGAACAAATCGTCGAGCGGCACCGCAAAACGGTGAAATCCTGGACCGGTCCCGAGGGTATCGGGCATTATCTGCTGGCCGAGAACCCCGGGCGCCTGATCCAGTCTCTGAAATCGTTCCTCGGCAGCCGCAATCTCCAGACTACGGACGTCTTTGGCAGGCGCAGAACGCTGGAAGATCTGATCGCGGGTATTCTTCGGGATCTGCGCGAGAATGCCGGCCGCCAGTTCGGAACGGAGATTCGAACCGCCGTCGTCGGGCGCCCGGTTCATTTCGTCGGGGTGGATGACAAGGCGGGCGACGACTTCGCCGAGACGCGCCTCCACGAAGCGTTCCGGCTCGCCGGGTTCGAATCCGTTCAATTCGAGATGGAGCCCGTGGCCGCCGCCCATTACTACGAATCCACTCTCGACCGCGACGAACTCATCCTGATCGGGGATTTCGGCGGCGGCACCAGCGATTTCTCTCTCGTCCGCGTCGGGCCGTCGATCCTCCGCCGGGGACGCGCCCCGGGCGACCTTTTGGGGAATGCCGGCGTAGGGGTCGCAGGCGATGCTTTCGACGCCAAAATCGTGCGCCATCTCGTCTCCCCCGCGCTCGGCGCAGGCACCCAGCTGCGCTCCATGGACAAGATCCTGCCCGTCCCGATCTGGGTCTACGCCAAACTGGAACGCTGGCATCATCTCTCCCTGCTGAAAGCGAAAGACGTAATGGACATGCTGAACAGCGTCCGGGGACAGGCCTTCCATCCCGAAAAAATCGGTGCGTTGATTCATCTGATTCGGGAAGACCTCGGATACCGCTTGCACCAGTCGGTTCAGGAGGTGAAATGCGGCCTGTCGGAGCACGAAACGGCTCGCTTCCACTTTTCGGATGGGGTGGTCGATCTGGAGGAACTCGTCCTCAGACGCGATTTCGAGACGTGGATCGCGGAAGAACTCGGGCAGATTGAGGAGTGCGTCGATTCCCTGCTCCGGGCGTGCGGCGTCGAGCCGTGCGCGGTGGACAGGGTCTTTCTGACCGGCGGGTCGTCGTTCGTGCCCGCCGTGCGCGAAATCTTCGAGTCCCGCTTCGGTGCCGTCCGAATCCGGGCGGGAAATGAGTTTACGTCGGTAGCGCGCGGTCTGGCGTTGAAGGCGGCGTCTGGCAGTTGAGTATCCTGTTAGAGATGGAATCAGACGTGGAGCCTGGCGCAGCCGAACCGGAGAAAACTCCCTGGCAGCGAGTCCAGAATGCGCGCCATCCGAAGCGCCCGCACACGCTCGATTACGTGCAGCGCATCCTGACGGACTTTCAGGAAATCCATGGCGACCGCCTTTTCGGCGACGATCCGGCAATGGTCTGCGGCATGGCCCGCCTCGACGGCCAGCCTATCCTGCTGATCGGCGAGCAGAAAGGGCGCGACACCAAACAAAAGCTGTACCGGAATTTCGGCATGCCCAAGCCGGAGGGGTACCGCAAGGCTCTGCGCGCCATGCAACTGGCCGCAAAGTTCGGGCGCCCGATCGTTACCTTCCTCGACACTCCCGGCGCCTACCCAGGAATCGACGCCGAAGAACGGGGCCAGGCGGAGGCCATCGCCCGGAACCTGCGTGAAATGGCGCGCTTGCCCGTGCCTGTCGTCGCCATCTGCATCGGAGAGGGCGGGAGCGGCGGTGCGCTGGCGCTCGGGGTGGCGAACCAGGTTTTTATGCTCGAGAACGCGGTCTACAGCGTGATTACGCCTGAAAGCTGCGCGTCCATTATTTATCGCGATTCGGGCAAAGCGGAGCAGGCCGCGGCCGCGTTGAAGCTCGCGGCTCCGGACATGCTGCACCTCGGCCTGATCGACGGCATTATCCCCGAGCCTGCCGCCGGAGCGCATGAGGATCACGACGAAGCGGCGCGGCTACTCAAAGACCGGCTGGTTCGTTCCCTGGGCGAACTCTCCTCTCTGACACTGCGGGAAGCCGCTCAGCAACGCTATGAGAAGTTTCGCAAGATGGGCAATTTCTTCACGGGAGAACAGTTCGTACTGTAATCGATGCCAAAATCCAAACGAAAATGGCCGGTGATCCTGGGCATCGCGTTTATCGTTGTATTTATCGGCGCGATGGCCTATTCCACGCTGGGCAACGCACAGGATCGTTGCGAAGTCTGTATCACCTTCAATGGGCGGACCCTTTGCAGAAATGGCGCGGCCACCACGAAAGAGCAAGCCGAGCGCATTGCCAGCGACAGCGTGTGCTCCGATCTTAGCCAGGGGATGACGCAACTCCTGCAATGCCAGGACAACGCCCCCCGCCGCGTCACCTGGAAATGACAATGGTTTCTGTTTTCAGCTGTTTACAAACTGTTACAGGCCGTGCGTGTTAAGCTTGAGTTTCCCCGAACAAAGCACCTGCTTTTTTCGTCTAATCGACTTGAGCCGAAATCGGACAGAGTCGAACAGGCAAGTCCACCAGACAGCGGAGCACCGTATATCGTGAAGCCCAAGTGGAAAATTCTGATTGGAGTAATAGTATTACTCCTGATAAGCGCAGGCGTGGTCGCGAGTGTTCGCTACAACCGGCGCGGCGTGGTCACGGTCCAGACGACGGGGGTAGTACGCGAAGACCTCGCCAGCGTGGTGACATCGTCGGGCGAGGTTAAACCCCGTAATTACATCAATATCGGGGCCGAGTTCGCGGGTCAGCTCACGGCGATCCTGGTCAAGGAAGGCGATCACGTAACGAAGGGCCAGTTGCTTGCGCGGATCGATGAAGCGCAGTCCGCGGCCGATGTGGCGGCGCAGGTGGCCGCGGTGAATTCCGCTGAAGCGGATGCCTCCGCCAGCGAGGCGGGCTACAAGGCGGGCGACGATAACATCAACGCCCTGCAGGCTACGCTCGATCACACGAAGGCGGATCTCGACCGCTATAACGAAGATTTCAAGCGCGGCCAGCAACTGCTGCAGCAGGGCTTGATCGCCAGACAGGATTTCGAGACGCGCAAAGCCGCATTCGAAGGCCAGCAGGCGGCCGTCGCGGAAGCCAATTCCCGCATTATTCAGGCGCGGGCACAACTCGCGCAGTTGAAAGCGCAGCTTGTGGGTTCGCAGCGGAAAATCGTGCAAAGCCAGGCCAACCTCAACCGGTACAACGACATTCTCAAGAAGCACAATGTGGTGGCGCCGATCGCCGGGCTCGTGACCTACCTGCCCGTGCGCATGGGAGAGACCGTCGTGCCGGGCATCCAGAACTCGGCCGGCAGCACCATCATGACGATCGCGGACATGTCGATTGTCACCGCCGAAGTGAACGTGGATGAGAGCGATATCGTGAACGTTCAGCTCAATCAGCCCGCCGAGGTTTCGATCGATGCCATTCCGAATAAAATATTTACCGGGCATGTGATTGAAATCGGGAACACCGCTATTCTGCGCTCGACCGGCGTCGCCTCTTCGCAAAGCACCACCTCCAGCCAGGAAGCGAAGGATTTCAAAGTCGTGATCGCGCTGGATAATCCGCCGGACGAGACCCGTCCCGGCCTGTCCTGCACGACGAAAATCACCACCGCGACGCGGAAAAACGTGCTGGGCATTCCGATCCAGGCGCTCACGACGCGCACGAAGGGCGATCTCGACGTCAGCCCGAACAAGCCCCTGAATCCGGACCCGGCGACGGTGAAAGCGAACAAAGAAGAGCTCACCGGCGTGTTCGTGGTCGGCCCCGATAATAAAGCCGCGTTCCGCAAGACGGATACCGGCATCAGCGGAGCCACCGATATCGAAGTTCTTGGCGGCCTGGCGCAGGGCGACCAGATCGTTACCGGTCCCTACCAGGTGATCCGAACGATTAAGAACGGCGCCAGCGTGAAAATCGATAACCAGCCGGTCGTGCCCAAAACCACTACCTGAGAACCCACCGCTTTACTAAGGAATCCACGCAATGACAGATGCACTGGAGAAGGAAGCCATCGAGAAGGGCGAAGGTCTCAAGCGCGAAGGAATTGTTATCCGCACTTTCGATCTCTGGAAGAGCTACGTCATGGGAGATCAGGTCATCAATGCGGTCTCGGGCGTGGATATCGAGATCCATCGCGGCGAATACGTTGCGATCATGGGTCCGTCGGGCTCCGGCAAATCGACCCTGATGAATCTGATCGGCTGTCTCGACTCTCCGACGAAGGGCGAATACTTCATCAACGGCCGTCTGGTCAGTTCCATGTCGGACGATGAACTGGCGCGCATCCGGAACAAGGAAATTGGCTTTGTTTTTCAAACCTTCAATCTGCTTCCGCGCGCCACCTCACTGCACAATGTCGAGTTGCCGTTGATTTATAACGGCACACCTTCCGCGCAAAGGCTGGAAAAGGCGAAGGCCGCGCTCCGGCAGGTGGATCTGGCCGAGCGGATGAACCACAAGCCCAACGAACTTTCCGGCGGTCAGCGGCAACGCGTGGCCGTGGCGCGCGCGCTGGTGAATAACCCGTCGATTCTTCTGGCCGACGAACCGACCGGGAATCTCGACACCGCGACCGGTAACGAAATCATGGCGCTTTTCCAGCGCCTGCACGACGAAGGCAACACCATCATTCTGGTTACGCACGAACAGGACATCGCGCTTCATGCACACCGCATAATTCACATTCGTGACGGTAAGATTGAGCGTGACGAACCCGTCCCGCACTAGGCGCTTCTTTTCCAGTCTCGGCCCGGGCTTGATCACGGGCGCCGCCGACGACGATCCATCCGGCATTTCCACCTATTCGGTGGCCGGCGCCGCATTCGGATATTCGGTTCTCTGGACGGCCATTGTTACTTTCCCGCTCATGGCCGCCGTGCAGTTGATGTGCGCGCGCCTCGGCATGGTCAGCGGCCAGGGGCTCGGCGGCCTCATCCGCAAACGCTATCCGCAATGGGTGCTGTGGTCCGCGTGCTTTCTCCTTATAGTCGCAAACGTTTTCAATATCGCCGCCGATCTGGGTGGCATGGGCGACGCCATGCACATGGTCACCGGCGTCAGCGCCTACTGGTGGACACCGTTTTTCGCCGTGCTGATTACCGTGCTGCTGATCCGGATTTCTTATAAATCCATCTCCCGGATCTTCAAATGGCTGACCCTCGTGCTCTTTGCCTATGTCATCACCGCGTTCCTCGCAAAGCCTGACTGGGCTCGCGTGCTGCATGACACCTTCGTGCCGCATATGGAATGGACCGGTCACTACATGTCCGTGCTGGTTGGAATCCTGGGCACCACGATCTCACCCTATCTGTTCTTCTGGCAGGCGGCGGAGGAAGTGGAGGAGGAACGGGCAAAGGGCAGGACCACGCTGAGATTGAGGCGCGGCGCGACCGACGAAGAGGTTGCCTGCGCCGCCACCGACGTGCGGACGGGAATGTTCTACTCCAACATGGTCATGTATTTCATCCTGCTGACCACGGCCGTCACGCTGCACGCGCACGGGACGACCGACATTGAGACCGCGCATCAGGCTGCCGACGCCCTCCGCCCTCTCGCGGGCCAGGGCGCTTACTGGCTGTTTACTCTGGGTCTGGTGGGTACCGGAATACTGGCGGTTCCGGTGCTGGCGGGGTCGTGCGCCTACGCAATCGCCGATGCCGCGACGTGGCGCAGGGCTTCCCTGAACGCACGGCCGCATCAGGCGCCGCAATTCTACGGCGTCATCGCGGCGGCCATGCTCATTGGCCTCGCGCTCAATTTTGCCGGGTTGAACGCCGTGAAAATGTTGTTCTGGTCCGCAGTGCTGAATGGAGTCCTCGCGCCGCCGCTCGTGGTGCTGATCGTTCTGTTAAGCAGCGACCGGACAGTGATGGGCGACCGGGTCAATACGCGAACGGCGAACGCGCTCGGGTGGATCTGCGCCGTCGCCATGATCGCCGCGGCCCTCGCCATGTTCTTCCTCTGATTTCGTCTACGCGGCCGCCGCCGTTCGAATGGCGGATGCCAGCGCCTCCGTCTCCAGCTCGTCGCCCAGCAGCGCGCGGTGAGGAATCCAGAATGCGTCCGTGATCCGTGCTTCAGCATTCGGGCACGGCATCACGCGGCAGTTCCGGCGCTCTTTGTACAACGGATTTTCGTAGAGCGTGTGCGGGTAAAAAGGCGTGCATGGAAATCCGGCGGCGGTCAGATGGCGATGGAACGCGCCCCGGTCCCCATCCACCCAGCCCAGCAGAAGGTAATTCGTATGGACGCGCGCGGGCTCCGGCACATGCTGGAAGTGGAGCCCGTCCACGTCGGCGAGTTGCTCGCGAATCGCAGTCACGTTGCGCATCCGGCGGCAGTTCTGTTCCGGCAGGCGCTCCAGTTGCGCGATCAAAACCGCGCATTGCAACGCCGTGATGCGGTAGTTCGTGCCCAGCGTGTAATGAAAGAACCAGCCTTCGCCTTTGCGCCGCCCGATATCCTGGATCTCCCGCGCGCGATCCGTCAGCGCTTCGTCGTTCGAGAGCAGAATTCCACCCTCCCCCGCGGTCATCACTTTGCCGTTCTGGAAGCTGAAAGATCCGAAGGCGCCGAAGCCGCCCGCGCGGCGCCCGTTCCACTCCGAGCCGTGCGCATGGGCCGCGTCTTCCACCAGCGCAATGCCATACTCATCCGCGATCTTCGTGAGCAAATGCATATTCGCCATGGGACCGCCGAAATGAACCGGCATAATCGCGCGCGTTTTCGGGCCGATGGCTTCCCGCACGCGCCGCGGATCGATGTTGAACGTCTCGCGTTCGATATCGGCAAACACCGGCGTGGCACCGACGCGCGACACCGCCGTAGCGGTCGAAATGAAGGAAATGGCCGGGACGATGACTTCATCGCCCTCGCCGATGCCCAGAGCTTCGAGTGCCATTTCCAGAGTCACGGTGCCATTCATGGCGCTCAAGCCATGGCGGCAATGCTGGAAAGCGGCGAACTCCCTTTCGAACCGCGCGACCATCGGATGATATCCTCCCCAGCGGTCGCTTGAGAGCACTTCGTCCAGCAGTTCGCGTTCGCGCGCGCCGGAAACCGGCCACTTCGGGATACCCATATAGATAGAATAAGGGACGTGAGCGTATACGAAGAACGTCGCGAAGAACTCGAGAAACATGAGTTCATGATGGGCGTGCCGCGCGGGCGGCTCGCGGTGACGCTCGACATGCTCACGGACGCACTGGTGCTGGTGGGGCAGCACGGCGTCTATTGCCAAAGCGCGCGGCAGCCGGGCAAGCCGGCAATGGATATCCAGGTCATCGTGAAATCGATCACCGATGCGAAAGACCTGATCGGCAGCGTCATGGCGGAGTTGAAAACCACGCGCGGGTAACCTTCATTAAGCCCGCACGAATGGATTGTGGCGCTTCTCATGCCCGATCGACGTGGTCTCGCCGTGTCCTGGAAATACAATCGTGTCGTCAGGAAGCACGTAAAGTTTCGCTCGTATGGAACGCGCCATCCGATCCGGGTCGCCCCCCGGAAGATCCGTGCGCCCCACGCTGCCATTGAAAAGCGTGTCTCCCGCGATGAGGCTGCTTTCGAGCGGAAGGTACAACGAAATACTGCCGGGCGTGTGGCCTGGCGTGTGCAGCACGCGCGCCTCGATCCCGCCCACGCGCAGCACATCGCCTTCGTGCGCGGGCAGATCGATCCCAGGATCCTCCGGCGTCTCCACTCCAAGCCAGGCCGCCTGCATGTCGAGCCGGTCGCTGAGCGTTTTGTCGGCTTCGTGCATATAAACGGGCGCTCCGGTGAGCGCGCGCAGCTTTTGCGCGCCACCGATGTGGTCGATATGCGCGTGGGTGATGACGATTGTTTTCGCCGTTAATCCGTGCCGCTGGAGAATGGCCATAATGCCTGAAACGTCGTCGCCCGGATCGATGACGATCGCCTCGCGGCTGCTCTCGTCGCCGATCACCGAACAATTGCACCCCAGCATTCCGACGGGAAGAGTTTCGTGAATCATCGCCTCTCCATTCGATAATGGTGACACGATGACTCCCGAATACACAGCCGGCTACGAAGGGCTCACAACCAGCGCGGCCCTGGTCGACCTCTCCAGCCGCGGCAGGCTTCGCGTCACCGGTGATGACCGCGCCCGCCTGCTGCACGCCATGACCACCAATCACGTGCAGCAGATGAAACCGGGGGATGGCATATACGCTTTCTTCCTGAACGCGCAGGGGCGCATTCTGGCCGATGCGTACCTGCTTTGCTTCGAGGATCATTTTCTTCTCGATACCGCGCCCGAGACACGCCAGGCGATTTACGAACACCTCGGCCGCTACATCATCGCCGACGACGCTACGCTCGAAGACGTGACCGAACAGACATTTTCGTTCGGGCTTGAGGGTCCGAAAGCGGGTGAAGCCGCCGCGAGATGCGGCATTTCCGCGCCGCACCACCGTTTCTCGCACGTCCGGTCAGGGGACCTTTCGGTCGCCGCCATTTCAGCCACCGGTTCTCACGGAGTTCGCGTTTATGGCGCCATCCAGCGCAGAGACGAAACAGCCGCGGCGATTGAGGGCGCGGGAGCCATCGCAGCCTCGGCGGAGGATGCCGAGAGGGCACGCATTGAAAACTTCATCGCGAAATACGGCTGCGAAATCACCGAGCATACGCTGCCGCAGGAAACGCAGCAGATCCACGCCCTGCATTTCCAGAAAGGCTGCTATCTCGGCCAGGAGATTGTGGAGCGCATCCGTTCACGCGGGCACGTCAACCGGCTGCTGATGGGCTTCCGGACACAACTGCCGGCCGCGCCTCCTCCAGGCACGAAACTGATGCTGGAGGGAAAACCTGCGGGCGAAGTGACGTCGTCAACCATCTCCCGCGGCGGCGTGTCCGGTCTGGCGTATGTAAGGGTGCCGGGCGCGAAGTCAGGCGCCATGGCCGAAATCGACGGGCATGCGGTCGAGTTGTTCGCGCCTCACGCCTGAAGCCAGGCGCGGCGAAGCGGCGTAATCTAAAAGAAAGGAGTGCCGATCATGGCAGGCATAGATACAACCGCGGATCTCGACTGGACGCAATGCGAACTGATCGAACGAGTACCCGGCAAAGTATCCGGACGGCCCATTGTGCGCGGTACGCGGATTCTGCCGGACGCCATCGTAAACAGCTACGACGCCGGGGAGACGCTCGACCTCATTCAGGAGAACTATCCGGGGCTTTCCATTCCGCAAATTCAGCGCCTCATCGAATTCGCCCACGTTCACCGCGGACAGCCCGTCCCGTGAAAGTGCTGTCCGGTGAACGCTGCGCCCGGTTCCTTTCAGCAAGTCGAATGCGGCAGCTTTAGCCGGAAGAAGCGACCTGAGGAATAGCCCGGACCCTGACCGAAAGGAGCAAGCTATGAGTACACCCAGCAAAGCAATTGAAAGGCTGCAGACAGCCCAGGGGCAGGCGATGGCCGGCCGGCCTCGGGTCGGCGGCTTCCCCTATTTGGCCGAGACCCTGCGGCGCGCAGGAGTGACGCGCAATCTCTGGTTCCTCCCCGCGTGTCAGAGCCTGTATTTGACCGGCGAGGGGCCAGTCATGACCCAGGGTACGCCGCTCTTATCCGGCACCGTCGATGTGCCGCGGTTTAACCGTGAGGCGCTGATAGCCGCGCTGCGAACAGACCAGGCCGGTAAGAGCACTTTCCCCGAGTTTCTGGCGGCCTGCTGGCGCTCAGGGGTTATCCGTTACGAGGTCGATTTCGCGGCGCGAACAGTCGCATATTACGGTTGTCACGGCGAAGAATATATCGAAGACTATCCAGGCGTCGAGCTGTAGCGGCGTCGAACTGCGTCTCCGCGATGAGTGCGTCTACCGGCTGGCCACGGGTGTCACGATGTGCGGCAGGTCGATGTTGTTCTGCGCGCACTCATATTCCATAATCCGATCCGCGCGCGGAGGGTGCCGCAGCTGCGTATCGACAACCTTCCACGGTTTGGTGAGCACCTGAGGATCGGTGGCGGTGGCTTCGTAGTGGATGGTGTCCTGGGGAGTCAGGGTGTACCGCTCGACCACGTGCAATCCCTCGCTGTGGAAATGCCCCGCGCCATCGAGCCATGTCTTATCGTTGAAGCCGGTCACGTCCACGACGAAAGTGTCCCCCTCCCAGTGGCCGACGGAATCGCCCATGTAGGTTGGGTCCAGATCGGCCGGATGATCGCGGCCGTCCGTCGGAATAATGCGATACGCCCGCATCACTTCGTAGAGAATGACCGTGTTTTTGGGCGTCTGCACGATCTGCAGCGGCATGGGATTCATCGTGATGGCGGGCACTCCCAGCAACATGCACTGAGCGCTTGGGCTATGCACGGGGTCGGCAACCAGCGCCTTCACCCTGGCCAGCAAATCCGCCTTATAAGGAGGCGCCTCGCGCGGACCGCGGCCACGCCCGCGAGCCGGACCCGCACTGGCGGGATTAGCGCCGGCAGGCCGGGCGGCGGCTTCACCCGTGAGACTTACGCCGAGCGCCTGCCAGATGCCCGAGAGATCCGGCTTCCCGTCAGCCGTGCGCGGTATGGGTTTGGCTGCCGGCGTCTGTGCCGCCGCGGGATTCCCATAAAGGCCGATTGCCCCGGCAATGACAATCGCGATGAAACGGAATGAAAGCTCTTTCATGTTGACCTCCACATTACGGCGGAACGGATTACTTCGCGGGAGGTCCGACGAAAAACTTTCGCCCGTCCGGCCAGCTGATCTCTCTGCCCGCGAATCTTGACGTACCGTCCTTCGCGACCCAACCGGTGACGCTGATGGAATCCCCGATCTTCAACATGCTTTTGGAAAGCCCCACGCGCCGCAGGGTGTTGGGCGGATAGCCTTCGAAACCCCAGTTCACGATTTTGCCATCCGGCGACTTTTCGTCGATGTAAATGTAGACATGGGGATTCATCCAGTCAATTCTGGTAACGACACCGGCGTGCGTCACCGGCTTCGATGAGTCGTATTCAGCGGCAAAAGAATGGTGCGCCAAAGCGGGCATTCCGCTCGCGAGCAGACCTGAAAGAACCCAAAATGAAACGGCGAATCTGGCTTTCATGCAACTTAATCTCCCAATCCGATCCAGGAAGCTTCCGGCGATTAGTATATCCCGCGCGTGTCGGCGCGGCAACATTCGCCCTCACCCGTCAGTGCCACAATCTGCCCGCCGTGTGTCAGGCCGCTCTGGTGCGGCTCTTTTTTATCCAGCTGAAGATCGACCAGGCGCTGCCCGCCATTGAAATCGCCACTAACGCGATAATAAAGCCCTGCACATAAGGCGATTGCGCCATCCCTATAATTCTCCGGCCATAAATCAGGGCCAGCGACCCTTCTATCAGAAACCGCAACGCCCGGCACCCGGCGACGATCGAGAGCATCTTTTTTCGCGGATACTGCAAGGCCGCCGCGACGATAATGAACGGCGTGAACGGAAAAGGCGGCGGCATCAGCGAAGCGGTCGCAATAGCAATCCCCGCATGTTCCTTCACCTTGCGCTCCACGTATGCGATCCGTCTGCTCTTGCGTTTGCCCTCGATTCCTTTTACCCCTCCTTTCGCCGATACCCATTGCGTGAAGTCGACCCCGAGAACCGACCCTGCCGTCGCCATCGCGACGTAATAGAGCATGCGGCGCCCATGCTCCGCCGTCAGAGCAATGACCAGCAGGTCGTTTCCGAGAGGCATGAACAGGAACGAAGAATCCAGCACCCCGAGCAATAGCAGGCCCAGACCGCCGAGTGAGAAAAAGAAGATGGCGAAAGGCCGCAGGAGGTGTTTCATTCGTCGTCCGGACGACTCAGCAACACTTCGCCCGCTGATATTTTGCCCGGAATCGTTCGTCCGAAAAACGCCGCCATTCCGCGCCCGAGTGGACCGCTCCGTGCACCGCCAGATGCCGCGCATAAGCGTTCTGGTCGCCAATCTCGCGCAGTATATTCCAGAGGATGGCGAAGAAATTCACGATCGCTTTATTCATCAGATTTCCTCCGTCCGCATTTCTCCCGTCCCCAGCCTCGACAGCACAAACGGCGACTCGGCCACCGTGCTCGTCTCCGTTCCGCGCAAAATGCCATACCAGAGCCGCAATGAATCGATAAGCACGATGGCCACCAGAACCATGAACGCGCCGCACACGGCGGCATCCAGGCGCGCGTTGAAGATCAAAGAGGCGGTCTGCGGGGTTGCGCCGGACGCGGATGCGGCAAGCTGGTCCGCCTGAGCCAGAAAGCCCACGCGCGGCAACGGAGAAAAGATCTTTTGCCACCCCGCGCTGAAGGTCACGAGAACCAGCCATGCGAGAGGCGTGCAGGTGACCCACATGTATTTCGGGCCGTGCATTTTCAGAATGATCGTAGTTGCAACCGACAGTGCAATCGCCGCGAGCAGCTGATTCGCGATGCCGAACAACGGCCACAGGGAATTAATCCCGCCAAGGGGGTCGCGCACTCCCTGGATCAGGAAGTAACCCCAGGCAAGAACGATCGCAAGGCTTGACCCGATCACGCCGGGCATCCAGCTCGTGCGTCCCAGCGGCTTCCAGACATGGCCCAGAAGATCCTGCAGCATGAAGCGGCCCACGCGCGTGCCCGCATCGACGATCGTCAGGATGAACAGCGCTTCGAACATGATGGCGAAGTGGTACCAGAACGCCAGCACCCGTTCGCCGCCGCCTCCGCTCGCGAAAATATGCGCCATCCCGAGCGCCAGCGATGGCGCGCCGCCGGTGCGGTTGAAAAGCGTCACTTCCCCCACGTTATGAGCGAGCGCGGCCATCTGTGCCGCGGTTACGGGAAAGCCCCAGCCGGAGATCGTTTTCACCGCCGCCTCCGCCGTCTTTCCCACGACTCCCGCGGGCGCGTTAACGGCAAAATACACACCCGGATCCACCACGCAGGCGGCAATCATCGCCATGATCGCGACGAAGCTTTCGAAAATCATGGAGCCGTATCCGATCGGCAAGGCGTGCGATTCCTTCAGGATCATCTTCGGGGTGGTGCCGGAGGAAATCAGCGCGTGAAAACCCGAGACCGCGCCGCAGGCGATCGTGATAAAGCAGAACGGGAAAATCTTTCCGGCGAACACCGGCCCCGTGCCATCCACGAAGCGGGTAAGCGCGGGCATCTGCAGTTCCGGCCGCACCGCCAGGATGCCGATCCCGAGTAACCCGATCACGCCCAGCTTGACGAACGTGCTCAGATAATCGCGCGGCGCGAGCAGCAACCACACAGGCAGCGCACTGGCGAAGAAGCCATAGACGATGATCGCGATGGCGACGCCCATTGCCGTCAGAGTGAATGCCGGGGCATACGCGGAACCGGCAACCCACTGGCCTCCGAACACCGCCGCGATCACCAGAGCAAAACCGGCTGCGGAACATTCCAGCACTTTGCCCGGCCGCCAGTAGCGCAGATAAAGGCCCATGAGAAGCGCCACCGGCATGGTGGCCCCGATAGTGAAGACGCCCCACGGACTGCCAGCGAGCGCGTTCACCACCACGAGCGCCACGACCGCGAGCAGGATGATCATGATCAGCAGCACGGTCACCAGCGCGACCAGGCCGCCGACCTTCCCGATCTCCTCGCGCGCCATCTGGCCCAGCGATTTACCGTCGCGCCGCATGGATGCGAACAGGATCGTGAAATCCTGCACCGCGCCGCCGAACACGGCGCCGGCGATGATCCACAGGGTGCCTGGCAGAAATCCGAATTGCGCCGCCAGCACGGGTCCAACGAGCGGGCCCGGCCCCGCAATCGCGGCGAAGTGATGGCCGAACACGATCCACTTGTTGGTCGGGACATAGTCGTGGCCGTTTTCGAGGCGCTCGGCGGGGGTTGCGCGGTCATCGTTGAGCGCCATCACGCGCGCGGCGAGGAACTTCGCGTAAAAACGGTATCCCAGCAGATAGGAACAGACGGCCGCCAGCACCAGCCACATGCTGTTAATACGCTCGCCGCGGCTGGTAGCGATCGCGCCAAGACAGATAGCCGCGCCGCACGCGACGGCAACCCAGAAAGCAGTGGTAGAGACGCGCTTGAACAGACCCATTCCTATAGAGAGTGTCAGAACGCGGGAAGCGAACGCAAGAGGCCCGGCCCCGGAAGCAAGTGGCGAAGCGAGTGGAGAAGCGCGTCCGCCGTGGAACCATCCCTGTACCGGGCCGCGTCAAGCACGCGGCCATGGGGGTCGAGCGTTCCGATATACCGGGCTGTCTCACGTTTGGGGCCCGCCAGAATAACGGAATAACGCCGTCCGTTATATGCCAGCAGGCGAAAGACCCGGTCACCGGCGGAGTCGGACATGGCGGCAGAGGTTTCGGATGAAGGCGCGCCCAGTTTCCGCACGGTAGAGGCGAAGTCGTCGTTGGCGCTTAATTGCAGCCAGGGCCGGTAACCCCGAAAGAGATCCGTCCGCTGCCGGAATTGGGACTGGTAGGCAATATCCATCCCTATCGTGCAGGCGACCGCGCCAAGCACCACCGCGACGCCGATCCATTTCCACGCACGGACCTCCGTCTTCGGCTCCAGACGAATACTGACCACGGGCGCAAGGTGAGCCGGGCTGGAGGGCGCGGGACGGTTGTCGTTCGCGGCCACCGGCAATTCGATGACATGGCGCAGGCGGGGAACGATCGCGCCGGATTTCCACTCCAGCTCTCTGTTCAACCGAACAAGCATGATCGGCTCGTCGATGCGCGAAACCTCCCCAAGGAACAGGCGTGGAATCCAGACCTCTTCCCCCGATTTGGCGTTTGCCACCACGCACTCCGACCCGGTCGCGCTCCGGTAGAGCCACTCGTTCGGTCCAAGGTTGCGTATCGGCGGATAGAACGAAAACCGCCGGCCGCCCAGCTGCTGCAGAGGACTTGGCAACGGTAGAATCGACATCCCGCCCTAATGATAGCCCAATACCGGTCCGGTACCTTTTCCCCGCACGCACGTAGTACAGGTTGGCGCTGCGCGCCGGCATTTGGCATAGTGGAAGGAGCCCATGAAACGCAAACCGCAGGTCAAGTCCGAGCCGGTGATCGCTCCCGAGATTCTTGAAGGCGCGAAGCGTGCGCTTCTGACGGACCGGATCAAAGCCCCGGTCAAATGCGTCGTATGCTCGGCCGATACCGCTCCCGGCTCGGCGGAGCAGTTGTGCTGGGTCTGCCGCCGGCTGAAGATCAGCGCCTGGCGCGACGTCGAACAACAGATGCCCGCGCAGGAATAAACTGCCATTACCGCCATCCCTTTCGCCCGTACGGCCCTAAAGAATTCCGCCGAAGCGCCGATAAAAGATGTATGGATGTGCTGTCGCATCCGGACGAAAGAGGGATTCATCTGGTTCCGTCACTGGAAAGCTGTCTTGAAACATCCCGCCGCCTGCAATATGAACTGGAACGAACGCGGCGGGCGGCGGATGAATCGCGGCAACGTCTGTTCGATTTCCTGGCCACGGTCTCGGACCTGATTTGGGAAACGGATGTGGATTTAAGGATCGTTGCCACGCAGCTCCCCCGGGATGTGGTGACAACCGCCGACGACAATGAGTTGCTTCTGGGCAAAACCATCGTTCAGATGGCAAGGGGAACGAACGGGTCCGACCCGCTTTATTTAGCCCATCTGGAAGATCTTCGGGCGCAAAGACCGTTCCGCAATTTCGTCTGTTCCATCCCGCAGCCGGATGGCGGGTTGCTTTGGTTTGAATCGAACGGCAATCCTTTTTTCGGAAAAGACGGAGATTTTCAGGGCTACCGCGGTACGGCCAGACATATCACCGCGCGCAAGGAACAAGAGGCGCGGGTCGCATTTCTGGCGTGTCACGACGCTCTCACGAGCCTTCCGAACCGCGTAACGTTCCAGGAACGGCTGGAGCAGGCACTTGCGCTTGCCGCGCCCGGCGCCGGCGTAGCCCTGCTGTGTCTGGATCTCGACGGCTTCAAATCGATCAACGACACGCTGGGGCATCCCGTCGGGGATAGTCTGCTGCGGGCGGTGGCGGGGAGACTGGAGAAGTGCGTACAGGGCGCCGGTACGGTAGCACGCCTCGGGGGCGACGAGTTCGCCATCGTTCGGGGTGGCCTGACGAATCCGGAGACCGAAGCCAAATCGCTGGCTGACCAAATCCTGGAGGCAATCCGGGAACCTTTTGAGATCGACGGGTATTGCGCGGTGGTGGAAGTTACGGTCGGGATCGCGCTCGCCCCGGGTCCGGAAATCACTGCCGGCCAACTGCTGAAGAACGCGGATATCGCCTTGTGCCGGGCCAAACTGGACGAGCCTGGAACCTGCCGTTGCTTCGATTTCGAATTAGGGGAACGCTTCGAGGCCCGGCGTCTGCTTGAAGTCGAGTTGCGCGCGGCCCTGGGCAACGATGAGTTTGAGCTGGTCTACCAGCCGTTCCACAACGTACAAACGGGAAAGGTTTGCGCTTTTGAGGCTCTTCTGCGCTGGCGTCATCCGCGGCGCGGCCTGGTTCTGCCCGATGAGTTCATTCCGCTCGCGGAGGAGACCGCGCTGATCGTGCCCATCGGCGAGTGGGTCTTACGCCAGGCCTGCGCGGAAGCCGCGCATTGGCCCGCATATATCAATCTTGCGGTGAATCTTTCACCCGTCCAGTTCAGAAGCCGGAATCTGGTGCCGGCGGTGATCCAGGCCCTTTCCGCATCCGGATTGCCGGGGCACAGGCTTGAGCTCGAAATCACCGAAGCCGTCCTGATGCAGAGCAACGACCAAACGCTGACCGCTCTCAGGCAATTGCGCGGGCTCGGCGCGCAGATCTCTCTGGACGATTTCGGCACCGGCTATTGTTCCTTTGCATACATTCGCACTTTTCCCTTCGACAAGATCAAAATCGCCCGCTCGTTTATCCGGGAACTGGCGGAGGCGCAGGGCGCGATGGCGATCGTCCGGGCGATTGCGGGATTGGGCACGAGTCTGCAGGTCGCGACGACCGCGGAAGGAGTGGAAACGCAGGAGCAGTTTGCCATCCTCCAGGCGGAAGGATGCACGGAAGTGCAGGGTTATCTTTTCAGCACGCCCAAACCGGCGGCGGATTTCCCTCTCCTGCAGGAAATGCGGCGGGAATCAGTGACGAAGCCCGAGCCCCCGTTTAACGGCCTCCCCGTAGACATAACCGGCAACCGCTATGTCCTCGACAGCCAGTCCGTTTGATTTGAAGATTGTGATCTGGCCCGCATCCGCGCGTCCGTGGCGCTTCCCCGCAACGATTTCCGACAGCTCCACCGCCGGAAATGCCGCTCCCTTGCGCTCACGCAACGGAATCAGGAGATCTCCCGATTCGAGTTTTCCCACTTCGACGGAATCGACCGCCACAAGCGCCGCGCGGTCGAGTATCAGTTCGGTGGGAAGTTCTCGCCGCTCCGCCCAGTTGGAGCCTGCGGCGTTGACATGCGTGCCGGGCGAAATCCATTCGCTCGCGAGCACGGGTTCTTTCGAACTGGTGGCCGTGACGACGATATCCGCGCCTTCGACGCACTCGCGCGCCGTCTCGACCGCCCTGACATTCAAGCCGAACTTCCGGGTGCAGTCTTCCGCGAATTTCGCGCGCCGGTCCGGCTTACGGCTCCAGACACGCACTTCGCTGAGCTTCCGCACATTCGCGATGGCTTCGAGCTGCGTTTCAGCCTGAAAACCACTGCCGAGGATGCCGGCCACGCCCGCATTCTGGCGCGCCAGGTATTTCGTCGCCACCCCGCTCGCGGCTCCGGTCCGGATCTGGCCCAGGCGATTTGCTTCGAGCGTGGCCAGGGGAAGCCCATCCGCGGAACGGTACAGCAGAACTTCAAAGTGCGCGCCGGTCTTCGCGTTGACCGAATAAGCCTTCAGCCCGAAATATTCAGGGGTCCCGGCCGCCATGTAGTGGAGGACAGAACCAGTGGGGAGAATCACCCGGCGGCGCGGATGATTGATGGCGCTCCCATCCGCCAGCTGGTGAAACGCGAGATCCAGCAGTTCAATCGCCTTCGACATGGGAAGGCAGGCAGTAACATCTTCTTCGGAGAGATATAGTTTCATCGATTGGCCTCAAGAATCCTGGAAACTTCTTCCCACTCGGCAAGCAGGTTCGACATATCCTGGCGGCGCGAGGCGAGCATACCGGCGATCTCGACGCTCATCTCCGCGCTCTGATAACTGGACAATGCCTGTTCGAAATCGGCGATTTCCACTTCGAGACGAGTGATCTCGTCCTCAATGGCGCGCTGCCGGCCTTTCATCTGGCGCAACTTGATGGGGTTGAGCCGCCGCGCCTTGTCGTCCTTGTCGGACGCCGCTGGTTTGCCGGACGGCGTCGGTTTCCCGGCGGCCACCGTTGTCTTCGTTACCGGCGCGGTTGTGACGCTGTCCGCCGCGCCCACTCCGTTCTTACGCCAGAGATAGTCCTCGTAATTCCCGGGGAAGACGTGAACGCCTCCGTCAGCCACTTCGATAATGCGCGTCGCCAGCTTGTCGATGAAATAGCGGTCGTGCGAAACGAACACTACGGTGCCGCTGAATTCCTGCAGAGAGGTGAGCAGCACGTCTTTGGCGCGCATATCGAGGTGGTTGGTGGGTTCGTCCAGCAGCAGAAAGTTCCCCGGCATCATCAACATACGCGCCAGAGCGTAACGATTCCGCTCGCCGCCGGAAAGGACGCCGATACGCTTGAACACGTCGTCTTCCGAGAAGAGAAAGCAACCGAGGATGCTGCGCAGCTCGGTGTTACCCGAACGCGGAGCCACCTGCCCCAGATCGTCGATGATGGTCGCTTCCGTGTCGAGCGCTTTGTACTGATCCTGCGCGAAATAGTCGACGATCACGTTGTGACCGAGGACGTAATCGCCGGTCGAAACGGGCTCCTCTCCCGACAGGAGCTTGATGAGCGTCGATTTTCCCGCCCCGTTTACCCCAACCAGCGCCACGCGGTCCCCGCGTTCGATTGCGAACGCGGCGCCGGAGAAAACGTGTTTCTCGCCATAGCTCTTTGAAACGTTGCGAAACTCGGCGACAATACGCCCGCTGGGCTTCGGCTGCGGGAAGCGAAAATGGATCGTCTTCTCGTCGGGGGGAATTTCGATCCGTTCGATCCGTTCGAGTTCCTTAATCCGGCTCTGTACCTGCTTCGCCTTCGTGGCCTGCGCGCGAAAGCGGTTGATGAACGCTTCCAGCTGTTCGATTCGTTCGCGCTGGTTGGCATAAGCGGCCACCAGTTGCGCGCGCCGTTCGGTCTTCTGCTGTTCGTACTTCGAATATCCGCCGGAATAAAAGTAGACGTGCTTGTTCCAGATCTCGGCAATGCGCGAAACGGTTACATCGAGAAAATACCGGTCATGCGAGATGAGCACGAACGCATTGGGGTAGGTTTCGAGATAGGATTCCAGCCAGTTCCGGGCTTCGAGATCGAGGTGATTCGTCGGTTCGTCGAGCAACAGCAGGTTCGGTTCTTCGAGCAACAGCTTCGCGAGCGCGATGCGCATCTGCCAGCCGCCGGAAAATTCCTCCACGCGCCGCAGCCAGTCTTCGCGTCCGAAACCGAGGCCGGAGAGCACTGCGCCGACGCGGGATTCGATGTTATATCCATCCCTCGCGGTGAATTCGGACTGCACCTGGTGGTAGCGTTCCGTGACCTGGCGGTACTCCGGCGCGTCCTGGTCGAGATCCGACATGCGGTGGGCCAGATCCTGCTGCTCCGCCTCCAGTGCGTGGATCTCGGCAAACACGGACATGCATTCGTCGAAAACGGTACGGCCAGTAAGCGCGATGCCATCCTGCGGAAGATAACCGGCCCGGATGCCTTTCATTACATTGATGGAACCGTAGTCGAGCCCTTCGATACCGGCGAGTGTCTTCAGCAGAGTGGACTTGCCGGTCCCGTTTGCACCGACAATGCCGACGCGCTCCTTGGGAGTGATAAGCCAGTTGAGGTCTTCAAATAAGATTTTGGGGCCGAAGCGTTTTCCGGCCGCTGT
>Ga0207933_1000139_pt1 | contig 73869 bp, 78 predicted proteins | sample NGESurdeep092012_4_FD_184488 | JGI IMG/M metagenome (GOLD analysis project Ga0207933, IMG submission 184488) | Arctic peat soil microbial communities from Barrow, Alaska - NGEE Surface sample F53-3 deep-092012 (SPAdes) | ecosystem: Environmental > Terrestrial > Soil > Wetlands > Peat ...
GCGCGCCGGCGAAACCGCGCAGAAAAAATCCGAGGCCGAATCCGCGCCGCAGCCGGCCGTTTCACCGTTCGCCAATTTAAGTTTCGGCGAACTCTGCAAAATCGGCCTTGCAATGACATGGCCGCTCTTAATCGTGGCGTTGGTTGCTCTCGGCATATTTATCGCAATCCTGTTACGCCGGTGAAATTTTTGATTTACAATTTATGATTTATGATTTGGCAAAAGTCGCCCGCGCTTGGAAAAAATCATCAATCGTAAATCATCAATCGTAAATCATCAATCGTAAATCATCAATCGTAAATCATCAATCGTAAATTGTTTGTCGTATGGCGTTCGCGAAAAAAAAGGTGAATCCGGCTGACTTGATTTCCGCCCGCGCCCGCGCGCTCAACGACCAGATTTCCTCGCTCGAATCCGAGATCAAAAAACTAGACGGCCAGTTGCAAGGCTCGTCCGCGAAACCAAAACTGCGCTCGACGACAATTCCCCACGGCCCGACCGTTTCGCGAAAAATTGAAAATCCGCCGTCGGTGGGGCGAGCGTCCTCGCGAGCCGAGAAACCAATTTCTCACGAGCCGGTTTTTGAAGAGGTGAACGCAAAATCATTCCAGCCTGAAACTGACCCGCGCGACCGCTACAACCATCTCGGCGTTCGCAAATATGACCTGCCCGCGCTGTGGCATCGCCTGTGCAATTATTTCCGCGGCCCGACAACGAGCAACCCGCGCCTCGTGAGTTATCTCGCCGCCGGCGGAGTCCACGGCCTGCGCCCGATGCGCTACGAAAAACGGATTGCGCGCAGGCGGTTCATTGTTCTTGCAGCCGCATTGTTTCTGCTGTTGCTTGGCACGCTGTTGGTCTGGCTTCACGGCCATTGAATCGTTGAATCACATGAAAAATAAACTTGTCGAACTGCCGATCTCCACGCCAGACGGAATTTTCCTCGCGCACTATTCCGAAAAAGGTCTGGTCGAAATTGATTGGCCAAACACGAATCGTAGGAGACGAAGTAACGAGTCTCGAATTTCTTCAGCTTCCAGCGAATTAGTTAGAGACTCCTCACGTCGTCTCCTACAAATTAAAAAGTGGCATCGCGCGACTGAAACGGCGTTGAAAAAAATTCTTGCCGGGAAAAAATCGAAGCTGCCCCCGCTCGACTGGAAGGGCAAAACGGATTTTCAAAAATCCGTCTGGCGGCAGATGCTGAAAATTCCCGCCGGCAGGACGAAAAGCTACGGCGAAATCGCAACGGCAATTGGCAATCCCAAGGCCGTCCGCGCGGTGGGTGGCGCGTGCGGGGCGAATCCGGTTCCGGTTTTGGTTCCGTGCCATCGCGTTCTGGCCGCGAACAAAAAACTCGGCGGCTTCGGCGGCGGATTGGATTGGAAACGCAGTTTGCTCAAGCGCGAAGGAATAAAAATGTAACGTCAGATTGTTAGTCCACTATGTTTGTCATTCGCCATATTTTAGCCTTTGCGTTGCTGCTCATATTGGGTTTAGTCCTTGCTTTGTTGGTTATATCGGCGGGTCGGTTTCACTATGAGAGCGTGACATTGACTTTCCAGAAACCCGTTGATGTTTCTCCAAATTTGCCAGCGTCACTTACCAATGCCGTTCTTTTTGTAAAAGTTTTTGAACCGAGCGACCCTCTAGCTACAAATTACGCAAGTTGGCGTGGCAGTCGCAGTTTGAATTTTCCTGGCGGTTCTTCCGGTTCATCTGTCATTGGAACAAATGAGAAATGGGATGAAGATCGATTGATTGCCATCAACGCCGAAGGATTTGAAATGCTTTTCACCAAAAGATGGAGATGGGCTGGTCTGGGTCAAAAAATACACAACGAGACAAATGTCATTCTGTTTCGTTATGGACAAATTACCGAAACAAACACTTTAGGACGAAGGATTGTTGGAAAATTCAAGTGACTTAATTCTGTTTTAGAACATAAAAATTATTCCGCCGTCAGCCGGATGATTTCGCGCAGCGGCGTCTGCGGTTTGAATTTCACGAGGCGTTCCAGTTTTGTTTTGGGGAGCGCAACCGTCCCGGTTGCCGTTCGGTGCGTCCCGCGTCGAACACGCACGTGATGGCGCATACAAATTGAAATCAGTTCGCCGTCGAAGATGCCAGTGGCGGGACGCCGTTGGCTGCGACCGGACGGTCGCGCTCCCCATTTCAATTTGTTTCCGCCGTTACTTTGATAATTTCGCGAAGCATTGTGCGTGGATGGAATTGAACAAACCGTTCCAGTCTTTTCACGAGCGGCTTGTGCGGCATATCGTCAAGGGCCGCCGGAACACGACGCGAACTGTCAACGGAAAAGCCGAGTCGCTGGTTTTTCCGACGAACGCCTTCGTTCATTCCGTTCACGCCAGTCTCAACTGCGTGGATTCCCACACGGATGTCAAAGACCTTGTTCACGATCCGCTCGGTCCGCCGGATTGCATGGCGACGCGCCTGGCGCATTAGTCCCAGCCTATGAATTTGATTTTTGAATCGGCGGATCCTGCGGCTCATTTTTTTATTGCGCGCCTTGCGACAAAGATTTAACTTGGAATTAACGAATATGTCGAACGCTGCCAAAGAATCGTCATCGGCGAACGATTTGCTGAAGAATTCCTCGCTCTACCGCGAGTTTCAGGCCGAGCGCGAGGAAATCCTCCGGCACAAGTGGATCGAGTCGGAAAAGGCCGGTCGCGACATCGGCTTCGAGCAGGCGCTGACGGATTGGATCATCAGGCACCGCTCAAGCTGGCGCAAAAACCGCCAGTCCACGGCGAGTTGAACTAAAAATTTGTTCCTTTAACGCCGCCCTGCGAGGTGGCAAAGGAAAATATGAACGCGAAATTGCCAAAGACGAACTGTCTCGTGAGAGTAGTTTGTCTTTATTTTTTCCACCCGCCCGTGCCGGCGACGACGAAAACCTCCAAGCTCCAACCTCCAAGCTCCAGAGAATCATCAAATTCCAATCACCAACAATTGAAGGTTGATGCTTGGAGCTTCTCTGGATGTTGGGTGTTGGATGTTGGAGCTTCTTATTTTTCCCATGTCTGAAGCCACCGTCATCCTCGACGCGAATGCGATTGGCCGCGCGCTCACGCGCACCGCGCATGAGATCGCCGAGCGGAATGAAAATTCCGTTGAGGTCGTGCTGATCGGAATTCCCGAAGGCGGCGTGCCGCTCGCGCAACGGCTGGGGAAAATTCTTTCGGAAATTTGGAAAATTTCCGTGCCGATTGGCAGTCTCGACGTTTCCATGCACCGCGATGATCTGGACCAGCGTGCCGCGCCAAAAATTCATCCGACGAAAATTCCTTTCGACGTGAACGGAAAAATCGTCGTGCTGGTGGACGATGTTTTGTTCAGCGGCCGCACGATTCGCGCCGCGCTGGACGCGCTGAATGATTTTGGCCGACCAATGAAAATTCAACTGGCGGTGTTGATTGACCGCGGCCATCGCGACTTGCCGATTAAGGCGGATTTCGTCGGGAAAAACGTGCCGACCGCTGCGAATGAAAAAGTCCACGTCCGCATCGGCGAAAAAGACGAAGTGATTTTAGAACGAAAATGAGTTGGAACAAAAAACATCTGCTCGACATCGAATCGCTCACGGCGGACGAAATCGTCACCGTGCTCGACACTGCGCGCGCGTTCAAGGCCGTCGGTGAACGTGCGATCAAAAAAGTTCCGGCACTGCGCGGAAAAACGGTCGTGAACCTGTTCATCGAGCCGTCCACGCGCACGCGCATCAGCTTTGAACTGGCGGCACAACGGTTGACCGCCGACATCGTGAATTTTTCCGCCGACGCATCGTCGTTCAAAAAAGGCGAAACTTTGAAGGACACGGCAAAAAATCTCGAGGCGCTTAATGCCGATTTCATCATCATCCGCCACAGCGCGAGCGGTGCGCCGCATTTTCTGTCGCGCGTCGTGAACGCCAGCATCATCAACGCCGGCGACGGCGCACACGAGCATCCGACGCAGGCGCTGCTCGACGCGTTCACCATCCGCGAGCACAAGAAAAAAATCGTCGGATTGAACGTCACGATCCTCGGCGACATCCTTTACAGCCGCGTCGCCCGCTCGAACATCTGGGCGCTGACGAAACTTGGCGCCAAGGTTACGTTGTGCGGCCCGTCCACGCTCGTGCCGAAAACTTTCGAGCAGATGGGCTGCCGCGTGACGCACGAAGTTGACGAGGCGATTCGCGACGCCGACATCATTCATTTGCTCCGCATCCAGCATGAGCGCCAGCGCAAGACGATGTTCCCGAGCATCGGCGAATACACGACGCTTTTTGGCTTGAACAAAGCGCGACTCGCGAAAACAAAATCCGACGCGCTCATCATGCATCCCGGCCCGATCAACCGTGGCGTGGAAATTGACAGTGAAATCGCGGATTGCAGTCGCTCGTTGATTTTGGAACAAGTGACGAACGGCCTCGCCGTGCGCATGGCGGTATTATTTTTGCTGAACGGCGGCAAAGGCCCGCAGGAAGTGGCGACTTGAAATGAAAATATGGAAATACTAAACATATGTCCGTTTGATCCGACAATTAAAGCAAATCGTCAGGTGTTTAACTACATTAAGAACCTCCACGCTCATTCAGATTTTTCGCAAGCGTTGATTAAATCGTTAAAGCCATGCGGGGATGTCCAAATTTTCTCGCCTGACCATCGTGCTTGTCGCTACCTGACCGTTTCGACCCAAGGCATAATTTTTGGTTTAGCTCTTGGAATGGATACCATTGCTTTTAGGTTGAACAAGCAAATGAAAGAAATAGCCCTTGAAACCGGAGCAAAGGCATTTCCGCAATGTGGGGAAGACTGGGTTAATCTGTGGCCGTCTCGATGCGATTGGCCAAAAGTTGATTACGAATTTTGGGCACTGAAAGCCTACCTCAACATTCGCGAGTCGGTGGGATTGGCCTGATTCAATTTTTTCTTAAATCAAATCCCAATCGGATGCCATGCGGTTTTGAATTCCACCGTGTCGAGAATCTAATACGGGTCTTCCACTTTCGCAGAGAACCAATCGGCTGCGGCGTGGTTTGAATAACGCTTGAGATTTGTCGCGACGCCAGCTTGCAACTTCGCGCTGATTTCAAAATCACCCGTGCCGTCCACAATCGCGTTCACGTCCATGTGCGTGGCGATGTGCGGGACGAGTTCGGCGCGCTTGCCGATCAAAATATTTATTACGCCGCCGGGCAAATCACTCGTCGCCAGAATTTCGGCGAACGTCGCGGCGGGGAGCGGAAATTTTTCTGACGCGACGACAATCGCCGTGTTCCCGCTCAAAACCACCGGCGCGACCAGTGAAACAAGCGCGAGCAATGATGGTTCGTCCGGCGCTAGCACCACGACCAAGCCCGTCGCTTCCGCCGTGGTGAAATTAAAATGCGGCGACGCGACCGGATTCACGCTGCCGAACACTTGCGGGTATTTGTCTGTCCAGCCCGCGAAATAAACAAGCCGGTCAATCGTGAGCGTCACTTCGCGTTTCGCTTTCGCCGCGCTGACGCCGGTTGAACGCGCAATCTCATTGACTAATTCGTTCGCGCGGTTTTGCAGCATTTCGGCGGCGCGATATAAAATTTGTCCGCGATTGTAAGCGCTCGCTTTATTCCAGCCTTCAAATGCCGCGCGCGCGGCGACAACGGCATCGCGAAAATCTTTGCGCGAGGCGTGCGCATAATTATCAAGCTGCGCGCCCTTCGCGGATTTCGCGGGCAGGCAGCGTCCGCTCTCGCTGCGCGGAAATTTTCCTCCGATGTAAAGCTTGTAGGTTTTTTTTACGTCGAGTCGCGCGCTCATAAAATCATTTCTTTTTCCACGGCCAGATGATCTGGACCGCGCCGTAGAGCGCGAGCGCGATGCCGCCGATGTAAAAATACATCGCCCGGTTTGTCGGCGTGCCTGTGAAAATGTTTTTGACCTGCGAGTCGAGTGATTGCGCCATGTTGTGTCCCCACACGAGAAGCATGATGCCGATGGCCAGCGCGATGATTCCGATGATTCGTTGCATGGTGAACCAGCCTATCCGCCGCCATGAATTTCGCAAAGGCAAAATTATTTTCCGGCCGGAACGAATTTCCTGATCCTTTTTCCCCGCGTTTTACGCACTGTTGAATGAAAGGAAAAAACATTTATGAAAAACACAAAAACAATGGTGGCCGGCCTCGCAATCCTTGCAGCGGTTACGGTGGCGATAATCGTCAAACAACAATTCCCGACGGTCAAAGATTCGTATTTCAAGCCGGACTTCGACAATTTGCGGCGCGTGCCGTCGGGAATCGTGGCCGTCCGTCCGACGCATTCCACAGAATCCATCGGCGACCCGGTCCGAAATATGTTCGAGCAAGGTTCTCTGGCGCGCACGGTGGGACGCAACGTGACGCTGCGCGACCTCATTGCCGAAGCTTACGATTGCGAACCGAGATTGGTCGTGCTGCCGCCGAATGCCTCGAAAAGCGGCTTCGATTTTCTGGTCACGGTGCCGGCAGATGTGCAACAACATTTGCAATCGGCCATCGCGAAAAAACTTGGCTATGTGGTGCGGCAGGAATCGCGGGACATGGAAGTCCTGAAGTTGAAGATCACGGACGCGAGCCTGCCCGGCCTCACGGCCAGCCCCGAAGGCGAAAGCGAAAGCATCCAATACAAGGACGGCAAATTATATTTCACGCACAAGACATTGAAAATGCTGGTGGACGGATTGCAGGACGGGCTTGCGCAGCCGGTGCTGGACGAGACCGGGCTCACGGGACGCTACAATTTCTCGATGGCCTGGAGCGGAGCCGCCCAGGAAAAAATGCGTGGCGGCGGATTCGATCTGGACGGCGTGCAAAAAGTCCTCAACGGCCTGGGACTCGAATTGGAACCGGGCACAGAGCAGATGAACGTCTTCGTTGTCGGGAAAACGCGCTGACCCAAATGTTGCAAAGGCCGCATGATTTCCACATCATCCGGCCAATCAACGAAAGGATTTTATGAACGAATTCAAATTTTCCTGCCCGCAATGCCAGCAGCATTTGCAATGCGACGAGCAATTCTCCGGCCGCGAAATCCAATGCCCTGGCTGCCATCATTTGATCCGCATTCCGACGATTCCCGGCAGAACGGTGGAATACAAACCGGAATCGGGAAAAACGTGGGCGACATTTGTGCCGCCGGGAAATGCCGCGCCGCCAAAAAACCTTTCCGTCAAAAAAGACAATCCAGAACCGCCGTCCAAATGAACGAACCGTCCAATCGCGAGGAAGTGATTTTTGAAGCGGCGTTGAAATTGCCGGTCGAACAGCGCGCGGATTATTTGCAAAAAACGTGCGGCGACGACGCGGCGTTGCGCGTGCGAATCGAAGGATTGCTGAAAGCGTATCAGGACGCGGGCGGTTTTATGGAAGAACCGGCGGCGCGCAAAACAATTATGCTTTCGCTTTCGCCGTCACCGGACGAAAAACCCGGCGACAGAATTGGCCGCTATAAATTGCTCCAGCAAATCGGCGAAGGCGGCTGCGGCGTGGTTTATATGCCGAGCAGGAAGAACCGGTCAGCCGTCGCGTCGCGCTCAAGGTCATCAAGCTGGGCATGGACACGAAAAGCGTCATCGCGCGATTCGAGGCGGAACGTCAGGCGCTGGCGATGATGGATCATCCGAACATCGCAAAAGTTTTGGACGCGGGAGCGACGGAAACGGGCCGTCCGTTTTTCGTGATGGAACTGGTGCGCGGAATCAAAATCACGGATTACTGCGACCAAAATAAATTGTCCACGCGCGAGCGGCTCGGATTGTTCATCCAGGTTTGCAACGCCATCCAGCACGCGCATCAAAAAGGAATCATTCATCGCGACATCAAGCCGTCGAACATTCTCGCGACGGCGCACGACGGTTTGCCGGTTCCGAAGGTCATTGATTTCGGGATTGCGAAGGCGACGCAAGGACGCCTGACCGACCAGACGCTGTTCACCGCGTTCGAGCAATTCATCGGCACGCCCGCTTACATGAGTCCCGAACAGGCGGAAATGAGCGGCCTCGACATTGATACGCGCAGCGACATTTACGCGCTCGGCGTCTTGCTTTACGAATTGCTCACGGGGCGCACGCCGTTCGATGCGAAGGAACTATTGCAATCGGGAATTGACGAAATGCGCCGGACGATCCGCGAGAAAGAACCGGCGCGGCCTTCGACGCGGTTGAGCACGATGCTCGATGCCGATTTGATCGCCGTCGCGCAACGCCGCCAGTCGGAAGCGCCGAAATTGATCCACATGATGAGCGGCGACCTGGATTGGATCGTGATGAAGGCGCTGGAAAAAGACCGCACCCGCCGTTACGAAACCGCGAACGGCCTCGCGGCGGACGTTCAGCGTCATTTGAGCAACGAGCCGGTCATGGCGCGTCCGCCGAGCACGATTTATCGTTTTCAAAAATTGGTGCGCCGGAACAAAACAATTTTCGCCACGGCAAGCGTGGGCGTGGCGGCGCTGGTCATCGGTTTGATTCTTTCGTTGTATTTGTTTGTGCAGGAAAAATCCGCGCTGAAACGTGTAATAGCCGCCGAGCAGGCGGAAAAGCAACTGCGCGAACAGGCGGAACAAAGCGCGGCGTGGAGCCAGGAAGTCGCCCGCGCCGGATTGCTGTTGATGAACGGACAATACGGCAAATCAGAGATGATTCTGCGCGACATCCCACCGCACGCGACGATAGTTCCGTTTTACAACGTCTTCGGCAGCATTCACGCGCGGCGCGGGGAATGGCCGCAGGCGTTGACGAACTGGAACCTCGTCGTCCGATACGCTCCTGACGATCACGTCGGCTATATGTATCTCGCGCCGCTGTTCTTGCAACTCGACGACGTGGCGGGCTACAAAAATTGCCGCGCGCAAATGCTCCAGCATTTCGGCAACACGTCCGACCCGCGCATTGCCGAACGGACGGTCAAAGCCAGTTTGATTCTTCCGGCGACACCGGATGAAATGACTGTCATTGCGAGGTTGGCCGACGTCGCCGCGAGCGTTGAAACCAACGCCGACGGATGGGACTTCAATTTGTTTGCGAAAGGTTTTGCCGAATATCGCCAGGGCAATCCTGCCAAGGCGGCGGAACTTTTGAAGCAAGTCATAACGCTCGATCCGGGGTCATCCTGTCGCGCCGAGACGTTCCTCGTTTTGGCCATGACGCAGGCCCGGCTCGGCCAGTCCGCAGACAGCCGCGAATCCATGGCCAAGGCAATGGACGTTGTTGACAATTCCTTGCGCAAAGAAGGTCACCTCGAGGACGATTGGAACGATTGGATTATCATCCACGTTTTGTTGCGCGAGGCGACGGCATTGATCCCGGACGCCGGAAAAATTTAATCGCGAACAATCCGGCAAATGAGCGACGTCACACGCATTCTTCAATCCATGGAAACCGGCGATGCCAAAGCCGCCGATGAATTGCTTCCGTTGGTTTATGCGGAATTGCGCAAGCTCGCCGCCGCAAAGATGGCGAACGAATCGCCGAACCAGACTTTGCAGCCGACCGCGCTGGTGCATGAGGCGTGGCTGCGCCTCACCGGAAATGAAAACGTGCAATGGAACGGGCGCGCGCATTTTTTTGGCGCGGCTGCCGAGGCGATGCGGCGAATTCTCATTGACAACGCCCGGCGCAAACGCGCATTGCGTCACGGCGGCGGCCAGCAACGGCTCGATGTTGACGAGATTGAAATCGCTGCGCCCGAAAAGGAGGACGAACTGCTCGCCATGAACGAAGCGCTGGAAAAATTTGCGGCCGTTGACAGACAAAAAGCGGAACTGGTGAAGCTGCGTTATTTCACCGGCCTGACGATTGAAGAAGCCGCCGGAATTCTCTGCATTTCCGTCCCGACCGCCAAGCGCTGGTGGACTTTCGCGCGCGCGTGGCTTTATCAACAAATCCAAAACGGCAGTGCCGCGCATGGCCGTGATTGAAATTCAATCCAGCCTGCAATACGCCGCCAGGCTGAATTGTTTGCGAGCTTTTTCGTGGAGAACGCTTGCGGGCACGGCTTCGAGCAGGTCAAGGTAGTCGTTTAATCTTCCATTTCCTCGCGCAGGGAACCGGTTTGTTTGAGCACGGTTTTGAGCCAGCGCGCCCGCAAGGAGAACTTGAGCATATAAATTATGGTGGAATCCACGGAATGATCGGAGAGTGTCTTTATCGTATCTGCCAAGTGGTTTTTGTTGGGTTTTGGTGAAATGAAGTCCGGCCAAATGCGCGAACTTCACGCGCGACGCGTGAAATTTTAATGCCCCGCCGCCATCGGCTTTTTGGCGTATTGCACGCGTTTGAACAGGAAAATGAGGGGAATGCCGCACAGCGCGAGCAGGCCGAACAAATAAAAATTATCCACGAACGCCCACAGGTGCGCCTGCTGGTCCAGCAGCGAATAAACGGCGTTGTAAGCCTGCCGCATCGCGGTCACGGGATCGGTCTGATGCCCAAGCACGCTTTTGGCGACGACGATCTGGCGCGCGAACACCGGGTCGGTCGCCGTCAAATGCCCGACCATCAGCGCCTGGTGTGTCTGCGCGCCGCGGGCGAGCATCGTGGTGACGAACGCGATGCCGATGCTGCCGCCGAGGTTGCGCATGAGGTTGTAAAGGCCGCTGGCATTCCCGATTTGCGCCTGTCCGAGCTGGCTCATCGTCGTCGTCGTCAGCGGCACAAAAATAAAACTGATGGCCATGCCGTTGATGACGCTCGGCCAGACGACGCTTCTCATTCCCACTTGCAGGTTGATGTCGCTCAACATGAACGACGAGAGCGCGAGCATTGAGAAGCCGAAGCAGAGCATCCAGCGCATCCGGAGTTTTCCGACCAGCCGGCCGACAATGAAGGTCGTGAAGAACGCCGCCACGCCGCGCGGCGCGAGTGCGTAACCGGCTTGCAGGGCCGGATAGCCCATCAGCGTTTGCAGGAACAGCGGCAATTGCGCGGTTGTGCCGTAAAGAATCGCGGCCAGCGACGTCATCAAAACCAGGCCGATGGTGAAATTCCGGTTCTTGAAAACGCGCAAATCCACGAGCGGATGATCGCTTTGAAATTCCCACCAGATGAAGGTGAAAAAAGCCATGACTGAAGCCACCGTGAACCAGCGCACCCATTCCGCGCCGAACCAGTCGGCTTCCTGTCCCTTGTCCAGGACGATCTGCATCGTCGCCAGCCACACGGCCAGCAGGCCAAACCCGATGTAATCAATCGTCGCTTGGACGTCGCGCTTGATGTAAGGCGGATCCTCGACGACCCACTTCGCCATCAGCACGGCAAAAATTCCCACCGGCACGTTGATGTAGAAAATCCAGCGCCACGAATAGCTGTCGGTGATCCAGCCGCCGATCACCGGCCCCAGGACTGGCGCGACGACCACGCCCTGCGCAAACGCCGCCATCGCCACGCCGCGTTTCTGCGGCGGGAAACTTTCCAGCATGATCGCCTGCGCGATCGGCACCATCGCGCCGCCGCCGATGCCCTGAAAAATCCGCGCCAGAATCAGAGTCGGCAGGCTCCACGCCAGTCCGCACAGCACGGACGCGAACGTGAACAGCATGATGCAGGTGAGCAGGACGCGTTTGCGGCCGAAATAATTTCCCAGCCAGCCGGTCATCGGCAGCACGATGGCGTTGGCGACCAGGTAGCTTGTCAGCACCCATGTCGCCTCCTCCGGCGTCGCCGACAAACTGCCCGCGATGTGCGGCAGCGCGATGTTGGCGATGGACGTGTCCAGCACTTCCATGAACACCGCCATCATCACGGTGAGCGTGATGAGCCACGGATTGTGGCGCGGATGCCAGATTTGTTGCGGTGCTTCGGCCATAAAAACCGGCGGAACAATACTTCATTCCGGCGCTGCTGCAAAATTTGATTTTTGGCCGCCGGCATTTGCGAAGATTCCGCCGATGGGTTACGCTCCCGCCATGAGAACCAAGCTGATGTCCGTCTCATCGGGAATTATTATCCTGTCCGCCGCCGGGTTGTGGCTGCGAGCCGACGAGGTGGAAATGCAAAACGGCGACCGCTATTTCGGCAAGGTGCTGTCCGTCTCCGCCGATTCTGTGACGCTGGACAGCGAAGTGCTGGGCAAAATAAACTTGCCGCGCAAAAATGTGGCGGGCCTCGCTTTCGGCACGAACGCCTCCGCGCCGAAAGCGGCCAGTGTCGCGACTGTTTCCGCGCCGACGAATCTTCCAACCGCCGCGTCACCGTCTGCCGTGGCGGGGACCAACGCGGATTTGTCCGCCGCAATCCGCAGTCTGGTCGCGGACACGAATTTAACCGGGAACATCCGCGATCAAATGCTCGCCGGCAGTCCCGAGGCGACGGCCAAATACGGGGCGATGGTCAGCGGCCTGTTGAGCGGGAGCATGAGCATGGACGACCTGCGGCGCGAAGCGCAGTCGGACGCCGACCAGTTGCGGGCGCTCAAGCGCGACCTCGGCCCCGATGCCGGCGATTCGCTGGACGGTTATCTGGACGTGCTGGACGATTTTCTCCAGGAATCAGACCCCGCTGTCGATCCGACGAACTCCAACGCCGCGACTAAAATTAAAGTTCAAAACCATTGATCCGCGCCCGGCTGCAAGATTCCGGCTTTTCCGGCGCTGCATTCTTCGGGAAAACCTTGACGCGCGCCCGTCGTCGCGTTGAAATGCAGCCGAACTCCAACCCTCAACCAAATAAAATTATGGCCGTCCCCACCCAACTGACCACCAGCGTGCAAAATGAAACCTTCGGCGGCGTCACCTATCACATCGAAGGTGAACTGGTGCCGGCGTTGCACCTGGAATTAAGCAACACCGGCGTTTATTTCGAGCATCACATTTTGCTCTGGAAAGACCCGGCGGTGCAGGTCGCGCTGCACCCGATGAAGGGCGCGTTCAAGCGGATGCTCGCCGGAATGCCGTTCCTGCTGACCGGCGCGAACGGTCCGGGGCGCATCGCGTTCAGCCGCGACGGCGCGGGCCACGTTTTCGGGCTGCATTTGAAGCCCGGCGACAGCGTGGACGTGCGCGAACATCAATGGCTCGCGGCGACCAACAACGTGGAATACAACTTCACGCGCGTGCGCGGCGCGGCGAACATGCTGCTCGGCGGCACGGGATTTTTCATTGACACATTTTCGTGCCCGGCGCGCGAAGGCATTTTGTGGCTGCACGGCTTTGGAAATGTTTTTGAAGTGACGCTCGCGCCGGGCGAGGCGATTGACGTCGAGCCGGGCGGCTGGATTTACAAGGAGCGCACCGTGCAGATGCAGACGATGTTCCAGAAACTTTCGACCGGCCTGTTCGCCAGCGGGGGACAAATCGTCTGGAACCGGTTCACCGGGCCGGGAAAGATCGCGCTGCAAACGATGTATTGCCACATGGAAGGCGGCGAGTAGATCCGTGGCCAGCGGTTCAAAACCGGGTTAGCTGGTCTTAAATCTCCGTAAGAGACGGCGTAAGTAGTCTCATTCTAAAATTTGTGAGCCTCGTCACCTCGACTCCTGCGACTCGGACAATTTATTTTGGTTTCAATTGCGGGAACAAAATCACATTGCGGATGCTTTCCTGGCCGAGGAGCATCATGCATACCTTCGGCGTGCGTCGGTGAAATGACCAGCGCGGACTTGCCAGCCTTTGGCTTTTCCAAGTCGGCAAGGGAATCAACACGATGATAAACACAATGTGTTCATCATTTCCGGCGCAAGGCTTCGTCCAATTTATCCACGATGGATTTCAGCAGCGCCAGGATGACGGGCTGGGCGTCCATAGTGGGGCGAATTTTTTTTGGCGCGGTGTTGGCGGCTTTCAGAAACCCTCCCAGCAGCGCCAGCATCATGCCGGGCTGCGGGCTGCCCTGCAAAAATGACTGCAGCTTTTCCTGAGTTCCAACCATGACGCAGGACTCGATCTGGCGCAGGTTGGCCACGAAGGTTTGATCGAGTTCGGAAAAGTTGATCTCCGGCGCGCGGCAACCGCAGGGCACCAGCGCAAACCAGGTTTGCAGCAGAAACGGAATGGCAAAGCAAAAATCACTTTCCGTCAGGCCGTCCAGCGTCAGTTTCCCGGCATCCTGCAAAAGCGTGGCGCCGCTGGCGACAAGTTCATTTTCCGCCGCCGCCGCCGTATCAAACAAATCCATAGCCGCTTGTAGCCGGTCAACGGCCTCATCCACTTCCAATGGTGCATCAGGCAGCGATGGTGCCGGCGGACGATTGGAATCCGCACCGGAGCCGCCGTCCATGGCGGGCGGCTCTGGCAAATCCGTTTCGTCGCCCGCCAATGGTGCGGGTGGCGGACGCCACGGCGGCGCGTCAAACATGATTTCCGTCAACTCCAGTTCGCGCAGCAGCCAATTGATGTCATCCTTGCGTCCCGTTTGCAAATTACGCTCGTCATGGCCGCGCACGCGCTGTTTCATCAGTTGAACCAGCTTTGGACGCAAGGCCGGATCACGCGCGGCGGCGCGCGGGGTGCGGTCGTCCAGCGCGGGAATGGATTCGTCCAGAAACGCCCGCTCGGCGGCGCGCATCAGTTCCTGCTCGGCGTCTTTCGGCGAGACGCCCGGTGGCAGCGCCTGAACGCGGGAGGAGAACAGTGAAAATTGGTCGGGATTTTCCAGCAGACATGGCGGTGCCAGCGACTCGTCCACGGCGGGTTCTTGGTGGCTCATGCGGGCGCCCAAATCGTCCACGCGTTCGGCGGTAAAACGGACGTGCTGGCCGAGTTGCGTTTCAAATTGTTGCCGCAACCGGGACAGTTTTTCCGCGCCAAAAGTTTCCACCCGCCAGAGCGACCGGCCAAGCAACACCCGGCCCAATATCATCCGTCCGCCCGGCGCGGTCAGGTGTTTGGCCTTCGGCAGCGGGTCAAACCATTCGCGCGCCTCGACAAAACCTTCGTCTTGTTCCCCATCGGAAAGATCATCCGGCTCCACATCTGCCAGGACATCGAGCCGTTTGCGACATTGGGCGAAGGGCGCGCACAGTTTATACACGGCCTTGCCCGATTTGGCGTCCAGCCCGGTCAGCATTTGCCGACGGCGCAGCCGGGAGACCGCTTGCAGCGCGGCATCAAAGCGCGGGAAATGTTCCGCCAGCCAACGGCGCATTTCGGCTTCCGTCAAAGGGCCGCCCAGATGCCGCACAATTTCCCGGACAATTTCCGGCGGGGAAAACTGCGCCACGTCCGGGATGGCTGCCGCCGTGCCGCTCAAACGCCAGTAATGTGGCAACGGGAACACCCAGGTGAGAAAGGTCGAAAACCGCGAAGCGATCCCAGCCAGGCTGCGATCCTGTAAAATCATCGGGGCCGGGTTGGCCGACAACAAATCCACCGCCTCAACCCGTCCGCCAGCAAACACCTTATGGACTTCCAACAAGACGATGCGCATCTGCATTTTGGCCCGCCACAAAACGCGCTCGTCATTCTTGAGTTCGGCCACGCCGTCTTGTTCCCAGCGCCGGGCAAAGGTGGTTTGATTCGCGCCCTCGGCAAAAAAAAGATTCCAAACAAAAAAAGCGTGGGTGGCGTGAAGTCCCCGGCGGCGCGCGGCGGCCATGTCGTTTTGCAGCGCCGCCCGGTCCGGCGCCAGCGCGACCAGTCGCTCCAGACTTTTGGTGTCGAGCCGGTCTTCAATTTCAAGCAACTGGGAATAATTGGCCGCTCCGAAAGGATTGTGGGGGCAATCCGCCGGGCACGCCAGACGGCTCTGGCGCCGTTCTCCGCAGTCTGCCGGAGAAATGTCCCGCCCCAAGGCGGGACAATGACGCAGTTTTGAAGCTTTGCTCATCTTAAAAGAGCCAATGTAATCGGAAGAAACGTTCTTGTTCAAGCCTCCACAATTATTTGCGTTTTACAAGACATGCAGGTCTTGGCTTCGGCAACAACAACCACGCGTTGACTTATGGTTGACTCATCGCATAGCGTCAGCGCATGACCTGCCTCCTGTCAAAGCCGGTGAAGGCGAGGGAGTTTCTGATTACGACATGGAACTGCCATAAAGCCCATGTGGAACGGTTTGGCTGTCATTTCTTTACGATGTTCTCGAAGTGTAACGCGCCAACAAACTGGTTGCCCACCGCGCCCGCCCACATACTCAACGAGGTATTATGACCTGTATGCGCCGACTAATTCAGATTTCCGTAAAATAATTGTTCATCGGTTTAAACGAGTCCTTCTAGCATCTGCGGCATTTGCTCCAATGTGCGGGACAACGATGCGCGGGCGATGGTTTGTTCGGTTTCGTGAGTGTCGGGGAACAGCACTTTCCATCCGGACGCGGCAAAACATTGCTCGCGCGTGACTTCAATATAATTTCCGCTGATGCCCATTTTTTCGCTGCGGATCAACAAGTCGGCGATTTGCACGGAGGCGATGAGATGTCCATGACTTTGCGCTTTTTCGGGTTGATGATGAAAGCGCACCGTCTGCACGAGCAATTCGGACAGCCGCTGTCGTTCCAGATAAAGTGCGCCCAGCTCGGCGTGATCTACGCCCAAAACTTCGTTTTCAATTTCCTTGAGGTCGCGGACGCCTTGAATCGCCTGGCGATGAATTTCCGTGAAATGATCGGGAAATGTCCAAGCCATGACGATTTTTCCGACATCATGCACCAATCCGGCGATGTAATCCGAATCGTCTGGCGATGATTGCACGGCGCCGGTGATTTCATGCGTCAGAATGGCTGTGCCGATGCAGTGTTGCCAGAATTCGCGCCATGGAAAATCGCATTGCCGGGTAAGCCGCTGGAAATCTTCGATGACGGGCGTCACTGTCACAAGTTGGCGGATTTGGCGGACGCCCAGATAAAAAACCGATTCCTCGATGCTGTTCACGGGCGTGTGCAATCCGTAATAAACCGAATTGACCAGACGCAGCAGCCGCGACGTCAGGCTGGGATCGCGGCGGATAATTTCGGCGATTTGCGCGGTATAACGATGTTCCGTTAGCACCAAACCTTGCAAGGTTTTGTTGATGCTGCTTAGTGAAGGCAAAGACGGACAGCGCGAAAGTTGCGCTTTAATTTCATTTGAACTTGGCTGTTGGATGCTGGCTGGCGTCAAATTTTGCACAATTTCGTCATTCGAGTAGACCGCATTTTATTTTCATCGGTTTTATTTGGAAAAACTTTAATGCGGCGAACAACTTTTGCAGATTTTTCTCAAGCCGCCGGCAAGTTTTGCCGATTAAAAGCCGGACAGCGTGGCGATTGCTGATTTTCAAAATGAGAAATCCCTTAAAAATACATTTTTGTTTGCAATTTGAACCATGACGGCATGAGCAGACATTTGAAATGGCATAAAATCTCTGGCGTGCTTTGTGCATTTGCAACCAGCATCTTTGCTTTCCATGAAGCGCGCGGGGAACGCGCGTATCTGCCATCCGTTGGATCGCCGCCGCTGCGATTCCAAGCTTTCACCGCAAATCATTTGGTTTTCAACTTGGAATCATTTGAAATGACGGCTAAACTGGCGGAAACTTCAAATGTCGTGACGCAGATTGCCGCAAATTCCACGAATAACATTGCGGTTTCCAGGCAAATTCCCGTCGCGCCTGCGAATGCAAATCAGACAAATCAGGTTCCGGTCGAACCGGAAACCGGGGCCGGCGGAAAAAATAATTCTGAAACGCCGGTTTTCTCGCCCGATGCTTCATCGTCGGCAAGCGATTTGCTCACAGTCACGCCGCAGATGATCACTGAATATCTTAAACCGGCTCAAACTCAAACGGATCAGACTACTCAAACAAATTCTGTCGTGTTCGTTCCGGCTGAACTGGAATTTGCGCCGCCAGCCCCGAAAGCGTCCGGCGAAAGTCAGGCCACTTACAAAACCCAATGATTTGGCCTGGCGATATGTTGTTACGGCGCCTCAAAAAACGTTCCGCAGTGGGATTGCACGTCCCCTGGCTGTTGATTTTGTGCCTGCTGATGGCGCTCAAGCCGTTTGTGCGAGCGGAATCATCGGGTGATTCGCCCGCTGCCACGCCTGCTATTTTATTGTCGGAGGATTATGGCGGTTCAAATGCCGTTCAACATGGCATTGTCACTTCCAATGGCGCGGTGCGGGAAATTGTTCCTCCATCCGCAGGCACGAATCCCCCTTCAGCGGCAAGTTTGAACGAACAGAAAGGAACGAACGGGTTTAATGCCAGTCTGGTCATGGCCCGCTACCTCGAAAATGCACGCCAGCCGGAAAAGGCCGAGCCGATTCTCGTGGGTTTGCTGGCGGAAAACGTTCCTGATTCGATTCAAAAATCCGCGTTGCTCGAACTCGGAGCGACAGTGCGTGAGGAAAACGACCTGCCGCGCGCACAGACCATTTATTCGCAATTCCTCAACCGCTGGCCGAATGACGTGAAAGTTCCAGAGATACTTCTCCGGCAGGGCGAAATTTTCCGGGAAATGGGTTTGAACGACATGGCGCTCGGAAAATTTTACAGCGTGATGACCTCGGCGCTGGCGTTGAAAAACGACCAGCTTGCCTATTACCAAAGCCTTGTTTTGCAGACGCAGGTTGAAATCGCCGGAACACATTATTTGATGGGACGGTTCGCCGACGCCGCAGATTTTTACTCGCGTTTGCTTCAAAAAACCGACCCGGCGTTGAACCGCCCGCAAATGCAATTTCGTTTGATTCGCTCGCTCGCAATCATCGGTCGCAACGACGAGGCGGTCGGCCAGGCACAGGATTTCCTTTCCCGTTATGCGGATGCCGATGAAGAACCCGAGGTGCGTTATTATTTAGCCGAAGCCTTGAAAGCCTTGGGGCGGAACAATGAAGCATTGCAGCAGGTTTTGCTCTGTTTGCAGGAGCAAAAAGTCAAAACCAAAAATGATCCCGAAGTCTGGGCCTACTGGCAGCAGCGCGTCGGCAACGAAATCGCCAACCAGCTTTATCGCGAAGGCGATTATGTGAGAGCGTTGGAAGTTTATATCAATCTCGCTCAATTGGATTCATCGCCCGCCTGGCAGGTTCCTGTGGATTATCAGATGGGCATGACTTACGAAAAATTGTTGCAGCCGCAAAAGGCCATTGACACTTACAATCAAATTCTCGCCCGCGAAACAGAAGTTGGCACGAACGCCACGCCCGGGTTGAAAGCCGTGTTCGACATGGCGCGTTGGCGCGCTGGCTTCATCGGTTGGCAGACAAACGCCGAGGCTATTGACCATTCGCTGGCAGAATTGTCGCCCTCCGCAAACAATTCCAACAACACGCAAGCATCAAAAAATGAATAATCCCATTACATCTGAATTCACCGCCGCACTGGTTTTTGAATTGCGGAGCTATCTTAATCTTTGCGAAGAAATTTTGGCTTTGGCCATGCGGGAAAATCAGGCGTTGTGCGGTCAAACCAACTACCAATCGTTTGAATTTCAACAGAAACGAAAGAGCCTGCTGCCAAATCTGGAATCGCTTTCAACCAAATTGCGCAATCGCCGGATCGTGTGGCAGCAGGCGTCGCCGTCCGAGCGCGAACATTGTCAGGAAATAAAGCCCTTGTTTCAAAACATCCAAAGTTTGGTGATGAAAGTGTTGCTGCTGGACCGGGAAAACCAGCAGGCCATGCTCCGTCGCGGTTTGGTTCCGGCCAGACATCTGCCGGCGGCGGCAGTCCAGCAGCCGCATTACGTCGCCAATTTGTATCGGCGCAATTCCATCGTTTAGCCATGTCCCCAAAAAATATGACGCGCTGATTTGCCGCCGGATAACTTAAAAATAGATTCCGTCATTTTGTTCACATTTTTTTGGAAATAAAATCCAGCAAGATCTGAATAAAATGCCGATAAGTCGAAATTTTGTGAATAACTTTCCGAGGCAAAATCTGCCTGTTAATACTTCGAGTAAGATTTTCACTCAATCCCTTGACCCCATCGCGTTTGGTTTGGTCTTATCGGCGTGCACACAAGCACATGGGTATGGCAATCGAAAAAATAATCATCTTGGAAGGCGATTTGATCATCCGCAATCATCTCGAAAATTATTTGCGCCGCTGCCGTTATGACGTGGCTTCCACCCCGACCATTGCCGTGGCGCGCGAGTATTTAAGCAAGGACAATTTCGACCTCGTTTTTCTGGAACTGCGGCTGCCCGATGGCCACGGCGCGGAATTGCTGCAGGAAATTCAAGCGCGTGCGCAAAAGCCGCTGGTTGTGGTCACGACCAGATCCGGCTCGGTTGAATCGGCGGTGGACTGCATAAAAAATGGCGCGTTCGATTACCTCATCAAGCCATTTTCCGACGAACAAATCGGGGTCGTCCTGCGTAAAGCGGAAGAATTTACCCAACTCGTTCGCGTCAACCGGCTGCTCAGCCAGGAAGCCGAAGAAAGCGAACACATTTTGCTCGGCACCAGCCATGACATGGAAAATCTCCGGCAACTGATCCGCAAAGTGGCGCGGACACACGCCACCGTTTTGATTCAAGGCGAGAGCGGCACCGGCAAGGAAGCCGTGGCCCGCGCACTTTATGCCGAAAGCCCGCGCGCCCGCGCGCCGTTCATCAAGGTCAATTGCGCCGCCATTCCTGAAAATTTGATTGAAAGCGAGTTTTTTGGCCATGAACGCGGCGCGTTCACCGGCGCATTGAACAAGCGTGAAGGCCGGTTTGAACTGGCGCACGGCGGCACGATTCTTCTCGACGAAATCAGCGAAATTTCCCCCACGGTGCAGGCCAAACTTTTGCGCGTGTTGCAGGAACGTGAATTCGAGCGTGTCGGCGGCAACCGCACTTTGAAAGTGGACGTGCGGGTCATCGCCACGACCAATCGCGATTTGGAAAAAAGCGTGGAGAAAAAGGAATTTCGCCAGGATCTTTTTTTCCGCCTCAACGTCGTGCCGATCCATGTGACGCCGTTGCGCAACCGCCGTGAAGACGTGCTGGTTTTGAAAAAAGAATTTTTGCGCCGCTTCAGCCGCCGGCACGGTATCCGCATCAAGGGATTCACAGATCAAGTCAGAGAAGTTCTCATAAAACATACATGGCCGGGCAATGTGCGTGAACTTCAGAACGTCATTGAACGCGCCGTTATTTTGTGCGGCGACAACGGAGTGCTCGAACTGCAACATTTGGGTCTGACGATTTCAAATGAAGCGAACGAGGCCGCGCCGGGTTATGCCACCGCCAGGTCGCTTCCGCAAATTCCCGGCCAGCACAACGGGTTTCCAACTTTGGCAGAAATCGAAAGGCATCATATTTTTGCCGCGTTGAACCATTGCAAAAATAATCGCACTCATGCCGCCAAATTGCTGGATGTGAGCATCCGAACGTTGCGCAATAAACTTCATGAATATAGCGATGCCACGCCAAAAATCGACGAAGCCAGGGTAATTGCCGAAACGTGATTGCCGCTGCACGGCAAATTTCGCCGCATTTTGTTTTGTCTGACAACAGTTGCCTATTTACGCCGCCTGCATGGGTAACATTTTCCCACTTCTCGTTCCGGCGTTTCAAAAAACGTCGTTTTTTGCGGATTTTTCCGGCTGGCATCATCGTTGCTTAACTGTCGTGGGAAAATTTGCATGATCGAAGCTTTGTTTAACCAGCCGAATTATCTTACGGCGAAAAAGGCGCTGGACGCCGTGGTGTTGCGCGAAGGAGCGATTGCCAACAACATCGCGAATCTGGAAACGCCCGGTTACAAGCGCGTTGATCTCGCGCCCAGTTTTGAAACGGAACTGGAGCGCGCCAGCGCCTCGGGCGATATGCAGCAAATCGCCGCGTTGAAACCGACGCTGGCCGTTGACACCAGCGCCATCTCGAGCAGTCGCGACGGAAACACGGTGCATTTGGAAAATGAATTGATGCAGATGAACCAAAACGCCATGACGCACGCGCTCGAAACGCAGCTTGTCAGCGGGACGCTGTCGCGGATGCAGATGGCCATCACCGGCAAGGATTGACGCCATGATTCAAATCCTTTCTGGCATACAAAACACCTCCGCTGCGCTGGACGCCGAGCAGACGCGATTGGATGTCATTTCCGAAAACATCGCAAACGCCAACACCACGCACGGACCAGATGGCAAGCCGTATCAACGTCAAGTTGTCGTGTTTGAAACGTCTTTGCAGCAGGCGATGAACGGCGATGGCAGCGTGCAAATGGCCGCCATTCAGGTCGCGCGCATTGAAAAAGACCCAAGCCCGCCCAATTACATTTACGATCCTGGCAATCCCGACGCCGACGCCAAAGGCATGGTCGCGACGCCAAACATAAACATTCAGGATGAAATGGCCGATTTGATTTCGGCCTCGCGCACTTTTGAGGCGAACCTTGCAGTCGTAAAAAACGCCCGTTCGATGGCGATGGAAACGCTTGCCATCGGCAAACACTGACTTCACCACGGCTAAAAACAAAAAAATAATGTCACCTCTTCCGGCAATTACACCAACCATGTCGGGCTTGACGCCAAACGTGGACATGCTTCCGCCGGAAGCGACGCCGTTGCCCTCGACTGGCATCGAAATGCCGTCGGAGCTGGGGCGCACGCAGGAAGCCACGTCCGCTCAACCCGCCAGCCATTCTTTTGCATCCCTGCTTGGCCAGATGGTGTCCGACGTGAGTGCGAAGCAAAATATCTCCGCTCAAGCCGTAAGCGCCCTGCAAAGCGGCCAAACTGTGCCGTTGCATCAGGCCGTCCTCGCCATGGAAGAAGCAAATGTTTCTTTTCAACTGATGGTTGAAGTGCGGAACCGGTTGCTGGATTCGTATCAGGAAATCATGCGGATGCAGATTTAGAAATTAAATGAACCAGAATCTTTCAAAACTCTTCGTTCAACTGCGCGACATTTGGGGGCAACTTGGGGCAACTCAACGTCTCAATGTTGCCGCCGCGACTTTTGTGCTGGTCGCCGGTCTTGGCGCGCTCGTGTATTGGTCTTCACACGCCGATTACGCATTGCTTTACGGCGGACTTTCCGACACCGAGGCGGGCAAGGTCGTTGCTGCGCTGGATGATGCCAAAGTGCCTTACAAAGCCAGTAATGGTTCAATTTACGTCCCAGCGGATAAAGTTTATTCGATGCGAATGCAACTGGCCGGACGCGGCGTTCCGAGTGGCGACGGCGTCGGCTTTGAAATTTTCGACAAGGCAAATTTCGGCATTTCAGATTTCGTCCAGCGCGCAAATTACACTCGCGCCGTGCAAGGCGAACTGGCGCGCACGATCAGCCAGATTGATGAAGTTGAATCCGCGCGGGTGATGATTGTGATGCCGGAAAACCGTTTATTGCTGGACAAAAGCACTTATCCGACCGCATCAGTTTTTGTCCATGTGCGCGGTAATTCGCAACTTCAGCCGCAGTCCATCAATTCCATCCGTTTCCTCGTCGCCAATTCCGTTGAAGGTCTCAAGCCCAATCACGTCAGCGTCGTGGACAATCTCGGCAATGTGCTTTCCGAAAACGCGGATGACGATTCGCTCACGGGCTTGACCAGCACGCAACTGGCCGCACGCCGCAACTTGGAACAATATCTCGCCAAAAAAGCGCAGGATATGCTCGACAAGGTTCTCGGCCCCGGCCAGGCCGTCGTCCGCGTTTCCGCCGAGATCAATTACAACACGCTCACAAGCACGGACGAAAAATTTGATCCAGACGGCCAGGTCATCCGCACCCAGACAAAAAACGATCAGACCACGGATTCTTCCACCACCACGACGTCTTCGCCCGTTGGCATTTCGGCAAACACCGGCACGAATTCAATTCAAACCGCCGCCGCACCGGTCAACAATACGCAAAATCACACCACGACTTCGACGGTGGAATACGAAATCGGAAAAACTACCAGCAGCACTGTGCAGGCGGCAGGCGGCATCAAACGACTGGACGCTTCTGTCACCGTCGCCGCGCAAATGCAAGGCGCCGGCGATGAGCGCAAGATCGTTCCGCGCCCGCCGGAAGACTTGAAAAAACTTCAAGACATCGTTGCCAACGCCGTGGGCATTGACACAACTCGCGGCGATACGATTGCGCTGGAAGAATTGCCGTTCAACAACGATTTCGCCACCGAAGTCACGAAGGAATTGAACCAGCAGCAAAAAACCGATTTCTGGTGGACGCTTGCGCGCAATTCAGTTTATCCCGCGCTCGGAATTTTGGCGCTGATGATTTTATTGCGTCTTTTCAAGAGCACGCCCGTTCAGGAAATTCCCATCGGCGTTCCCGTTGGCCGGTTGATCGCAAAACATAATGGCAATGGAAACGGAAATGGCCACGGCAAATTAGGCGAGTTCGAGCCGCAGCCGGGTGTCGTAACCGTGGACGTGCTCAACCGGCTTATCAAAGAAAATCCGGCCAACATGACCCAGGCCATCCGCGATTGGATGACCAAAGGCCGGGCCACCGAAAATTAAATCATGGCCGCAACCCTTGAAGCACCGGAAATAGCCGCAGCCGAAAGCGGCGCGCTGACCAAAACGCAAAAACTCGCCGCGCTGCTGGTCATGCTTGGCGCGGAAAGCGCCGCCGTGATCCTGAAACAATTTCAGCCTCGCGAAATCGAGGCGGTCTCGCGTGAAATGGCGCGCTTCAATCTCATCACGCGCGAACAGCAGCAGGAAATTCTGATTGAATTTTCCGAAGTTGCCGTTTCAGCGAGCACTTCGGTTTCCGCCGGCGTCGAAGCGACGCGCAACACGCTGGAAAAGGCGTTCGGCAGTTTCAAGGCGAGTGACGTTTTGAGCCGCGTCACTTCCATGAAGGCGCCGATTGGCGCGATGCAAGTCATCGCGGACATGGATCCGCGCCACATTTTTAATTTGCTGCGCGACGAACAAGTGCAGGCGATCACATTCATCATCAGTCATCTTTCGCCTGAAAAAGCCGCGCAAGTTTTGAATCTGTTGCGCGTCGAACAACGCGAGCAAGTGATTGAACGATTGGCAAAGCTCGCGCCCACGCCGGTCGAAGTCGGCGAAAAAGTCATGGACGTTCTCAATGCCAAGCTCGGCGTCAAGCAAACGCGAGCGCTGACGCAGACCGGTGGCATCACGAGCGTCGCGGATTTGCTCAATGCGATGGACAAAACCGTCAGCCGCACGCTGCTCACAGGCATTGAAGAGCGCAACCCGGAATTGTTCCAGGCCATCCGCAAAAAAATGTTCACTTTCGAGGACTTGCTGCTGCTCGATCCGCCCCACATCCAGCGCATCATGCGCGAGATTGACGCGCGCGACCTCACGATGGCGCTCAAAAAAGTCAGCGAGCCGCTCAAGAAATTATTGTTGTCCAACATTTCGCGCCGCGCCGCCGAGTCCGTGCAGGAAGAAATGGCATTCCTCGGCCACGTGAAAATGCGCGACATTGAAGCCGCGCAATTCCGCATCATTGACATCGTCCGCAAATTGGAATCTGAAGGAGAAATTGAACTGGACAACGCCAATGCCACCGAGTCCGAATATGAAATGGTCTGATTCCATCGCGCCCGGCCCATCGCTGCGCGACGTGCGCCTGCTGGTGAAAGCGCCGGCGCAGGATTGGGAGGCGCATTTGCGCGAGCGCGAGGAAGCCGCCTACGAAAATGGCCGCCGCGACGGCGAGCGCGCATCGGGCGAACAACTTTTGAAGCAGCGAAATGAAACGGTGGAATTGCAAAATGGCGTTTTGAATTCGCTTCAACAGGCGCTCCCTCAATTGATCCAGGAAAATGAATTGGCGTTGATTTCTCTGGCGCTGGAAACGGCGCAAAAAATTGTCGCCGGTTTGCCGATTGATTCGCAAATGGTTGAAACCGTCGTGCGCGACGCGCTGCGGCAGGTCGAAGACACCGCGGAAATCACGATTCAACTTCATTCCGACGATTTGGCGCTGATGCAAAATAATCATTCAACGTTGCTGAACGGTTTGCCGGAAACCGGGCCATTGCGTTTTGTCGGCTCGTCCGAAATCACGCGTGGCGGCTGCCTCGTGCAAACGCGATTTGGAATCATTGACGCGCGACGCGAAACGAAAATGGAACAACTTCGCAAAACTTTGATCGCATGATTGCCACCGCGCCATGTCCGACGAATCGTTTGCAAAACGCCGCGAGGCGCGTGCGCGAGGCGCGCGTGACCGAAACGTGCGGGCGCGTCGTGCAACTCATCGGGCTCGTCGTCGAATCGGAAGGTCCGCTCGCCGCGCTCGGCGAAGTTTGCCGGATTCAATCGGCGCGGCAAAATGGGCACAATGACGAAATGCTCGCGGAAGTCGTCGGCTTCCGAAATCATCATTTGCTCCTGATGCCGCTCGGAGAAATCCACGGCATTCATCCCGGCGCGGAAGTGATTGCCACCGGCGCGCCGTTGCGCGTGGCCGTCAACAGCGCGCTTAAAGGCCGCGTGATTGACGGACTGGGAAATCCAATTGACGGACTGGGCGCAATTTCAACGGATCACACGGTCGGATTGAATTTGCGTCCGCCGCATCCGCTCAAACGACAGCGCATCACGGATGTTTTTCAGACCGGCATCAAGGCGATTGACACATTCACCCCGCTCGGACGCGGACAGCGCCTTGGAATTTTTGCCGGCAGCGGCGTCGGTAAATCCACGTTGCTCGGCATGATGGCGTCGCAGGCGGAAGCGGATGTGAATGTGATTGCACTCATCGGCGAACGCGGACGCGAGGTTCGCGAATTTTTGGAGCGCGATCTGGATGAAAATGGCCGCAAGAAATCGGTTGTCATTGTTGCGACCTCAAACGAACCGGCGCTCAATCGTGTGAAAGGTGCATTTCTGGCGATGGCCATAGCCGAACATTTTCGCGACACCGGGCAAAATGTTTTGCTGATGATGGATTCCGTCACGCGTTTTGCGATGGCGCAACGCGAAATCGGTTTGGCAGTCGGCGAGCCGCCAACGACGCGCGGCTACACGCCGTCGGTTTTTTCGTTGCTGCCGCAATTGCTCGAACGCGCCGGCACGGGTGAACAAGGTTCGATCACCGGCCTGTTCACCGTGCTCGTCGAGGCGGATGACATGAACGATCCGATTGCGGATTCAGTGCGCTCGATTCTCGACGGCCACATTGTTTTGACGCGCGAATTGGCGACGCAAAATCATTATCCGGCGATTGACGTTTTGGAAAGCGTGAGCCGACTCAACCGCGATTTGCTGCAACCGGAGCAATTGAATCTGTCCGCCAACGCACGCGAGCATTTGGCGATTTATCGGAAGAATCAAGATTTGATCAATATCGGCGCGTATCCGGCGGGCAGCAATGCGGCGATGGACCAGGCCATTGCATTACATGGACCGTTGAACAAATTTTTGCGACAGGGCGTGAACGAAGGTTTCACCGCCGATCAAAGCTGGTCGCTGCTGGCAAAAACTTTGACCACGCCGGCAGTGGCTGAAAAAATTGCACCGGTCAAAAAATAAATTCGCGCGATGACACGATTCAAATTTCCGCTCGAATCACTGCGCGTGCTGCGCAAGCAGAAGGAGCGCGCCGCGCAGCAGCGTTATGCGCGGGCGCTCACAGTTTGCAGCAAGGCTGAAGCTCAATTGCAGAACGCCTTTACAGAACTGGAGACGGGCTGGAACTCATTGAGCCGTGAACTGGCCGCCGGTGTCGCGGTCAGCCGGCTCGTTTATTTGCGCACTTGGTGCATGGTTCTGGAAATTCGCTGGCGTGAACGCAAGGCGGTCCTGGCGGAAGCGCGCCGCGTCGCGGAACTGGCGTTTCAGGAAATGATTTTCGCCGCGCGTGACCGCGAAGGATTGGACCGGTTTCACGACAAGGCGCGCCGCGCCCATGAACACGAAATTTTGCGCGAGGAACAGAAAGATTTTGATGAGATGGCCGTGCAATCAAACGCCACACCCGGCTTGATGCAATTAACCGGCCACGGGAAAATTTATTGAACATGATCCGAATACTTCAATCTTCGTGGTTCGTGGCTCTCGTAGGCTGCCTGTTGTATCTGGCGACCACGGTCGTTGTTTTGAATCCTTCAAAATTTGCGGGCGTGCAATTTTTGAAGCCGGATTATTCCGCTGATGACGATCCGTCGTGGAAATTTCGAAATCCGGAATTTGACCAATGGGTCGCGCAAATCAAGAGCGAGAAGAACAGCCTCGATTTGCGGGAACAAAATTTGAATGAATTGCAAACACGGCTCAACGCGGAGCTTCAGGAGATTTCCACCGTGACGCAAACCGTCGCCCGGTTGCAGGAAACTTTTGACCAAAATGTCATCCGTTTCAAGGCGCAGGACGCAGACAACATCAAGCATCAGGCCAAGCTCATGGCCGCCATGTCGCCCGAAGGCGCCATCGCCATGCTGAAAGAAATGCCCGATGACGATGCTGTGCGGATTCTTTACACGATGAAAACCGATGAGGCCAGCCTCATCCTAGATACGTTGAGTAAAATGGGCGAAACGCAAGCCAAACGCGCCGCACAATTGACGGAACGGTTGCATCAGGTTCTTTCGCCGGCGCCGGCCAAAGCGGCAACTCCGTAATGTCAACTCTTCCTAACATTTTGCCGATGAAAGGCGCTGGTTCATTTCGCGGCGGTGAAACGCCGGCTTTGGATGGAGCGTCCGGCAAAACCGGGGAACCGTTTGATCATTTGATGGCGTGCGCCATGTCGCCATCCTCAAAGGAAGTGGACCCGGTGGAAGAACAGAATCCGCCTGCGAAAACGATTGTTTCTGATTCGGAAGAACGAAATGTTCCTCCAGACAAATCGCCGCATCCATTTCAAACCCGGAACAAGATTGCTGAAAATTCAAACCCGCATCAAACAGAGGATGTCCAACTTCCGCTTCAATCACCCCCAAAAAAATCCGGCGCACAGACATCTGGCAAAAATTCTCACAAAAAGGCCGACGGCAATTCCAACGTTGCGGTAAATTCATTTGAACACCCGGAACTCACGGACATGGCAATCAATCTCAAAAATGTTTCCGTGGCGACAATCTCGCCTGTTGTGGCGATGATTGATCCAAAGATTGGATCGAACGCAAAGGAGGCGGCGAACATTTCAGCAGCAATTCCAAAAGCGACGGTGGCAGGCAAATCTGCCGTGATTTTGGCGGCTTTACCCGACGGGAAAAACATTTTACCGGCCGCATCAAAAGTTCCCGGCCCGATTATTTCACAAAATCAGACGGCAAGTGTTGAAGCAAATCCGGCAATTAAAGCCGCCGGTCAGGAAAAAATCGCGGCGGCAGTCGAAGCGTTATCCACAGAAAAATCAGAACCAACGAATGCCAAAATCACCGGGCTGACTGCGGCAAATCCGCAGGTTTTGCCATCGGCCAAAGACGCCGCTGGCGATTTGCCGACGCCGAAACCTGGCACCGAATCATTCCAACCGCCGCCGCGTGAATTTTCCACGCCGCCAGGCATGGCGGTGAAAACGGCGGCGTATGCAAAGCCCGACATTAATGGCACACCCGTTGCTCAACAGAATGTGCCGATGAATAAAACGGAAAATAAAGACAAAACCACCAGTTCGGCAGGGAAAATTTTGCCGGGCAGCCCGGTTTCCGTTGAGCGTGAGAATAATTTGCCGCCGCGCGAAAATTCTTCCGCGCTGGCTTTATTGCGCGCTGGTCAGATGACAGCAACCATCACAGGCAATTCTCCGGATCGCGCTGATGTCGCACGGCTGTCTGCCGACCCGGCCGGTTCAATCGTCAGCGCCGCCGCTGTTGATTTTCGTTCACGCACTTTAAAGCGCACGCAGGACATGATTGTGTTGCAAACGACGCGCTTGATCAATGCAGGCTCTGGCTCGTTGCAAGTGGTGGTCAAACCCGACGCAGGAACTCAGTTGTCTTTGGAATTGCGCCAGCATGGCGACAGCGTGGAAGCGCAGGCCATTCTACAACGCGGAAATTTCGAGCATTTGAATCAGCAATGGCCGGCCTTGCAGCAGCAGTTGGAACAGCGCGGCATCCGGCTCGCGCCGCTGGTCGGCGATGGAAATTTTGTCAACAGAGACGGAACCAACACTTTTCAAAACAAACAAAATCATGCCGCCGAACCGGATTCATTTCCCACTGGAGCGTTCGCGGAAGTTGCGCCTGTCAGTTCATCCGCGCAACCGGCTGCGCGCGCGGGAATGCATCGTGGTTGGGAAAGCTGGGCTTAAATTATTATGCAAGTCAACGCAACCGCCAATGTCTCGACCGGAACCACTTCAGCCGATACGGTTTCCGGGTCGCAACAAACCTTGAATCAAAAGGATTTTTTGCAGCTTCTGGTCGCGCAGATGCAAAATCAAGACCCGCTGAATCCGCAGTCGGACACGGATATGGCGGCACAGATGGCGCAGTTCACTTCGCTGACGCAATCGAGCGCGATGTCTTCTTCGCTTTCGATGTTGCAGGCCAACAGCCTCATCGGCAGCACGGTTTCGCTGCAAGTTGATCCGAAAACGACCGCTAGCGGCGTGGTGGAAGGGGTTATTCTTAATGGCGGAACACCGCAAATCATCGTCAACGGGACAACCTATGATTTGAGCCAGGTGACATCGGTCACGCCAACGGTAACCAGCCAGACATCGTCATCCAGCCCAAACACGAACTAAAACCAACCAACCAAAAATAAAATTATGCTTCTTTCAATGGATTCGGGCGTCAGCGCCCTTGACCAGTTTCAGCAGGATCTGAACGTCATCGGCAACAACATCGCCAACGTGGACACCGCCGGCTTCAAATCCGCCGATGTGGAATTCGCCAACGCCCTTAGCCAGACCATCGGCTCAAATGCCATCGGTTCGATGCAGGTCGGCACCGGCGTGGCGACCAGCGAGATTACCAATCAATTCACGCAAGGCGCCATCAACACCACCGGCGTGCAAACCAACATGGCGGTGAATGGAAACGGTTTTTTTCTCGTGAAGGATTCGTCTTCCGGCCAAACCTATGTCACGCGCGACGGCGATTTCAGCGTGGACACAAATGGTTATCTGGTGACCAGCACCGGAATGCGCGTGCAAGGCTACACCGATTCCGGCCACGGCACGGTCGGCGACATCCAGATCAGCAACGCGGGCGCGCCGGGCGGCGACACTTCCGCCGTCCAGAGCTACACTTTTGATTCCAGCGGCAACGTGAGCATCCTTCTCGCCGACGGCACCCAATACACCGGCGGGCAGGTTTTGCTGCAAAATTTCACCACGCCAACACAATTGATCAGCATGGGAAACAATCTTTATTCCGGCATGGCCAATGCCGGAGCGCTGGCAACACCGCTTGCGCCAAGCACCAATGGCCTCGGAAGCATCGTCAGCGGTTCGCTGGAAATGTCCAACGTGGACCTGGCCGGCCAGCTTACGTCGCTCATCACCACGCAACGCGCCTATGAAGCCAATACAAAAGTCATCACCACGAGCGATGAAATCCTCCAGGACACCGTCAATTTGATTCGTTAAGCCTTTATGCCTGAAGACGACAAGAAAGAGGCGGGAGCGGCGGAAGAATCCACCGCGCCTGCTGCCGCGCCGTCCGGCGGCGGCTTCAAAGCATGGCTGCCGCTGATCGTCACCATTCTAATCATGCCGGCGCTGGCGTTTGGCGTGGCACAATTTGTCATTCTGCCGCAATTGCAAAAGGGATTGGGCATCAAGACTGCCAGCGTTTCCACCAGCACCGGCAACACCAGCCAGCCCAAGAAGGAATCCGCAAACGCAAAACAAGAATCCGTGCTGATGAGCAAATTGCTCGTCAACGTGGCCGGCACAATGGGTGCGCGCTACCTGCTGGTCAGTCTTTCAATCGCCGGCGCCAGCGCGGATTTCAAGGAAAAGATGGCGGAGCACGACGCACAATTGCGCGACATGGCCAGCGGCGCGCTCGCGACCAAAACACTCGCCGACCTGGAAAAACCCGGCGAGCGAAATTTGATCCGCACCGAGTTGATGACCGGCTTTAACAACATTCTTGGCGATTCAATTGTGCAGGACATTTATTTCACAGAATTCGCCATCCAATAAAAATTAAATGAGCGAATCCGGTTCACCCACAACGGCACCTGAAGCAAGCGATGTGTTTGTGTTGACGGCGAAGGGCGTGCGCGAACGCCGCAAGGCAGCAGACATCCGGGGACACGATTTTCGTCAATCGGGATTTCTGACGCCAAGCGAATTGCGCCGCATCCGCCAGCGCCACGAACAATTCATTCGCGCGCTGGCAGCGCGGCTGGCGATTTTCTTGCGCCTTGAATTCACCCTGCAACTTTCCAAAGTGCAAATCGTCGGCTACCAGAAATTCATTGAGAATCTGCCCAGCCCCACGCACATCACACTGTTCAAAACCGATCCGCTGAAAGGCGTTGGTTTGCTCGTTATTCCGCCGCAACTTGGCTTGACACTCGTGGACCGACTGTTGGGCGGTTCGGGACAGCCGCCGGAAGAAAGTCGCGATTTGAGCGAAATTGAAATCGCACTCATTGACCAGGTCGCCACGCTCGTCATCGCCGAATGGTGCAATCACTGGCCGGAAATGCGCGGGCTGCATCCGTCGCTGCTTGGCCACGAAAATAACAGCCGTTTTCTGCAAACCGCGACGCCCGATACTGCGATGCTGATTTTAACGATGAACGGCGGCATCGGCGAACAATCGGAACCGATCCAAATTGTTTTTCCTTACGCAACCGTCGAGCCGCTCATGCGTTTGCTGTCGCCGTCATTGCCCGGCTCGGAAGCCGCTCCGGCGCGCGCGGCCAAACCGAAATGGAATTCAGAATTTGACGAAGTGAAAGTTCCCGTCATCGCCGAATGGCAAGGGTTGAAAATGTCCGCCGGCGAAATCACGCGGCTCAAAGTCGGCGATCTCCTCGCGCTCGATTCCGCGTGCGCCGCGCAGGTTCAATTAAGTTTGAACCAGGTGCCCAAATTTATAGGACGTCCCGGAACTTCTTCCGGCAAATGGGCCGTGCAACTGACCAGCAATATCGCCGGTAACAATCTGACATGAACGCCACCGCTGAAAACCCCTCAAACTTAAACATCGTGCTCGACGTGCCCGTGAGCCTCACCATCGAACTCGGCGGCTGCCAGTTGCCGATGCGCGAAGTGCTCCAGCTCACCATCGGCTCCGTCGTCCAGCTCGACAAGGCCGCTGACGCGCCCGTCGAATTGAGCATCAACGGCAAACTCATCGCACGCGGTGAAGTTGTTGTCATCGAAGAACGCTTTGGCGTGAAAATCACCGAAGTCATCGGCAGCAGCACCGCCGTCGCGGCATGAAAAGCAGAATGAAGATTTTTTCAATTAGGGCAACTTGTTTTGTTTCTGCATTCTGCGCTTTGCATTCTGCATTTGCCCAGACCAATGATTTCGGCACAGCCCATTTGGTTGCGCCGTCGCTGCCCGACGCAAGCATTTCTTTCATTCGCGTCCTCGGCGCGCTGGCGCTGGTCATCGGCTTGTTTCTCGGCGGCGTCTGGTTTTTCAAAAACTGGCAGCGGTTTTCCATCCAGCGCGGACGCGCGCCAAAATTAAATGTTCTTGAAACCCGTTCGCTCGGCGGTCGCCATGCGATTTACGTCGTGGGTTACAATCATGAACGGTTTTTAATTTCGTCGTCGCCCGGCGGCGTGAATTTTTTGAGCCACTTGCCAAGCGCCACGGAAGGCGAACTGGACGCAACCGCGAAAAATCCTCCCGCGCCGTCGTTCGCGCAGGCGTTGACGCAAGTGCTCAAAGGCAAATGAACGCGCGCAAAACATTCTGGCGATTGTTGCTGCCGCTGCTGTTAATTTTCGGAGCGTTCACGGCCTCCGCACAAACAAATCTTTCCACAAGTTTCGGTCCCGTTTCAATTTCTCTCGGCACGAACAGCGGCCCGCAAAACGTGGACATGGGAATAAAAGTTCTGTTTTTCCTCACGCTGCTCACGCTCGCGCCATCGATTTTATTGTTGATGACCTGTTTCACGCGCGTCGTCATCGTCCTTTCGTTTGTGCGCAGCGCGTTGCAATTGCAAGGAACGCCAGCCAGCCAGATCATCATCGGTTTGTCGTTGTTCATCACCTATTTCATCATGGCACCGGTTTGGGACAACATCAGCCGCGACGCCATCGTGCCGTATCAGGCGCACCAAATCAACGATCAACAGGCGCTCGACCGCGCGTCCGCGCACATCCGCACATTCATGCTCAAGCAAACGCGGCCAGCGGACGTGGAACTGTTTGTCTCGATGGCGAAATTGCAGCCGACGGATGCAAATCAACTGCCGCTGCGCGTTGTTATCCCTGCGTTCATCATCAGCGAACTGCGGACGGCGTTTCAAATGGGGTTCCTGATTTATGTGCCGTTCATTTTGATAGACATCGTCGTGGCCACCGTGCTGATGAGCATGGGCATGATGATGATGCCGCCCATGACGATTTCGCTGCCATTGAAACTGCTTTTGTTCGTACTCGTGGACGGCTGGTCGCTCGTCGTGCAATCGCTCGTCCGCAGTTTTGGAACGTAAATTTATGAACGCTGAATTCGCCATCGAACTGTTGAAGACCATGATTTACCAGGCGCTCACCATTGCCGCGCCAATCTTGATCACAGCCATGGTCATCGGTTTGGTCATCAGTTTATTTCAAGCCGTGACGACGATTCACGAGCAGACGCTGGCGTTCGTGCCCAAGGCGCTCGCGGTCATCGGGGTTTTGCTGCTGTTGATGCCATGGATCGTGCGTTCGCTCGTTGAATTCACCACTGCCGTCATTCAAAAAATGCCGCAGATGGTGCAATGAACAAAAATGGAAGCGGATTTTTCCAACTGGATGCTGGTTTTTTTGCGTGTCAGCGCGTTTTTGCTCGTGCTGCCGTTTTTCACGATGGCCAATTTTCCCGTCACGATGCGCGTGGCGGTCGGCGCAATCATTGCGCTGCTGCTGGCCCCGGTTCTGCCGGCATTTACATTGGACAAGCTGGATTTTATTTCCGTGTTGGGCGTGATGGCGCAGGAGATAAGCATCGGTTTGCTGCTGGGTTTTGTTTCGCGCATGATTTTTTATGCGGTGGACATCGCCGGCAGCATCATCTCCACGGAAATGGGTTTGAATCTCGCCTCGATTTTTGACCCGACGACACAACAATCCTCGCAAATCGCCGGAACGATCCTGGTTTTTATCGCTACCATCGTGATGCTGACGCTCAACTTGCATCACTGGCTGCTGCTCGGATTTGAACGCACCTACACCGTGCTGCCGATGGGCGGTGCGCATTTGAACAATGCTCTATTTGAAAATGTCGTCGCGCAAACGAGCCGCGTTTTCGTGGTCGCGCTGCAAATCTCCGCGCCGGTCATCGCGGTTTCATTTGTCATCACTCTTATTTTTGCCGTGTTAAGCCGCGTCGTGCCGGAAATGAACGTGTTCACGGAGATGTTCGGTTTTCGGATTGTCGGCGGACTGATTGTTTTCGGTTTCACGCTGCAACTTTCAGCGCAATACGTCAGTAACTATTTGAACCGCTTGCCGGATGATTTGTTGAACGTCGCGCAGATGATTGGAGGAGCCCCATGAGCGAACAAGTTGGTGAAAAGACGGAGCAGCCGACACCGCGCAAGCTGGAGGATGCGATCAAAAAAGGCCAGATTGCCCGAAGCGCGGAAGTGCAGACGGTCTTTGTCCTGATGGGCGCGCTCGCGGCGCTGACGTTTGCAGGACGCGAAATCTGGCAGCAACTCGTCAGCGCGACCGTGCTCACTCTCGGCCATTTGCATGACACGACGATCACGGCAAATTCATTGCAGGGCTACGGCGTTTCCGGCGTTTTTATTTTGCTGAAATGTGTCGGCCCCGTCGTGCTGGCAACGGCGCTTGCGGGATTGCTGGCCGGCGCAATTCAAAATCGCTTTAACACCGCTTCCGAAGTGCTCGCGCCGGATTGGAACCGCGTTAATCCCGCGGAAGGTTTCAAGCGCATTTTTTCCGTGCGCATGTTCGTGCCTGCGCTTGTCGGCATGGTGAAATTTATTTTCATCCTGGCGGTGACGTATTCGGAAATCCGCAACGTTTTGAACGATCCGATTTTTACTTCATCCGTCAGCACCAGTCGTTTGGTGGAATTTCTCGGCGAAACATGCTTGCGGATTATTTTGCGGGTCTGTCTCGGCTTGCTGGTCATCGCGGCGGCGGATTACGGCTACCAATTCTGGCGCACGCAGCGCGATCTGATGATGACCAAGCAGGAATTAAAGGATGAAATGAAGAACGCGGAAACGAATCAACGCGTCAAGGCGCAGCGGCGAAAACGCCGCGCCATCAGCAAAGCCAAGGCGTTGGCGGATGTTCCGACCGCCGATGTCGTGGTGGTCAACCCGACGCACATTGCCATCGCGCTTCGTTACGACCGCAAAGCGATGCGCGCACCGAAAGTCGTCGCCAAAGGCATTCGTTTTAACGCGGAAAAAATCCGGGAAATTGCGGAGCAACATCAGGTTCCCATCGTCGAAAACAAATCGCTGGCGCGGATGCTTTTCAAACACGGGCGCGTCGGTGGCGAGATTCCTGCTCAACTGTATGCGGCGGTTGCGGAAATTCTTGCGTGGGTTTATCGCGTGAACCGTTACCGCTATTTCGCGGAGCAGAATCAGACTTAAAAAAACACTCATGGGCTCATTAAGTGACAGGATGCGAAAGCTGCTTCGTTACGGCGATTTGTGGCTGGTGGTTGCGTTGCTTGGCACGATCCTTTTGTTGATCCTGCCGGTTCCGCCATTCTTGCTCGACTTGCTGTTGACAGGCAGCATCAGCATTTCGCTGCTCACGTTGCTGGTCATTCTTTACCTGCGAACTCCGGCAGAATTTACCGGGTTCCCGACGTTGTTGCTGTTCATCACCCTTTATCGGCTGGCGCTTAATGTCGCCGCCACGCGGCTCATTTTGCTCAACGGTTACGCCGGCCACATCATCCAGGCATTCGGTAATTTTGTGGTTCAAGGTAATTACGTCGTCGGCCTGGTCGTTTTCCTGATTCTCGTTCTCATCAATTTTATCGTCATCACCAAAGGCGCGGGACGCATTGCGGAAGTCGCCGCGCGCTTCACGCTGGACGCACTGCCCGGCAAGCAAATGGCGATTGATGCCGAACTTAATGCCGGCCTCATCAAGGAAGTCGAGGCGCGCAGCCGCCGGCGTGCGTTGGAAGAAGAAGCGGATTTTTACGGTTCGATGGACGGCGCGAGCAAATTCGTGCGCGGTGACGCCATTGCCGCCGTGCTGATCACGCTCATAAACGTCATCGGCGGTTTTGTCATCGGCATCGTGCAAAAGGGCATGACCGTGAGCGAGGCGCTGCAACATTTTACAATTTTGTCCATCGGCGACGGCCTGGTTTCTCAAGTTCCTGCGCTCATTACGTCCACCGCTGCCGGTATTCTCATCACGCGCGCCACGGCGAAAAACGACCTGGGCCGTGAACTCGGACGGCAGTTGTTGTTTTATCCAAAGGCGCTGACGATTCTGTCCGTGATGCTTTGCGTCATGGCGGTCGTGCCGGGTTTGCCTATGCTGCCGTTTCTCACGCTCGCAATCATCACCGGATTGCTTTCGTATTCCATTCATCGTCACGGCACACCCGAACTCAACGCGCCAAATTCTCCAACTTCCGCTTCCATGGGCATGAAGCTCGGCGAAGCCAAAACTGCCGGCGGCGGTTCAGCCACCGCTGCGGAAGCCAAAGCCGCCGACAAAATTGAAAATTTGCTCATCCTGGACACGCTGCAAATTGAACTCGGCTACGGACTCGTTGCCATGGCGGATTCAAAAAAGGGCGGCGATTTACTGGAACGCGTGACCGGAGTGCGCCGGAATTTTGCAACGGACATGGGAATGTTGATTCCCCCAATCCGCCTGCGCGATAATCTTCAGCTCGGCACGAACGAATATCGGTTTTTACTTAAGGGAAATCCATTCGCACAAGGTCAGCTCATGCCCGGCCACTGGCTGGCGATGAATGCGACGAACAGCAAGACCACGCTCAAAGGGATGCCGACCGTCGAGCCGGTTTATCAACTGCCAGCGACGTGGATTACGAGCGTGGAACGCAAAAACGCCGAGATTGCCGGTTACACGGTCGTGGACGCGCCGTCAGTTTTGGTCACGCATCTTTCGGAAACCATCCGCCGCCATTGTCACGAAATATTGACGCGACAGGACGTGCAAGTGTTGCTCGATAACTTGAAGCAAACCAATCCTGCCGTCGTGAATGAATTGATTCCGGCGCAATTGAGCATCGGCCAGGTGCAGCGGATTTTGCAAAATCTTCTGGCGGAAGGAATCTCCATCCGCAATCTCGCGGGTATTCTGGAAAAAGTGGGTGACTACGCCGCGTTCACGAAAAATCCCGACGAGCTTTCCGAACACGCGCGGAAAGCGCTGGGTTCGCAATTCACAAAACCATTTCAAAATGAAAACGGCGGAATGCGCGTCATCACGATTGATCCGAGACTGGAACAGCAGCTCACGCAAAGCGTGCGCCAGTCGCCGTCGGAGGTCGCCCTCATCATCGAACCCAAGCTCGCGCGGCACGTCGTGGAAGCGCTTTCAAAATTCGTGCAGCAAATGCTGGCGGCCGGACAGCAACCGATCGTCTTGTGCGCGCCGCAACTGCGGCTGGCCTTCCGCCGTTTTTTTGAAGCGACATTTAGCAATCTCGCGGTGCTGTCCTATTCGGAAATTCCGGCGCGAGTCCAGATTCAGAATGCCGCAGTCATTCCAAGTCCGGAATAAAAGATGCAGCTCGTCGCCATCATCGCCGAAAATGCGGATGCCGCGCTGGCAAAAGTTCATGAACAACTTGGCCCGGACGCCGTCGTGGTGAGCGTGCGGAAAATTCCGGGCGAAGGCTTCTCGCGATTCTGGCAGAACAGCCGGCGACTTGAAGTGACGGCGGGTGTTCCGCAAACGGCGTCGCTGGAAAAAAGAGAAATCCCGGCAAAAACTACAAACGCCGGCGTTCAATTCCGCAAACAACCCGCAGTTGAAACGCCAGCCAACAAATCGCCGGACGGACGCTGGCGAAGTATTGCATGGCTGGAATCCAACGGGCTTTTGCCCGCATTGACCGGACAATTGGAACAAAAAGTTCATGTGCTGCACGGCAAAGAACCGCCGACGACGCCGGAGGCGGAATGGACGGCTGTCACGGATTTGATTGTCTGCCACTGGCGACCGGCGCGACAGGTGATGGCCGGGACTGGGCGGCCTCATGTTTTTATCGGCCCGTGCGGTTCAGGCAAAACAACCGCGCTTTGCAAATGGATGACCTCGGCGGTTTTGTTGAACGGGCAGCGCGTGGGCGTCTGGCGGCTCGACGGTGAGACGGCGAATGCCTCGGAACTTTTGACGTTGCACTGTGAATTGATGGGCGTGCCGTCCGAACGTTTTTGGAATGAGCCGGACGGGCCGCTGGATTTGCTATTCGTGGATTTGCCCGGCTTGGAAATAAACAACCCGGATGCGATGTCCGCGTTGCGCGATCAATTGTCCGCGTTGCCGGAGCCGCACGTCCATCTGGTGCTCAACGCCGCTTATGAAAATTCGGTTTTGTTCGAGCAATTTCGCGCGTTTGAATCGTTTGCGCCGGAGGACATCATTTTCACGCATTTGGACGAAGAGCGTCGGCGCGTGAAACTGTGGAATTTTGTGTTGGGCACAAATTGTCCGGTGAGTTTCCTGGGTGCTGGGCAAAAAATTCCCGGTGAATTCAGGCGGGCGGAGCCGGCATTGTTGTTTCCTCAAAAAAATCGCCGGTAAATGCTGGGTTTTGCGCGAAGTCTGAAGCTAAACACTTAATGGCAGTCATTTTGCTAAACACCGCTCAAAACGAATGAAGTCTTTTATGATTTTCGGGGCAATCGTCGGATTCCTAATCGGCGGCGGCTTTAGTCTGGCCGAAGATTGCTCTTGGCCCACGGCTTTGTGGCGCGCCTGCGTGGCGGCTCTGGTTCTTGCAACTGTGACCCGTTGGTGGAGCCGCGTGTGGCTGCAAAGCTTGCGCGACACGATAAACCAGCACCGCTACGCACGCTCCAATCTGCCCAAACCAAAGCCGGCTGTGAAATCATGAGCAACAGTTTAACTGAACTGCCCGAAGCAGCCGTTGTTGGCGCCGCGTGTGCCCCCAACGCGCAGGAGCTTTGGCAGCGTTACCATCAACAGGTTGACGCTGACACGGAAAATGCGTTGATAGAAAAATATCTTCCCATGGTTTCCTCGGCAGTGGCGCGGCTGGCCATGACGCTGCCCGAGCACGTGGATCAGGACGACCTCTACAGCGCCGGCCTGGTTGGTCTGCTTCAGGCGCTCCGCAATTTTGATCCGACCTGCGGCGTTTCGTTTGAAACCTATGCACGGGCGCGCGTGCGCGGTGCGATGCTGGATGAATTGCGCCGGATGGACTGGGTGCCGCGCGCCGTTCACGAAAAGGCGCGCAAAATCCAGAATGCGATGTTGGAGCTTCAACAAAAACTGGGGCGAACGCCTACTGAAGCGCAAGTGGCCAAGGCGTTGAATTTATCCGCGACGGAATATGCTCAATTGCTCAACGAAGTTCGTCCGGCGGCGTTTGTCTGTCTGGACGCCGTGAATTCATCAGAAGACAGTGACGGTGGAAGTTTGCATGAAGTGATTGCCAGCACGATTGAAGAAAGCCCGGTGCAACAGGCTTCGCAACAGGAATTGAAAAAGGTGGTTTTTGAGCGGCTCAAGGAATTGCCGGAAATTCAACGCAAAGTTCTCGCGCTTTATTATGCGGAAGACTTGCATTTGCGAGAAATCGCCGAAGTCTTTGGGCTGACCGAGTCGCGCATCTGCCAGATTCATTCCCAAGCCATTCTGGGCATTCGCGCCTATGTGCAACGTCTTGAAGCCGGCCTGGTCAAACGGCACGCAACTGCAAACAGCACATGATCATTGTCATTGGAATCGTCATTGTCACCTTTTGCGTTTTCGGTGGATTTGTGTTCGGCGGCGGCCATTTGCTCGTCCTGATGCATCCAAATGAATTGCTGATCATCGGCGGCGGCGGTCTGGGCGCGTTGCTCATCATGTGTCCGCGCAAAGTGCTCATGAACATCGTCAAGGGGCTGAAGACTTGCATGAAAGGCGCGCCGCACGATCGCGCGGCTTACGACGATTTGCTGAAGTTGCTTTATGAATTGTTCCTGATTGGACGGCGCAGCGGCATGATCGCGCTGGAAGAGCACGTTTTGGAGCCGCAAAACAGTTCCATCTTCAAAAAATATCCGAATTTTTTGAACAACGCGCACGCCGTGGAGTTCCTCTGCGGCAGCCTGCGTCCGATCATTGACGGCAAAATAAAGCCCGACCAGTTGCGGCTGCTGCTCGACGCGGAACTGGATCAACTTGAAATCGAATATCACGCGCCGGTCAACGTCCTGACTCGGATCGCCGATTCCATGCCGGGTTTTGGAATCGTCGCCGCCGTGCTTGGCATCATCATCACGATGGCTTCCATTTCCGGGCCGGTCGAACAGATCGGCGTGGAAGTGGCCGCCGCGCTGGTCGGCACCTTTCTCGGCATTTTGCTGGCCTACGGTTTTTTAAGTCCGCTGGCGATGAATCTGGAATTCATCAGCACGGCGGAAATGGATTACTTGAGGTGCATTGCGGCGTGTGTCATCGGTTTTGCCGGCGGCATGGCTCCGGTCACGGCTGTAGAATTGGGCCGACGCGGCATGAGCAGCGAATTAAAGCCACGTTCGGATGAAATGGAAGCGATGTTCAAATCGCTCAAGAACTAACTTTCACGCGTGAAAAGCATCAAGAAGAAACAAATCCACCATGGCGGTTCGTGGAAAGTTGCCTATGCTGACTTCGTCACGGCGATGATGGCGTTGTTTCTTTGCCTGTGGCTCACGTCCCAGGATACGAAAATCAAGGAAGCGGTGGAGCGCGCGTTTCGCAACCCTTTTTCAAACGTCACCAAGGAATCCGTCGGCATTATTCCCAACAAGGACGTTTCCGCTTCTTACCAGCAACAGGGACATTTTCAATCCGTCTCCGCCGTGGAAATGGAGACCATGCGCCACTTGAGCAACGACTTGAGCAAATTGCTCAAGCAAAATGAAGACGTATCCAGTGTGAAGATTGACCTGACGCCGGAAGGTTTGAACATCAACATCTTTGACCGCGCGCATAAGCCGGTTTTCAACCCAAACACGGATGTGTTCACGGATTACGGCGCGTGGGTTTTCAGCACGCTCGCCTGGGAAATTTCGCGCTACCAGACTTTTCACATCGAACTTGAAGGCCACACCGAATCGGGATCAGAAACCGGAGGCGAGAATCACGGCAAATGGGATTTGTCCACCGAACGCGCGAATGCCGCCCGCCGCGAACTCATGGAAAATGGCGTGGACGACAAACAAATCTTCAAAGTGTCAGGCTTTGCCGACACTGCGCCCATGCCGGGTTACGCACCGACGAATGAAATCAACCGGCGCGTGACGGTATTGCTCAAATTGCACGAATCGGTCGAAGCGCTTTCAAATCCACCGGCTTCCGAAGCGCCGGCCGACAATTCCAATGACACTCCAACGAACTGAATCATTTGTGCCGTTGACCGCTGCACCTTCTTCCGGCGAAAACCGGGAATTTCGCGTCATGGTCATTCCGCAAACCGGATCGTCGCAGCCGTTTCAAACTTTGGAACAGGTTGCGGCAGGCGCGACGGAAAACGCGCCGCTGCATGCAAAAAAAAATTGCGAGCCGCGTCTGTCACTTCAGCGCGACGGCGGGCGCATCACCAACATCCGTATTCAATGCACTTGTGGCCAGATGCTGGAACTGGCGTGCGTTTATGAAGAGCCGCCAAAAACGCCATAGAAAACCGTCACCCGGCAATTTCTGCTGTTGCACTCGGAATCTTTTTCCAGTGCGATTTGGAAATTTGCCGAAAAGCCAACAAAAACCGGCATGGCACAACCGTTGCTTGGCAAGCTTGGTTATGGAAGTCAGTCTTTATCAAGCCGCCGCCGCGATGAATGCCACTGCGCAATGGCAGGACTTGATTGCTGAAAATCTGGCCTCCTCCTCCATTCCCGGCGCGCGAAAGCAGGAGATTTCTTTTTCCGACGTTCAAGCTGGGGCGGTTTCCAATCTTCCCTCGGTTAGCACGGTCACTAATTTTAAGACCGGCGAATTGTGTTCGACGGGAAATCCAATGGATTTTGCGCTTGAAGGCCCCGGATTTTTCACCGTGCAATCGCCGCAAGGCCAGAGCGCTTACACGCGCGATGGCGAATTCCAGTTGAACGCGAAGGGACAGCTCGTCAACAACGAGGGTTATCAAGTGTTGGGCGACGGCGGGCCGCTACAATTCAACCCGAACAGCTCCGACCCCATCACCATTTCAGCCAAAGGCGATGTCAGCCAAGGTGCTTCAAAAAAGGGCACGCTCCAGATCACCGAATTTAAACATCCAGAAAGGCTCACGCCGCTCGGAACGGGAAATTTTAGTCCTGACAGTCCGGACGCGGAGCCTGTCAAGGCTGTTTCAACGCAGGTGCGCCAGGGATTTATTGAAGCGGCAAACACATCGCCGACCACCGAAATGGCCAGCCTCATCACCGCCATGCGGATGTTTGAATCCAACCAAAAAGTGCTGCAGATGCAAAGCGACCGCATGAGCCGGGTGATCACCGATCTCGGCGGCACAACCAGCAGTTAAAAATATGTTGCGCGCACTTTATTCCGCCGCCGCCGGGATGGAATCCCAGCAGATGAACCTCGACGTCATCTCCAACAATCTGGCGAACGTCAACACGACCGGCTACAAGGAGAGCAAGCTCGAATTTCAGGATTTGCTTTACCAGACCACGCGCGCCGCCGGTTCAGAACAAGGCGGCGGCAATCAACTGCCCGGCAGTCTGCAAATCGGACAGGGCGCCATTCCCATTGCCACCGAACGCGTATTTACAAACGGCGAACTTTCGCAAACCGGCGGCAATCTTGACGTGGCCATTCAAGGCGCAGGATTTTTTCAAGTGCAAATGCCCGACGGCACTTTGGCTTACACGCGTGACGGCGGGTTCAAAACCAATTCGGAAGGCCAGATCGTCACCAGCGACGGCTATCCGGTGCAAGGCGGGTTTCAGCCTGTGCCGAGTGGCACGACCAATATCACCATTTCCGCGAGCGGCGCGGTCACTTACACCACGCCCAGCGGCGTGACCACTTCCCAAATCCAACTGGCGAACTTCAACAATCCCGGCGGCCTTGAAGCCGTCGGCCATAATCTTTTCAAGGAAACTCCGGCTTCCGGCACGGCGGAACTCGCCGAACCCACTCAAAGCGGCTTGGGCGAGTTGCAGCAGGGCTATCTCGAACTTTCCAACGTGAGCGTCGTCCAGGAAATGGTCAATCTCATCCTCGCCCAGCGCGCTTACGAAGTGAATTCAAAGGCCGTGCAAGCCGCCGACCAAATGATGCAAGACAGCAACAACCTGCAACGCTGATGATTTTTCGCCCCCATTTTAATTTGCAAAACCGGAACAAAACGGTGATAAATTTTTCATCGGGAATTGTCTTCGTCCTGCTTTTTTTAAGCGGAAGCCCTGCAAATCTTCTGCGGGCCGACGAGCCTTCCACTGTTCAAACCAATGCGCCGCAGACCCGCATTTTGAACGAAGCCGCCGCGCTGGCTTTGCTTACGGCGACGCTTCAAACAAATTATGTGAAAGACAGAGGCGATCTGGAATTGAATTTTACCCAGCCGTGGATCGCGCCGGTTCTGCCGGACCAGCCGCTCACGGTGAAAATTCTGGAATTGCCGACCGCCGGCGTCACGCCTGCGTTCATTATTCGTTTTCAACTTTGCACCGCGACCGAAACCGTCGGCGCCTGGCAGGCTTCGTTGCAGGCTCATGTCTGGCGCGATGTCTGGGTGGCGCATTCCGATCTTCAACACGGAGAACCGCTCGGCGACGCTGACGTTGCTCGCGAACGTCGCGACGTGTTGAGCGTCCACGAATCGCTTGCCGATTTTTCAGCCGGAGATTCGTCGCTCGAACTGGCCGGTCAAGTCCAAGCCGGCACCATCCTGCTCGCGCGCAATCTGAAGCCTCGCGCCGTCGTTCATCGCGGCGAAATAGCCGATGCACTTTTAGAGGATGGGGCTTTAAGCATCATGATGAAAGTCGAAGTGCTTGAAGAGGGCGCGCCCGGACAAATTGTCCGCGCTCTCAATCCAGTTTCCAAGCGCAATTTGACCGGCAAAGTGATCAGTGAAAAAACCATCCTGATTTCCTTATGAAGACAAAAAAAAATCTCATCCCAAAAATCATTATCTTTGCGGCTTTCACCGCGTTGCTGGCCGCCAGCGCTCAAGCACAATCGCTCTGGCGCGAGGATGTTTCCCGTCCGATGTTTGCCGACAAGCGCGGCACGGGCGCCGGCGACATCCTGACCATCGTCGTCCAGGAAAACACCACGGCCAACAAAAACAACGAAACCAAGACCGAGCGGTCGTCGAGTTTAAGCGCGGCCATTACTTCATTTCTGTTCAGTCCGGGTGCGAGCAAATTGCTGACGCAAGGCGGCCAGTTGCCGGCGATGGCTTACAATTCGGATCACAAACATGACGGCAGCGGCGCGATCAACGATTCTGAATCCATTGTCGCTCATATTGCTGTGACCATCACCGACGTGCTGCCCAATGGAAACCTGGTCGTTGAAGGCAAGCGCGAAACTTCATTCAGCGGCGAACATCAAACCATCATTCTACGGGGCGTGATCCGTTCCGACGACGTGGCTGCCGACAACACCGTGTTGAGTTACAACGTCGCCGACGCCACGATTCAAATCATCGGCAAAGGCACGGTGACCGACAGCCAGAACAAAGGCTGGTTCAACCGCATTTGGGACAAACTCAATCCATTCTGACCATGCCATTGGTGCCACGAATTTTGAATCCGCATTTTCGCCGTGCGTGTGGCAAAAATGTGTTTTCGTCAAATTTGCGGACGGCGGAAAATCAAGATTTGTTGCCGCCGAAAGGAAAAAAGATTTGTGAAAATGTTCGCAAACCAGCTTTTGCCAGTTCGATTTCAGTGGCGTTGCTGCTGCTCCTGACATTTGCGTCCGCCGCGCCCGCCGGTGACGTGCGCCTGCGCGATCTTGTCATGGTTGCCGGTGCACGCGACAACCAGTTGGTTGGCTACGGCCTGGTGGTCGGACTGGCCGGCGACGGCGACAAAGACCCGATCTACACCCAGCAAACCATCGCCAATATGCTCCGGCGTTTCGGCGTCAATGTGCCGGCAACCACGCTGTCCGCCAAAAACGTGGCCGTCGTCATGGTCACGGCGGACATTCCGGCGTTTGTGAAAGAAGGCTCGCGCATTGACGTGCAGGTGTCTTCAATGGGCGACGCCAAATCACTGCAAGGCGGCGTGCTGCTGCAAACGCCGTTGATGGGTGCGGACAATAAAATCTATGCCGTGGCACAAGGCGCGATTTCAGTCGGCGGCTTCAGCGTGGGCACCGGCGGCGGGGGCGGGGCGACGGTGACAAAAAATCATCCGACGGTTGCGCAGATCATAGACGGCGCCATTGTCGAACGCGAGATTCCGACGAAGATTGTGCGTGACAACACGGTCGAACTTTTATTGCGCGAGCCGGATTTCATCTCCACCGCGCTCATGGCGGACGCCATCAACGACGTTTTCACCAACTCCGCGCATGCGCTGGATTCGACTTCTGTTCAAGTTCGGATGCCGAATGATGCCGAAAATAATCCGGTGGATTTCATCGCGGCTTTGGAAAATATAAAAATCACCCCGGACACGCCTGCGCGCGTCATCATCAACGAGCGCACCGGCACGATTGTCGCCACGGCCAACGTCCAGATTTCGAGCTGCGCCGTTGCTTGCGGCAACATCACCATCAACATTGCTTCGACGCTGGACGTGTCGCAGCCCAATCCGTTCAGCAAATCCGGCCAGACTGTTGTGACGCCGCGCACGACGACTGACGTGACGGAAAACAAGGCATCGCTGGTCGCGCTGCCGGAATTGCCGACGGTGGAAAAAGTGGCGGCGGCGTTGAACACGCTGGGCGTGACGCCGCGTGACATGATGGCAATTTTTCAGGCCATGAAGCAGGCCGGCGCGTTGCAGGCCGAACTCATCATCCGCTGACATGACCATTGCGCCCATCCAATCCGCCAGCGATGCCGCGAATACGCCGGTCGAAGAACTGGCGGGAAACAAAAGTTTGACGGAGCAGCAAAAAATCGCCGAGGCCAGCCGGCAGTTTGAAGCAATCATGCTGCGGCAGATTTTGAGCGAATCGCAAAAGCCGGTCATTACGTCGGAATTCACGGACAATTCCACCGCCGCCGGCATCTATCAGGATTACATCACGAACACGCTGGCGGACAGCATGTCAAAGTCGGGAACTTTCGGCCTCGCCAAAATTTTTGAACAGCAATTGAGCCATCACGTTCCAAAAATAGATCAAGCTGGGAAAAATGCAGCCGCATCCATTCCACAAAAATCAACCGCTGCCAGCCCGCCCTTAAATTTCAACAACAAAAATTCCAAGCCGGTTTCGGCTGTGAGTCCATGAATAATTTTCTTTCCAACTTGATTGAAGCCTTGCGCGAAGAATTAAAACAGTATGGCGAGATGCTCGCTGTGCTGGACCAGCAACAAAATTCCGTGATCCAACGCCAGGCCAGCGATCTCCTGCAAAACGTCGCCAGCATCAACTCACAGGCCGATGTCATCACCGCCGTCCGTCACGAACGCGAACAACATCAACGCCATGTCGCACGGCAATTGGATTTGCCTGAAGATGCAAGTTTTGCCGCAATCATTCCGCTGCTGCCGGCGGATTACCGTCCGCTGGTCCAAGCCCTGGTGCAGGAAAACAATGAACTGCTCGTGCGTGTTCATCAACGCACGCGGCAGAATCATTTATTATTGAGCCATGCCGTTGAACTGATGCAGCAACTCATCAATGCGATTTTCCCCGGTGGAAATCCGAAGACTTACGACAGCAACGGGCGGCTGCCTACGAACGGCCTGCCGCAACATTCGATTTATGAACGCGTCGGTTAAATAAATCTGAAATTTATGCTCGGTTTATTGGGAACATTAAATCTGGCTTCACGCTCGCTGCAAACGCAGATGACAGGCGTGGAGGTGACGGGACAAAATCTCGCCAACGTCAACACGACTGGCTACACGCGCCAGTCGGTCGAAATCCAAACCAGCCCGGATATTTCGACGGCCATCGGGCCGGAAGGAACCGGTGCGAACGTGGTGGCGATCCAGCAGGTCGTCAATGCGCTGTTGAACACTCAAATCCAAAGCCAGCAAAGCACCAGCGGTTATTGGAGCGCGCAGCAAACGGCGTTGCAAAGCGCGCAAACGAGTCTCGGCGAATTTCTCAACGGAACGGGTAGCGCCACTTCGTCAACTTCCGGCGACAACACGACGGACACGGGATTATCCGGGCAGTTGAGCGGACTTTTCAGCGCATTTCAGGCGGTCGCGACTTCGCCGACTTCCATTTCCGCACGGCAGGCGTTGGTCAGCCAGGCGCAAACGCTGGCGTCCATGTTCAATCAAGTCAATTCGCAGTTCGACGCCGCGCGCACTTCGCTCAACACGTCGCTGGGCAACGACGTTGACTCGGCAAACCAGTTGCTTTCTGGAATCGCGGGCTTGAACAAGCAGATTTCCACCGCCGATTTCAGCGGCGCAACGCCGAATGATTTGCTCGACGAGCGCGAACAGGATTTGGAAAATTTATCGAACCTTACGAACATCACGACAAGCACCGGAACGAATGGCGCGGTGGACGTGAGCATTGGCGGGCAGACACTCGTTTCCGGCAATCAAGTTTTGGACACGCTGCAAACTTACGACGCGGGCGGCGGACAATTGCTTGTGCAAACCGCGACGGGCGGCGTGAATCTGACACTGACGGGCGGTTCGATGCAAGGAACGATTGACGTGCGCGATGGCGAACTGGCGACCATGCAGAGCAGCATTAACACGCTGGCTTCGACGCTTATCACGCAGGTCAACACGATTCAGGGCGGCGGTTACAGTCTTACCGGCACAACGGGCGCGAATTTTTTCAACGGTTCGGACGCGGCGACGATCACGGTGAACGCAGCGCTCGCGGACAATCCGTCGTTGATCCAGGCTTCCGGCTCGGCGACGGCGACCGGCGACAATTCCGTCGCATTGCAACTCGCAGATTTGGCTTCAACCGCGCAAGCTGGTTTGAACAATCAGGCTTTCGGCGATTCATATGACGAAACCGTGGCCGGTCTTGGCGATTCACTTCAGACCGCGAACAATCAAGTGACCAATCAAACCGCCGTGAGCAATATGCTTTCGACGCAGCGCAGTTCCGTCAGCGGCGTGAACGTGGACGAGGAGATGACCAACTTGATGAGTTTTCAGCGGGCGTATGAAGCGTCGGCGCAATTGGTGACGACGTTGAACACGATGCTGGGAGACGTTTTGGCGATGAAAACTTCCTAACTGAATTGATAAATGCGAATTGGCACCAATTCCTATACGGACACGATGATTGACCAGTTTAACCTGCTGAAATCTCAGCAGACTAAACTGCAGAACGAAGTGTCCACGGGACTGAGCATTTCCGCGCCGTCAGACGATCCTGCGGCGATGCAAAACACGTTGAGCGACCTGTCCAGCCAGGCCGCACAAACGCAATACAGCAGCAACATTTCCACGGTGCAGTCGAAGGCCGACACGATTTACAGCGTTCTGCAATCGCTGCAAACGATTGCCAATCGCGTCGGTGAAATCGCCACGTCCGCTGGCAGCGCAACCAATTCGCAGCCGGACTTGAACAATTATGCCAGCGAAGTCACGTCCTTGATCCAGCAGGCCGCACAACTCGTGAACTCCAAGGACCCGGCGACGGGGCAATATCTTTTCGGCGGCACGAATTCGGGTCAGCAGCCGTTCACCGTCACGACCGATGCGAATGGAAATGTCACGGGCGTGACATATTCTGGAAATTCTTCGGTGAACCAAACTGAAATCGCTTCGGGTGTCACCGTCTCGGTGGATGTGCCCGGCGGGAACACTTCCGGCTCGGGCGCGCAAGGATTGGTCACGGACAGCCGCACGGGCGCGGATCTTTTCAATCATCTTATTTCCCTGCAAAACGATTTGTTGTCCGGCGACACCAGCGCGATTTCCGGCACCGACACGACGAATCTGCAGAACGACGAAAATAATCTGACGTATCAGGTCGCTTACAATGGAAATGTCCAGACGCGGTTGGCCACTGCGTCTTCGCTCGCCACCAGTCAGTCCGATTCCTTGACCAGCTTGATTACAAACGCCTCGGGCGCCGACCTCGCGACAGTTTTAACGCAATTGACCCAGGCGCAGACCGCGTATCAGGCCGCGCTCCAAAGCAGCGCCACCATCATGCAGCTCTCCATCCTAAACTATCTGCCGTAAAATTTTCGCCATGAACCACACCGCCACGATTGAAATGGAAACTCCCCCCGCGCCGCCGGACAACCAGGTGCGGCTGCCGCTGGGCGTTTTGGGTTTTGAGCAGATAAAAAATTATCTCTTGCTCGCCGATCCCGCCGAAAAACCTTTCGCGTGGCTGCGCGTCGCGGACAACGCGTCGCTTGCCTTCGTCGTGATTGATCCTTTCATCGTCCTGCCGGATTACAAGCCGGACATTCCGCAGTCGGACGTGGATTTTTTGGGATTAAAAGATGCGAGCGATGCGCTCTTGCTGGGCATCGTGACCATCCACGGGCAAAATCGCGCGACGATGAATTTGAAAGGGCCGATCGTCATCAACCGTCACACGCAGACCGGCAAACAGGTTATCATCGCGAACGCCGCCGATTATTCGGTGCAACATCCGCTACCGGTCGCCGCCGCCGTATAAATTTTCGCCATGCTCATCCTGTCGCGAAAATTGGGCGAAAGCATCGTGATTGACGGGCGGATTCACGTCACGGTAATGCGCGTGGACGGCGACGTGGTGAAACTCGGCATCGCGGCCCCGTCCGAAGTGCCGGTGCATCGCCAGGAAGTTTATGAAGAAATCCAGCGCAGCAATCAGCAGGCGATGACAAAACAAACTTTGCCATTGCCAAAGCTGGCCGAGGCAATTGCAAAGCCAGCAACAAAATTAGACGGCAAGTCAAAAACATGATTTGAGCGGGGGCATCCATGCACACACTTATGGAAAGCAAACATAATTCACCAATCATCGCCGGACAGAACGACCAGTCCAGTTTTTCAGCCTGCCCCGTTTGCCGGTCATCTGCTCCCGTTGGCGTGGCCAAAAAAGGGAAAGAGTATCATCTTTGCCCGACATGCGGCTGTGTCTTCACGCCACACATTGAATCAACTCTTCTGCTTATTGAAAACAATGGCAGTGCATCGCGCCATGATAAAAATCAGGATGCGATCCGTTTGCAGCGGCTGGTGACGGCATTGGGGCGTTTTCCGGAACAAGTGATTGATTTTGGTTGCGGTCAGGGCGAGACGGCCCGTTTTCTTCGAGCGCAGGACATCAACGCCGTCGGCATTGATCAAGACACGGCTCTGCAATTAAAAGACATCGCTGATGAATCCGTGGATGGCATCATGATGGTTGAGGTCGTTGAACACCTCTATGATCCGCAACCGATTTTTCAGCAGTTCAGCCGGGTCTTGAAACCCGGAGGCGGCATTTATTTGGAAAGCAGTTTTGCCGACGGAAAGGAACTGGCCACATGGGCTTATCTGGATCCTGCCATCGGTCATTGCACCGTCCATTCGATACGTTCCATCTCGATCCTCGCAGGGAAAAATGGCTTTGGGATTTCCTGGCTTAATCCTAATGTTTGCCACATTTTCAAAAAAGCGATCTTGCCAACGGCGGCAATCGGAATTTCCAAAGCTCTGCCCACGGAAAATTTTGATTCCCTGCATGACGCTTGCGCGACATTTCTGGCGAAATATGCCGGCGCAAGCCACCCTGAATTTTTGGCGGCAGCCTACCGTTTTTTTCTGCAACGCGGCCAGGACGAATCCGGCTACAACGAACATCTCACTCATCTTTATGCGGGCGCGGATCGCGCGGAACTGATCCAGGCTTTTGTCCATTCTGAAGAATTTGAAAAAATGCGTTCTGACGGCGCGCTTTCATTGGCGAAACTCGGACCGGCAAAATTCACCGAACCGCTTCCGCCGCGTTCCACGCTCGAACAATATCAGGACATCTGGATCAAGGGAAAAGTGCATCGCCGTGGCGTGCGCGAATGTGAAGACCGGTTTAACTTGATCCGGGATTTTTGCCGTAAGTTTCAACGGCCATTCACGATTTTGGACATCGGCGCGAACCTTGGTTATTTTTCGCTGCGTCTGACGGAAACTTTCGACTGCACTTCGCTGGCATTTGAAGGCGTTTACGGCGATTGGATTGGGGAAGTTTTGCAGCAGAACAAAAATCCGCGCGTCATCCTCGCAAAAAAAATTGTCAAGCTGGCCGACCTGCGAGCGCTGGCCGAGGTGGAACATTTCGACGTGGTTTTGGGTTTGAGCGTGATTCATCATCTGGACGGCGGCTTTGACGAATCGCTTGAAGTGCTTCGCTCGCTGGGCGATCATTTGATCCTTGAACTGCCGTTTGAAGCCAACGCGTGCGGCCAAAAATTTGTTCAGGAAGCGGTGACCGCGACATTGCCGCCCGACGCCGTGTTCATGGGTTTTGGCAAAAGCCATCTTGCCGAAGGACAACGTCGGATCGTGCGCTTGTCACGGCCAAAAACGAGCCTCGTCAAATCGTATATGGGAACGCCGCGCACGGATCTGTCGCTGACGATCCACAGCGACTTCACCGAAAAACGTGTCGAGTTTCACAACAAAATTGAGAAACGCCCGTGGCTGCGCGGCATCAATCTTCAGACTTATCTTTGGTTCAACGGCACCTATCCTTCAAAATTGCGGATCGCCCGCCAGTTGGAGCAATGTGTTCTGGCGGGCAAACCGCACCGCGACATTCAACCTTGGAACGTCATCTTGCAAGGCGACACGGTTCAATTGATTGACTCTGACGATCCCAATCACACTTTTGCTTACGACGACCGGCAATACCTTGACCGGCTGCTGTCATTGTTGCGGGCCGAACCAAAAGACAAATCAAAGCTGTTTGAATTGGAAGATTATGTGATCAAGCGTGAAGGCGTTTTTAATTATCTGGGTCAGGATGTGCTGCCCCTCCCGCCAAATTCCAAAGCATCCGCCGAATGGCTCGCTGTCATCGCCCAATCGCTCGCCAGTCTGCTCCGCGAAGTCGGACCGTTCTATCTTCACTTTGGCGGAGCCGGCGACGCGCTGCTGCTGCTGGCCACGTTCCTTGAAAAAAATTCCGACGCACAAATCGTCAGCTTTCCAAATTCAATTCCCGCCGCGCGAAGTTTTTTTGAAGCCTTTCCATCGCTCAAACGCGTATGGTTTCTGCCAAAGAACGATGACAACCAGATTCATCTGCTGCTGCGGATGTTGATGCGGCACATTCCGAATTGCAAAGGCATGGGCGTCACGCCGGAAATTGATTACTTCAAGGAATGGCACGCCAAACTTAATATCTTCAAACAATATGGCGTTTCAAAAAAACCGGAATGGGTCAAGCGTTTCCGAACCAACCATCAGCCAAAGCAGGTCGCGCTCGCGCCAAAAGGCAGTCTTCAGGGAATGCTCGGCTCCAAGCGCAACATCATTGATCCGGCGATCTGGCCGGAATTGCTCCGCTTCGTTCGAGAAAGCGGCTTCACGCCCGTCATCATCGGCACGCCTGACGAAAATAAATTTTATCCCGCCATTGAAGGCTGCGAGGATCGCCGAAGCCATTCCTTCCGCGAACAGATGGAGCACATCGCCAACAGCGCCGCGCTGATTGCGGCGGATTCATGGGCGAAAACTTTTTCCGCGCTGGCCGGCGTTCCCACACTTGTCTTTGAGCCGCTCAAAGGCGTGGATTGGGTTGCCAGAAAAGACGCCTCGGATTTCGTGTTCATTGATCCGTGGGACGCGATCACCGTCGTTAAAAATCTTGAACAATGCCGCAATATTTTTGCGTGCATCACAAAAAAATCTTCGCCGGTGGCGAAACAACCGCCAAAATCCATCGTCTCGTGGGAAGGCTCCTTCCTCGATCATGGCAGCCTTTCGCATGTGAACCGCGAATTCACTGCCGCGCTGCAAATATTTCCAGAATTTCAAATCAAACGCGTCTCAAATGGCGCGCAATCCTCACCCGGTTTTGAAAATCTGGCTTGCAAAATTTCTGCTTCCGCTTCTTCCGACGCCGCCGTCACCGTGCGCCACGCTTGGCCACCAGACTGGAAACGCCCGCGCCATGGCAAACTCGCCGTCATCCAGCCGTGGGAATTTGGCGCGTTGCCGGAAGATTGGATTCGCCAGTCGCGCGATGTGGATGAATTTTGGGTTCCCTCCAATTTCGTCCGCAACTGTTACATTGAATCCGGCGTGGATGCGAAAAAAGTTTTTGTCGTCCCTAACGGCATTGACGCGGAAAAATTTCATCCGCAAGCCACGCCGATGAAACTGGCCACGCAAAAGAAATTCAAATTCCTTTTTGTCGGCGGCACGATCGGGCGCAAAGGGCCGGATTTGTTGCTGCAAGCGTATTTGAAAAATTTCACGGCGGCGGATGACGTTTGCCTCGTCATCAAGGATTTTGGCGGCAGCAGTGTTTATCAAGGGCAGACCTTTGAAAATCAAATCCGCAAGGTGCAGGCGCAGCCAGGCACGCCGGAAATTCTTTATCTCAACGAGGAACTTCCGCCAGAGACGCTGCCCGGTCTTTATGCGGCCTGCGATTGTTTCGTGCTGCCGTATCGCGGTGAAGGTTTTGGCCTGCCGGTGCTCGAAGCGATGGCGTGCGGCCTGCCGGTCATAGTCACCGCTGGCGGCGCGACGGATGATTTTGTCCGCGACGAATTTGCCTGGCGCATTCCCGCCGCGCGGAAAATTTTCGGGAACGAAGTCGGCGGCATGAAACTGGCTGGCTCAGGCTGGCTGCTCGAACCCAATCTCACCGCGCTTGGCGAAACAATGCGCCGCGTTTTTGAAAATCCTGCCGAGGCGCGCGAACGCGGAAAACTCGCCAGCCGTCACGCCCATCAACTCTATTCGTGGAAAAATTCCGCCGAGATCGTCGCGCTGCGCATCCGTGAGCTTGCCCAGGCGCCAACAAAATCTGTGAAAACTATTTCAATGCCACCGGTCGCACAAGTCGGACAATTCAACGAAGCACGGGAATTGTTCAGGCAGAAAAAATTTCAAGCTGCTTGGGAAGCGGCAATTGCCGCAATTGCAAAACGCCCGTTTCATCCCGAAGCGTTTTTGTTGCTTGCGGAAATTGCGTTGGCTGCCGGCGATTCGGCCAGCGCGCGTCAGTGCGCGCAACACGCGAATAAAATTGGGCCGGGCTGGAACGCGCCAAAACAATTTTTAAAAAAATCGCTTCACGGAAATGCGAAACCCGAGTGGTTGAAATTGCCGGACGAAATCCAAAATCCGAAATCTACAATCCAAGACAGGTTGTCGGTCTGTTTAATTGTCAAAAACGAGGAGAAATTTCTCGCGCAATGTCTGAAATCTATTCGTGCCGTCGCGCAGCAGATCATCGTGGTGGACACTGGCTCGACGGATCGCACGCTGGAAATTGCGAAAGAATTTGGCGCGGAGATTTATTCGTTCGCATGGTGCGATGATTTTTCCGCCGCGCGCAACGCCGCGCTGGAACACGCCACCGGCGATTGGATTTTGATGCTGGACGCGGACGAGGAATTGCCGGAAACGGAACACGAAAAATTGCGCGCGGACATGAAAAAGTCCGAAGCAATTGCCTTGCGGCTGCCGCTGATCAATCGCGAACACGAAGCCGAGGGGCAAAATTTTGTTCCGCGTTTGTTCCGCAACGCGCCGGGCGTTCATTATTTTGGCCGCGTTCACGAGCAGGTTTTTCCAAGCCTGTTACGACTTGGAAAATCCTGGGGTTTGAAAATGGCTTTCGGCACGGCGCAATTGTTGCATCACGGCTACACGAAGGAAATGGTCCGCGACCGGAACAAGATCGGGCGCAATCTGAAATTGCTCCGGCAGGCGGTTGAAGAAAATCCGGCGGACGCGAATCTCATGATGAATTTTGGCCTTGAACTCGTTCGTTCAGATAACTTGGCCGAAGGCATCAAAAAATATCGCGAGGCGTTTGAACTGATGTCCGCGCAGTCGGCGGTGGAAGTCGCGCCGGAATTGCGCGAGATATTGCTGACGCAGTTCACCTGCCAGCTTTACAAAATCCGCGCTTACGAGGAAGTCGTGCGGGTGTTGAATTCGTCGCTGGCAAAAAGAGGCGGCCTGGCGGCGTCACATCATTTCGCGCTGGGCTTGGCGCAATTTGAGTTGAACAATTTTGGAGAAGCTGCCGCGCAAATGCGGCAATGTCTGGCCAGCCGCAAGCAACCCTCGCTTTCGCCAATCAACACGGACATTCTCACAGTTGCGCCGGAGCATTGCCTGGCGTTGAGCCTGGCAAAAACGGGCGATGCGGCGGGCGCAGAAAAGGTGTTTCAAAAAATCCTCGCTGAACCGGGCCAAGATAATTCGGAAAGCGTGAAACTGGATTTCGTTAAATTTCTGGCGGGACAGAATCGTTTTGTTGAAGCGTTGCAGAAGTTGCATGAACTGGTCGCGGCCAATGCGCGCAATTCCGCCGCGTGGCGGACGGGCGGGGAAATCGCCTTGAGCAAGCCGGAATTTCTGGAGTTTGCGCGTGACTGGACGGCCGAGGCGGTGCGTTACGCGGCGGAAGATTTTAGGGTTGTCGCGCAGCGCGCCGAGGCGTTGATGTTGAGCGGCGACACGGCGCCGGCGATGGAATTGTGGGAGCGAATTTGGAACAGCGAACGCGAGCCGCGAATTCTGGCAGCTTTGATTTTATGTGAGATTTTGGAATCGCCGACGACGCACGCGCCGCAAAATGAGCGCGAGGAAGCGATGGCCAGCCGCGAATTCATCGGCTGGTATCGGAAATTGCTGGCGGTGAAAGCGCAGCAGACGATTGCGCAGGTGAATGAACAAACCGGGAAGTTGTCGCGCGCGTTGCCGGGGGCCGCGAAAAGTCTTGAAGCGACCCTGGCCGAGATGGAGCGTTGCGCCTGAAATAATTTTTCGCTTCGGCGTTTTTGGAAGCGTTAAAATGATTCGCGCCGGATCAGCAATAAATGACCAAGGCCTCGGTGATCGGTTGAATCCGGTTGTGATTCAAAACTTTTTCGATGAACGTGGCGTTTAATTGCTGGCCTTCGGACACGAGCAATAGACCGTTGTAAGTGTGAATGCCTTTGGCCAAAACCATTCCGGGCCGCAAATCAGCCAGCATGACCTGACGTTCTTTTTTGGGAATAACTGCAATGGTGTGCGCGCGCAAAAAGGCGCGCACGGCTTCGGGATCAAAGGCCGCGCCGGAATCCATTTTTATTTTTTCAACGGCTGCTTCGTCGCTCAAGGGACAAGAAGCGTAAGCCACGGCCACCGCCAATAATCTGGCCAGCCACGGAATGCCATCGTTGGCGAGTTGATCGGGATAACCGCTGCCATCGTAACATTCATGGTGAGCGCGGATGATTTGGCCGACTTGTTCCAGATGGCTGCCGAACACGGCGAGTTCCTGGCCAAGGATCGGATGTTGTTCGATGAGCGCTTTTTCCGCCGGGCCGAGTGTCTTCGGATCTTCCTGCCAATGCTTGATGATCTGGCGGGGCACACCGATCAACCCAATGTCATACAAAAGGGCGCTCGTCTCAATCACGCGCGTTTCTTCCGGGCTTAACTGAAGCATTTGCGCGATGGACTTGCAAAGTTGAAACACCCGCCGCGCCTGATTGCCCAGCATGGGATAAAACGTTTGCATGGTATGAACGCAAAGCTCTATCGAACGGGCGAGATTCCGTTCCAAGGCCGCGTTCATTTCCGTCAGTTGACGGCCTTTCTCGGCCACGAGCCTGACTTGCTGTTCGAGCGAACGGTTCAAATCAACCAGTTGCTCGTTCATGGATTGGGTCGTTGCTTGAAGATGCTCGTTGTGGCAAATCAGTTCATGGCGTTGAATCCCATTTTTTACAGTCGCCAGGAATTCTTCGCGCAGCCAGGGCTTGACGATGAAGCGGAAAATTTCGCCTTTGTTGATTGAATCAACCACCGTGTCCAAATCCAGCACGGCGGTGATGAGAATGCGCGTGGCATTCGGTTGAACTTTCCGCGCGTGCGCCAAAAGTTGGAGTCCCGTCAATTCCGGCATTCGCTGGTCGGAAATGATGGCGGAAAATTTGCGCCGGTTGATTTCTTCCAGCGCGAGCCGTGGGTTGCTGAATCCAATGGCTTCGTAACCGGCGCGCTCCAAAGTCTGTTGCAACAACGCCAGCACCTCCGGCTCGTCATCCACCACGAGAAGGGCGTCCGATTGTTTGTGCGTTGCGTCCAGATCATTCATGGCAGTGGCAGACGCAATTGATTTTTAAGAAAACGAAGTCCACGCCGCCGGCTGCGCAAAACCGTAAGAGAGTTGCAGGCGTTTCAAATTGCGCCCGGCTTGTTTGAGTTGTTCGCATTTTGACTGCGCCGTTTGCTTGGCGGCTTGCAGCGACATCCGGTTGTGTTTTGCGAGTTCAATCAATTCCGAAACGAGGGCGCGAATATTTTTTTTCCCAGCCACAGAGCCAGCGCCGGATAGATTCCATTCATCGCGCGCTTCGCCGGTCAATCGGGTAATCAGCGGCTGGATTTTTTTTATTGCCTCCTGGCATTCCAATAAAAAATTCCAGTCGCGAAGGTGAATGGCTTTGCTCTCGGCCTGGGCCAGACGACGCCATTCTGAATAGGCGTTCAGCAGCGGTTGTTCTGCGTTCATGCCGCCCTCGCCTCGGAAAGGAGCGCGTCGTCCAGTCCCGGTTGTGATTGAGATTCTTTTCCTTGATTGGTGAGCATCGTCGCCCAGGCGTCGCGCAATTCCCGCAGGCAGCCCATGACTTCGATCACGCCGTCGCGGCGTTTTTTCATATTGCTCTCGACGATGCGCCGATCAAAATAGTCATAAAGGTTGCGCAGCGTTTCCGCGAGTTTTCCGCCGGCTTCGAGATTCAGGCAACTGTTCAACGTGCGGATGATGTCCACCGCGCGCTGCAAATTATTATGGATGGTCTGGTTTTTCTCGCGCGGATCGTCGTAGTCAAAACCAGTCAAGGCGCGTTCCAGTGAATGCAATGCCCCGTCAAAAAGCATCAGCACCAGTGGTCCGGGCGGCGCGGTTTGCGCGGCGATCTGCCGGTAGGATTTCCAGGAATTGGCTGAGTTCATAATAGCCGTTCGCAAAATCCTTATCAGCTTGGCGGATGGTTGATGTGTCCGGCCAAAACCCCGGCTACTTTATTTAGTAACTCGTCCGAAGGATAACTTTCGTTAGCAACCAACGCATTCGCCCGCGCCACCGCTTCGGGACGGACGGAAGTCTCCTTCAAGGTTTTCTCCAGAGCCTGTGTGCGCTCAAAGGGCATGGTATTCTCCGCCGGCTGTGTGTTTTTCCGGCGGGCAACCGACTGGCTGATTTCAGTGTTTGCCTTCAAACCGGGATTGAACTCAATTTCCATGGAGTTTATTCTTGGTAACAATTTTACGACCGCTCACATATATTATCGGCGGCGCGCGGAATAACTTTACTTCAAACTTCATCTTTCGGGCAATGTTTGCAATAGTTCCCCCGCCGAATACTGCCCAAAATAACGGGGCGAATTCAAAATCGCCCACTGATCGTCCAATACCGGCTGCGGCTCGCGGTCGGCCAATTTCCAAAACGCTTTGAACAAAAAAGCGGTTTCGCCATGGATCCGCTGCTGATGTTTTTCAAATTGTTCCGCGCCTCGGGCCACCGCCGGTTCGTTCGCGTCAAAAACTTCGTCCGCCGCCCAGAGGATTTTTTGCGAATGCACATCCACCAGTTTCATCCGCCAGCCGACCGCCAGCGGCGCGTAAGCGCGGAATACCGTCAACTGGCAAAATAAAACCGCATCGCAGCCATAAGATTCTTCCAGTGAATTAAAAAAATCCGGCGGCAAAACTTCCGCGCCCGTCCAGCCGAATTTCCCCGTAAGGCTTCGCAACATTTCTGAACCGACCGGAACCACCTCGAACTTTTTTGTTTTGACCAGTTGGGCCTGCAAAACCGGATTGAGCATTTCACAACCCTCCAACAAATCGGCGCCTGACTTTTTGCAAGTCAGCGGCAACACCACTACTCGCTTCAAATCTTTCGGCAAGACAGGCGATGAAATGAAAGCATTTTGCGGCTTGGCATCCTGTCCAAAAACCAGCGCGTCATTTATCAGCGCCCAACCGAATAAAACCATGCAGGCCATGAGTAACCGGCTTGTGATTTTTTTTTTCATGGCTTTTATAGACTGCCGTTGGTGATTTGCTCGGACAGATAAGTCAATTCCTGGCTGGCCTGCGATTCGGCCTGTTCCATGGCTTCAAATTCGCTGGTCCATTGCGCTGAGTCCGAAGAAATTTTGGTTTCCAGATTGGAGATTTGCGTGCTCAAATTTTTATATTGTTGCGTCAGGCTGGCCTGATGATTCGTCAACTCGCCATTGTCGCCCGTAACGCTCGTGACGTAATTATTCAATTGCGTCGCCAGGCCGTTGGTGGAGTCCGAAAAAAACGATTGCACGGCGTTGAGGTTACTGGTCAGCGCATTGTTCAATGTGTCGGAATCGCTTAAAGTAAGCGTGTTGTCCTGCCCGTTGGTTTCAATGCCCAAGCCAGCCAGCGACGTGATCGAATTGGATAATCCTGATCCCGAAAAAAAACTTAAGGAACGCAAATTTTCGGCGAGGTCGTCGGCGGTTTGGTCGCCGGTAAGCGGGCCGGGCGTCACCGTGCCGTCCGCAGCGGTGGTCACAAGCTGCTGGCTGCTGATCGCCGTCTGCACCGCGTTGTAATCGGTGATGAATTGCTGAATGGCCGAACTGATTTTGTTCGTGTCGCTGTTCACTGTCACCGTCGTTGAACCAGTATTGATGGCGGTGACGGAAAGTCCGGTGATGCCGGAACTGGCTTGAGTGATCGTGTTCGACTGGCTGACCAATTGCTGTGTTCCGCCATTGAGCGTGTAGAGAAGATTCTGGCCGCGAGTCAAGGCGCCGCTGGAAAGTCCGGTCGCCGCCAGAAAATTTCCCGTCACATCCTGCATCGAGACGCCCACGTCACCCGTCGAATTGTTCGTCAGCGTGAAGCGATTGTTCAACGTGTCGTAAGTGGCCGTGACCCCGGCACTGGAGCTGTTGATGCGATCCAAAATATTTTGGATGCTGTCGCTGCTCCCATCATAATTGATCGCCACACCGTTGATGGTGAACTCGCCATTGCCACTGCCGCCATCGGTAACGGCTGTCGCCAAATCCGAACCTGACAAGGTCACAGTCGGGTTGACCCGGCCCAGCGCCGCCGCGCTGCTCACGGAATCCGTGCCGTTGTTATACAATTGGGCGACTTGCAGAAAATTGCTCGTGTCCGCCGCGCTGCCCAGAACGACTTCGCTGCTGTCGCTGCTGGCTAAAGTAATTTCATCCGTGGTTGAATTATAACTGGCGGTGACCTTGTTATTTGTCGCGGAAGCGATGTTATTAAAAACATCCTGCAACGAATCTGTGGCCGCGATGGTGATTTGCGCGCCGTCCACTGTGAAGGTTCCGGCAGTCACCGGCGTGGCAAATCCCGCCGTGCCAATGGTCACGCTGCTCACATCGCCGCCCGGAGCAAGAACCTGGCTGATGTTGCCTGCGCCGACAACTTGGGCGGCAGTGGCCAGTTGCGAAATATTGAAAGTAAAACTGCCCGTCGAAGTTTTGGCGCCGGTTGCGGCAGTCGCCACCGCCGTATTGGAAGATTGCGCCGCCGTGCTTTGATAAAGTGTCGGGTCTTGCAATGATTGCAAATCTGTCTGCAACGTGCTTAAGTCCTTTGCTATGGTGGTGAAGGCGGAATTCTGGGTGTTGAGGGCGCTTTGTTGATTTTGCCATTGCGTTTCCGGCGCGCGTTCCGCTTGCGCGAGTTCAGAAACCACGGTGGACCAATCCATTCCCGAAGCCAGCCCGGTCACCGCCAGCGTGGATTGCAAACTGGTGCTGGAATTATTCGTCAAGCCAATTTGAGGAACCTGGCTGGTGCCGAGTATCGAATTAATGGTGCTGGCGGTTGACATATAATCCTTCGATCTGTCTGTTCAGACGAAATTTTTCACCCTGTTCAACAAACAACTTTTCATGCGAAACCTCGGACGACGCTTTTGCGCCGTCCGAGGATTGTTACCAATTCAGCGAATCGGACTGCGCTCCTTACTGAAGGAGTTTCAGCGCGATTTGTGGCAAAGCGTTGGCCTGCGCCAACATTGCCGTGCCGGTCTGGACCAGGATATTTTCCTTGGCGTAGTTGGTGCTTTCCTGCGCCACGTCCACGTCCATGATCGTGCTGTTGGCGGCTGACAAGTTGTTGTTCAACGTCGCCAACTGGCCGCTGTAATCGTTGAGTGTCTCTTCGTTCGAGCCAAGAGTTGCGCGATCCGTTGCCAATTGAGAGATGGCCTTCTCGACGCCCGTCAGCGCGCTTGCCGCGCCGCCAAGAGTGCTAACGTCATCACTCTTGAGACTAGTGAATGTTGTGCTGGTGGCCAAATTAACGCCCTGCATTGCGAACGTATTTCCACTGCTGTCAATTGTCACATTCAACTGGGTGCCGCCAAACAGACTGACGCCATTGAAGTTCTCCGTGGACACGTTATTGACATAGGTGGCCAGCGTGCTGAACTCCTGTTGATACAGACTGCGATCGCTGTCCGATTTCGTCACGTCCTGCGCCTGAACTGCCAGTTCGCTCATACGATCCAGCGCACTGGTCACCTGCGAGAGATAACCGTCTTGCGTTTGATTGAATGATACGGCGTCGGCAATGTTGTTTGACGCCGCAGTATTTTCGCCTTCCTGCGAGACCAGGTTCATTGAGACGGCCAAACCTGCGCTGTCGTCCGCCGGCGAAGTGACCTTCGAACCGGAAGACAAACGCGCGAGTGACTGGCTCAACATGGCGCTCGATTGGGCGAGCAATGTCGCCGTTGATTCTGCTGATGTATTTGTATTTATTACCATAATAACTCTTTCCGTGAGTCGCCCCGTCAAGGGCATTGATTTATCGCAACATCCATGTCGCGTAGGCAGACCTTTGCAGGCGTCTGCCGGTTTTCCTTCCGACCGTTTATGGCCGCCGGACGCCTTTGCTACAGAACCTTATCGGCAGAAACCTCCAGAACTTAAATCGAATCTGCATAAAATATAATATTGCTCGAAAGCTGGCTCACGCACCCAGCCGAGATTTTTGGGAAAAGTTCTCGCATCTTTATTAAAGCCGCAGTAAAATTCCCCAACTCCAAAATTTGAAAGAAATAAAATGAATCCTCCCGCTTCGTCCATCCAATCCGGCAACGGCCAAACCTATCGCGGCCCGTTCGCGATCATGACCGTTCTGTTTTTCCTGTGGGGATTCATCACCGTGCTCAATGACATTCTTATTCCGCGACTTCAAGACGCTTTTACCCTGACCAATTATGAGATCATGTTTGTGCAGACGGCTTTCTTTGGAGCTTATTTCATCGGCTCGCTGTTATATTTTTTCATTTCAGCGACCGCCGGCGATCCCATCGCGCGCATCGGCTACAAAAACGGCGTCGTCATCGGATTGTTGCTGGCCGCCATCGGAGGCGCCATGTTTTGGCCCGCCGCCAGCCTGCTTTCGTATCCACTATTTTTAGGCGCTCTTTTTGTGGTCGGCCTGGGATTTGCCATGTTGCAAATCGCCGCAAACCCTTACGTCACCATTCTTGGCCCGGAACGAACCGCTTCCAGCCGCTTAAATCTGGCGCAAGCTTTCAATTCCCTCGGCACCACCATCGGGCCTTTGATCGGCGGTTATTTAATTTACCAATACTTTGCCAAAACCGGCGTCAATGGCGCGGATTCAGTCAAAATTCCCTACCTCGCCTTTTGTATCATCTTCGCAATCATCGCCGTGATTTTTTTCTTCCTGCATTTGCCGCACGTCGGCGAAGGCAAAATTGAACCCGGCATGGGCGCGTTAAAATATCCGCACGTCGTCTTGGGGGTTCTCGCGATTTTCATGTATGTCGGCGGCGAAGTTTCCGTCGGCAGCACCATCATCAAATTTCTCGGCCAGCCCAACGTCGCCTCCATGAGCGCGCTTGACGCCAGCAAATACGTCTCGCTTTTTTGGGGCGGCATGTTGATCGGCCGTTTCATGGGCGCGGTCGAATTGAGCGAAATGAAGCAAAGTAAAAAGCAACTTTTGCTGATTGGCATTCCAGTTTTGGCATTTTTAATTATTTGTTTTGCCACCGGCTGGAGTCTCGCGAAAGCAAAACCCGAACAGTTCTCAAATTTGTCATTCGGAAATTTCGTGGGCGCGTGTTTTTCCGGCGGCTTTGCGGTGGTAAAAATGTATTTGCCGCTGCTCGCGCTTTGCTGGCTCTTTTTTCAATTCGGCAAAGGACTCGCCGGCCGCACGCTCTTTGTTTTTTCATCCACGATTGTCGTGCTGCTGGCGATTGCTATTATTTTCGGCGGCAAATTGGCCATGTGGTGCATCGTCGGCATCGGACTTTTTACTTCCATCGGCTGGCCGAACATTTTTTCACTGGCGCTCGACCGCATGGGCGTTCTTAAAAGCCAGGTTTCATCCCTGCTCGTCATGGCCGTGGTCGGCGGCGCCGTTTTGCCGCCCATCATGGGAAAAATCGCGGACAACTGGAACCGCCAGATTGCGTTTATCATTCCTTTGATCGCCTATGCCTACGTCGCCTTTTACGGAATTGCCGGCCATAAAATCGGGCGCGAAAAAATTCCGGCCAATCAATAAGTCAATCCGAATCCAGATTGGAAAAGCGGTTCATCCGGCATTTTGTAAGACATGAATTGATCATTGCTGCGCGGCCATTCGCGCGGCAATTTTCCCGAAGGCTTCACCTCGCCAAACAAAACGTCGGCCACACCCTGGCCTTCGCTGCCGGGCAACCACGCAGCAATAAAAGCATCGCTTGAAGCCAACACCGAATTAAGAATCAATGGCCGACCGGAAAAAAGAATCGTGGTGACGGGCGCGCCGGCTGCCCTGACTTTTTTCAGCAACGCAATCATGTCAGGCGCAAGATCGAGAGCGAGGAGATCGCCCTTAAATTCCGCATAAGGCAATTCACCAATCACGACAACCACCGCATCGGCATTTTTAATGTCATTGCCCTCGGCAGAAAAAGTCACTTGAGTTTCCGGCGAGATTGTTTGGCGAATGGCTTGAAGAATGGTTGTGCCGCGAGTCAACTGTCCCGCTCCTTGCCATGAAATGGTCCAGCCACCGCATTGGATCGCCAGATCGTCCGCCGCTTTTCCAACGACGGCCAGATGCTTTATTTTTTTCGACAGCGGCAAAACGCTTTTTTCATTTTTCAAAAGCACGAGCGATTGCTGCACGCATTGCCGCGCCACTTGACGGTGTTCCGCGCCACCAATTTTTGCCATCAGCGAAACATCGGCATAAGGATTTTCAAAAAGTCCCATTTGAAATTTGATCCGCAAAATGCGGGAGACTGCGTCGTCAATCCGCGACAGCGAAACTTTTCCTTCCGCCACCAGCTCTTTCAGATCCCGGATAAATTCGAGGTAGCTGTTTTTTCGCCCGGCTCCGAACGGAATCATAATCATGTCGAGGCCCGCGTTGATGGAAATTTCCACATCGATTTTGTAATCCGGCGAAATCTGGTCAATCGCCGCCCAATCGGAAACGAGAAAACCTTTGAAGCCAAGTTCGCCTTTGAGCACGCCGGTCAAAAGATATTTGTGCGCGTGCATTTTTACGCCGTTCCAACTGTTATAAGAAATCATGATCGAACCGACCCCGGCTTTGATCGCGGCAAGATAGGGCGGCAAATAAATTTTTCGCAGCGCGGCCTCGTCGCCAACTGTGTTGCCCTGATCTTTTCCGCCTTGCGTGCCGCCGTCGCCGATAAAATGTTTCGCGCACGCGAGAACGGAATCGGAAGCCGCAGAAAGTTTTTCGCCCTGAAGTCCTTTGATGACGGCCGCGCCGAATTCGGAAATCAATTTTGCGTCTTGCCCAAAACTTTCATAAGTGCGTCCCCAACGCTCGTCCTGCACGACGGCAAGGCACGGCGCAAACGTCCAGCGAATGCCCACGGCCGCCGTTTCGAGCGCCGTGATGCGCGCGGCTTGCCCGATTAATTTCGGATTGCGCGTCGCTCCCAATCCGATGTTGTGCGGAAAAATCGTCGCGCCCGCCACGCCGTTATTTCCATGAACGGCGTCCATTCCATAAATCAACGGAATTTTCAATCGCGATTTCAGCGCGTGCGCTTGAAGTTCGTTGACCGTCTTGAGCCAGGTTTGCGGATTGTTTTCGCCCGGCGGCTTGGAATCGCCGCCGCTCAACATCGAGCCAAAACCATATTTCTGAATGTCATTGCGGTCTTGAACTGCGTTCAAATCCGGCTGAACCATCTGGCCAATTTTTTCGTCGAGCGTCATTTGCGCGAGCAAAGACCGGACTGGCGATTTGTTTGAAGGCGGCATGGCCATGCTTGATTTGCTTTTCATTCTATCTTGATATTTGGTGGAAAATTGTCGTCAGTTTTAACGACGCTGTAAAAAGTTTTATTTTATATCCCGCGTTTTTCTTTTGGCGTCTTAAAATTATTGAAGGGCAGGGGAGGGGTGGCAACGAGAAATTGGCCGGCGATTTTTTTGCGAAATCGAAAACTGGCGAAGCGCCCGGCCATTTGTTATCCTGGCCGCGATGGAAAGCAAAAGGTTGGAAACCAAAGTCGGCCTGTTCATTTTTATCGGGCTGGCTTTGCTGGCGCTGTTGCTGATTCAATTCAGCAAAGGCTCTTCCTTTTTTCACGGCACCTATGAATTGCGCCTGCACGCGGCCAGCGTCGGCGGCATCAAACCGCGCGCCGGCGTGCTGCTGGCCGGCGTGCAAGTCGGCAGCGTCTCGAACATTCAACTGGCCAACGACGGCAAAAGCGTCACCATCATTTTGAAGATCCAGAAAAATTTCAAAATTTATCACGACGCGCAATTCGCCATCGAACAATCCGGTTTTCTGGGCGACCAATACATTTCCATCATTCCCACGACCAATACGCCGCCGGTTTTGCAAAACGGCGCGAATGTTTTTTGCGAACAGCCGTTTGATTTCCAGCAAGTCGCCCGCTCGGCCACCGGCTTTATTCAACGCATAGACAGCACCGCAAAAAAATTGGACGCCTCGGTTTCAGAATTGCAACGCGAGGTCTTGAACGAGCAGACGCTCACAAATTTTTCCGCCGCCATTGCCAATCTCCGCGTGTTTTCCCAGCAGGCGCTGACCACCGTCGGTGACATCAACGGGATCATCGCCACCAATACTGCCGAAGCAGATGCCGCCGTCAGTAACGCCGTCGCCTTTTCAGAAGACTTGAAGCGGCTGGCAAATTCCGCCAACGCGCTGCTGACGACCAACGGCGCGGTGATTTCCGTCGCCGTAAAAAATGTTGAATCCTCCACCGAAACCCTGAAACAATTGATGGCCGACTTGCAATCTGGCAAAGGACTGGCCGGCACCATGCTGCAAAATCAAGAACTCGCAACCAATGTGCAACTCATCGCCAATAATCTGGCTATCACGACCAGCAATCTCAATCGCGCCGGCCTTTGGGGAATTTTATGGTCGCACAAACCCAAAAAACATGACGACCCGCCGGAAAATTCTGATCGCCGGAACCATTCAACGCGTTAAAACATGACACCGCTTTGGGCCATCCGCCTTTTATTTTTGAGTCTCTGCACCGTTGGCGGTTACGCCATCAGCCAGGTCATGCCCGATTTCATCGCGTCCAGTCATAGCGGTTTCATCGGCATGGTCATCGGTTTCGGTTTCGGCGACCTGTTGATCGCCGTGGATGAAATGTTGAAAAGCTTTTCGCTCCGCGCCTTTTCCGCGATCACTTTCGGACTGTTGCTCGGCACGCTCGTCGCCATGCTCATTGACCGTTCCGGCCTTTTTGACAATGCGGACATCTCGCAACATTTGCTCATCCGCCTCGGGCTTTTTTTAAGCTTCACCTACATCGGCATCATCCTCGCCTTGCGCAGCAACAAAGAAGATTTTTCCCTGATCATTCCTTACGTCCGTTTTTCACCGCAAAATAAACCGGACAATCTGCTCCTGCTCGACACGAGCGTCATCATTGACGGCCGCATCGCCGACTTGATTGAAATGAAATTTCTCGAAGGCTTGATCGTGGTGCCGCGTTTTGTGCTCCGCGAATTGCAGCAGATTGCCGACTCCGGCGACGCCATCAAACGCGCGCGCGGGCGGCGCGGCCTCGAAATGCTCAATCGCATCCAGCGCAATACGAACAACGAAGTTCGCATTCACGACGGCGATTTTCCCGAAGAAAAAGAAGTGGACGCCAAACTCGTCCGCCTCGCGCGCAATTTGAACGCGCGACTTTTTACCAACGATTACAACCTCGCCAAAGTTGCCGAATTGCAAAAAGTAAATTATGTCAACCTTCATGAAATTGCCAAAACGCTCAAAGTTATTTTGTTGCCCGGCGAAATTTTGCAATTGAAAATCGTCCGTGAAGGCAAAGACAAAGGGCAGGGGGTCGGTTATTTGCCCGACGGAACAATGGTCGTCGTCACCAACGGTCACGCGCACGTCGGCCAGCAAATCGAAGTGCAAGTGCAAACATTGCTTCAAACCGGCGCGGGCATTATCGTCTTCGCCGAAGTCAAACCACAAAGCATTGCCGTGTGAGTGCGCCGTTAAAAATTTTTATGGATTTTGCCACTATATTTTCTGCGTTCAATCCGGCGGAAGCGCAACTCGTTCGCTCGCGTCTCGAAGCCGCTGGCTTTCATCCTTATGTTGTCGGCGAACTTTCCGCGTTCAGCATGGAAGGTTATTCACTCGCCACCGGCGGCATCCGTGTCCAGGTTCCCACCGCCGAAGCGGCCGACGCCAGGGAATTTCTCGACGCCAAATGACTTCCGCAAAATTAAAAATTCTCCGGCGGCTCAAAAAAATTCTGCCCGGCGAAATTATTTTTGATTCCGCCGCGTTAAAAAATTATTCCGGCGACAAATGGTTCGCCGCCCATCAACCGGACGCCGTTGCTTTGCCCCGGTCAACCAAATCTATCGCCGCAATTTTGCGTTTTGCGAATCAAAACAAAATTCCCGTGACCGCGCGCGGCGGCGGTTACGGCTACGTTGGCGGTTGCGTTCCGGTTCGGGGCGGCATTGTGCTTTCGCTCGAGCGCATGAACCGGATTCTCGAAATCAACGCCAAAGATTTTGTCGCCGTCGTTCAACCCGCCGTCATCACGGAAAAATTTCAGGCCGCCGTCGAAAAATTGAATTTATTTTATCCGCCCGATCCCGCCAGCCGCGCGCACAATTTCATCGGCGGAAACATTGCGACCAATGCCGGCGGCCCGCGCTGCCTGAAATACGGCGTTACGCGCGAATACGTGCTCGGCCTCGAAGTCGTTCTGGCGAATGGCAAAATAGTTCGCGTGGGCGGACGCACGCACAAAAACAAAACCGGCTTTGACCTCACCAAATTATTTGTCGGCTCGGAAGGTTTGCTCGGCATCGTCGCCGAAGCCACTTTGAAATTGATTCCCTTGCCGCCTTTTCGCGCGACGCTCGCCCTCGGTTTCGGCTCCATGAAAAATGCGGTCGGCGCGTTGCAGGCAATCCTTGCCGCCGGATTTTTGCCCGGCGCGCTCGAACTGGCCGACGAATTTACGCTGGCCGCCGCCGCAAAATATACGCGCAGCCAAAGCCTCGGGGTTTGCAAGGCGCATTTGATCGTGGAAATTGACGGCCAGAAAAATTCTGTTTTCAGCGAATTGCCCGAAGTTGAAAAAGTCATCGGCAAATATAAACCATTTTTTGTCGAACGCGGCTTTGGCAATCTTGAGTGCGAAAAAATCTGGCAAGTTCGCCGTGAATTTTCCACTGCGCTCAAAGTCACCGGCCTGACCAAATTGAACGAAGATATTGTCGTTCCGCGCGGAAAGTTGGAAGAGCTTTTTAAGTTCACTTCCAGATTGCAGAAAAAATTTAATTTGCCGATTGCCTGTTTTGGTCATGCCGGCGATGGGAACATTCATGTTAATGTGATGGTTGACGAAACACAGCCCGGCGCCCGCGCCCGCTGCGATCAGGTTCTGGATGAATTATTTCGGCAAGTTATCGCCTGGAACGGCGCGATCACGGGCGAGCATGGAATTGGCCTCGCAAAAAAACGTTGGTGGCCGCTGGCTGTTTCCAAAGAAGCGCGCGAACTGCACCAAACTCTAAAAACCGCGCTCGACCCTGAAGGTATTTTGAATCCCGGAAAATTCCTGGATTAACTTAAGTCAAATTGTTCAAAAAAAATAGTGTAAAAATAGTGTTGCTTTTATTTTTACTTCCCTTAATTCTTTTGCCGATGAATATGAAAGACATACTTAATCTATCTGCTGACAAGCTTAAACGCATCGTCACCTTGAAAGCCGACATCGAACGTTTGGAAGCTCAACTTCAAGGCGTTCTAAGCGGCGGCTCTTCTGCTGCACCTGGAAGAGTAATCAAGAAACGGCGCGCCATGAGCGCCGCTGCGCGCAAGAAAATCTCCCTCGCCGCCAAAGCGCGTTGGGCCAAGGTTCGCGCCGCAGCCAAGTAAGATAAGCGGAGTTATCCGTCGCAAAGCGCGATAAGTTTAGAAAACTTTTCGCGCTCTTTCCAATTTATTCCGGCAATCCGGGCGAAACTAAAACAACAAATTCGCCCTTTAGGCTTCGCTTTGCCGCGATTTCCAAAAGCTCCGCCGGACTGCCCCGCAAAAATTCCTCAAACTTCTTCGTCAGTTCTCGCGCAAGCGCCACTTTGCGTTCAGGAAAAATTTCATTCAATTCGCCAAGAATTTTTTCAATGCGATAGGGCGATTCGTAAAAAATTAGAGTGCCTTTTATTACTTTGAGCGATGCCAACTTGTTTTTTCGCTGGCCGGATTTGTGCGGCAAAAAACCGATGAAATGAAATTCATCTGTCGGCAAACCGCTTGCGGTCAGCGCGGTGATCAACGCGCAAGCGCCGGGAACAGACTCGACGCCGAAGCCCGCTGCAATCGCTGCTTTTACAACCCGTTCGCCCGGATCGCTGATCCCCGGACTGCCCGCGTCAGTGATCAGCGCAACTTTCTCGCCGCGCCGGAGGCGTCCAATGATTTCTTCACTGCGCCTGGCTTCGTTGAATTGGAAATAACTTAAGAGCGGCTTGGAGATTCCAAAATGTTTCAGCAATTGCCCGCTGCGCCGCGTATCTTCGGCGGCGATTAAGTCGCACTCGCGCAAGACGCGCAAGGCCCGAAGCGTAATATCCTCAAGATTGCCAATCGGCGTGGCCACAAGATAAAGCGTGCTGGACTTAAGCGGCGGTGCTTCCATGATACAATTAAATTAAAGCCCAATGATGAACAAAGTAATTTATAAAATAAGTCTTCACTACTAAAAATCAGTAATCAAATCGCCGGTGCCTTCCTAAATTGTTCTGGAATATTTTATTTTATCCTTATCCGTTTCGGCAAATGTATTGTCAAAACACATCGCAATATTGCGGATGAACAAACGTCCGGCATCCGTCACGTCAAAACCGTTTTCAGAAAATTGAATCAAGCCGTCTTCGGCAAAATTTTTCAGCGCGGCCAGTTCGGTTGCAAAATGTTCGCGGAAATTGACGCCAAGATTTTTTGACATCGCCGAATAATCCAGCGACAAATCGCACATGACGCGCATAATGGTTTCGCGACGAATTTTGTCTTCGGCGTTCAAAAAATAGCCGCGTGCGAACGGAAATTTTTTTTCGTCCAGCGCGGAATAATAATCCGGCAATTCTTTTTCATTCTGCCAATACGCGTCGGGAATTTGCGAAATCGCGCTCATGCCGAACGAATAAATGTCCGCGTCGCCGCGCGTGCTGTAACCCTGAAAATTTCGCTGCAACGTTTTATTCCGCTGCGCCAAAACCAATTCGTCCGCCGGTTTCGCAAAATGATCCATGCCGATGTAAATATATTTTCCATTTTCCGTCAGCCGCTCGATCACCATTTTGAGCAACTGCAATTTCGTTTCCGGTGCCGGCAAATTTTTTTGTTCCAAAATTTTTTGCGCCGGTTTCACCCACGGCACGTGCGCATAACTAAAAACCGCTAGCCGGTCAGGCGACATTTCCAAAACTGCGTCGAGCGTTTGGCCAAACGTTTCGACCGTTTGAAACGGCAAACCGTAAATCAAATCAAAGTTGACCGAACCAAAATTATTTTCGCGCGCCCAATCCAACGCCTGCTGCGTCAAATCGCGCGGTTGAATGCGGTGAATCGCTTCCTGAACTTTTGGCTCAAAATCCTGCACGCCGAGCGACGCGCGATTGAAACCGATTTCGCGCAGCGCGACAACATGCTCGTGCGAAAGTCGGCGTGGATCAATTTCCACACCCGCTTCAATGTCGTCGGAAAATTGAAAATGTTTGCGGATGATTCCGCCGAGCCGCCGGATTTCGTCCGGCTGCAAAAACGTCGGCGAGCCGCCGCCCCAATGCAGTTGGACGACTTTGCGATTTGGATTCAACAATTTTGCCATTTGCGCGACTTCGCGTTCGAGATAATCCAGATACGGTTTGCCTTCGCCGTGATTTTTGGTGATGACCGTCGTGCAGCCGCAAAACCAGCACAGCGTTTCGCAAAATGGAATGTGAAAATAAAGCGAAAGGCCTCGCTCGGATTGGTTATTTTCGGAAATTTTTTCTTCGAGTTCTGAAAAGGAAATTTGGTCCGTGAATTTTGTCGCGGGCGGATAGCTCGTATAACGCGGCCCGGCCACGTTATATTTTTTCACCAAATCCAGATTGACGTTCAATTGGCTCACAAAATTTATTTTAACGCAAAAGGCGCAAGGACGCAGAGACACAAAGAAGAAAATTTATTCTTTGCACCTTCGTTTCTTTGCGTCTTTGCGTTAAGAATTTTCATTTGAAATTTTTCACGGTTTCGACCAGCGCGGAAAGGTTTTCCAGTTTCGCGTCCGGCGGCACACCGTGGCCCAAATTAAAAATATGCCCGCGCGTGTCGCGCATTTCCGTCAAAATTTTTTCCGTTTCCGCCGCGACTTTTTCGGGCGTTGTCGTCAATAATGTTGGCTCAAGATTGCCTTGAAGGCCAATTTGCGGCGGCAAAATTCTGCGAATGTCCGCTAATTTTACTGACGAATCAATTCCCAAAATGTTCGCGCCGGTTTCGATCAGCGTTTGCCAGTTGGAATTTTGGCCGCGCGAAAAAACAATGATCGGAACGCGCGGATTTAATTGCGAAATGATTTGTTTCATCCAGCGCGCCGAGGCTTCCTGAAAATTTTCCGGCGGCAATAAATTGGCGAGGCTGTCAAAAATTTGCACGGCGTCCGCGCCCGCGTCAATTTGCATTTGCAGAAGTTTTGCGACGGCGGCGGCCAGTTTTTCCATGAGCGCGCAAAAAGTTTTTTTATCGGAATCAAAAAACATTTTTGCTTTCGTAAATTTTTCCACGCTGCCGCCTTCGAGCATGAAATTGGCAAGCGTCCACGGCGAACCGGCAAAACCGATCAGCGCGGTTTTTCCGGCGAGTTCTTTTTTAACAAGTCGCAGGGCGCGCG